>Ga0209541_10011051_pt1 | contig 14206 bp, 10 predicted proteins | sample RifCSPlowO2_01_FD_184027 | JGI IMG/M metagenome (GOLD analysis project Ga0209541, IMG submission 184027) | Groundwater microbial communities from Rifle, Colorado - Rifle CSP2_plank lowO2_0.1 (SPAdes) (version 2) | ecosystem: Environmental > Aquatic > Deep subsurface > Groundwater | place... | reverse complement strand
GAACTTCAACAACATTGGTTTTATTTAATATTTCTAATTTCTTCATTTCTTTCATCTTTTTAATCAAAATAGCCTCAGCTTTACATCTTTCATTTTTATTAATCAAATAAACTTTAGAAGCATAATGATCCAAAAATAATGCAGCCATAATAGCTGAATCACCACCACCAATTATAGCAACAACTTTATTTTTATAAAAAGGTCCATCACAAGTAACACAATAATGTACCCCATTTCCTAAAAATTTATCCTCACCTTTAACATTTAATTGTCGATTTAACATCCCATTAGCAAAAATCACAGACTTAGCTTCATATTCCTTATTACAGATTACATTAAAATTATTTCCTTTAGGTAGAACAGAAACAACTTCATCATCAACAATTTCAACACCAAACTTTTTTGCATGTTTTACAAATTTATTTAATAATTTTAATCCAGTAATTCCTGGTTCACCAATCCAATTATCAATTTTATGAGTTTTGTTTAAATTCCCACCAAGTTCACTCCCAATTATTAAAACTTTTAAAGAAGCACGAGCAGCATAAAGCCCTGCATTTAAACCAGCAATCCCACTTCCAATAATTATTACATCATACATAACTCAAAATAAACCTATTGACTATAAAAACTTTTTCACGCCTTAAAATTCTCATACTTCAATTCAAACCCATAAATTTCTTTAAACAAAACAGCAAACTTCTCTTTTGAGGCAATATATTTTAAGCCCCTAACAAGTTCTAAAAATTTTCCTTTACCATAATATTTTATCAAAAATTCAACCGCAAATCCTGATTCTTTGTAAATACCTTCATCTTTATGATCATAATAATTTAAAAAATTCTTAAATGACTCTATTTTATTTTTATTCTGCCCAGCTAAATACAATGCAATACCTTCAAACAACCATTCAGGATATTCACAATTATTTGAAGCAATATAAAAATAAGAATGAATCATCTCATGTTTTATAATTTTAAAATAATACTCATCAGTAACAGGTTTTACATAAGCAAATTTATCTAAAATAAAAATATTTCTTTTCTCAGACCATCCAACAACCCATTCTGGAGTTTGAGATTTTAACATTTGGTTTACAGTTTCTCTATCTGCAACAACAAAAATTCTTGGCTTTTCATATTTAAAATGAACATTAAAAAACACCTCCAATTCTGTATTTAATTTTTCAGAATAATCTTCTATTTCTTTTTCAAGTTTATACTTAATTAAAAAAACCATCCTAATAAAATAAAATCAAAGCTTAAATAATTTATCTAAATTTTTTGTAACCAACCTTTTTTAGGTTCAAAGAAATCACCATTCTTTTTCAAAGCATCAACAACTTCCTCAAGTTTTCTTTCTGTAATACCTTTCTCAAAAACTTTTGGTTTCAAATCTTCTTCTATACTAATTGGCCCACCCATTTTCTCTTCGGATAATTGATACAAAATATCTCTTACATCTAAAATTCTTCCTCTAGAAGAAGCACTAATTCCTGTTGTCATCCTATCAATATCAATTTTTCCAGTCTCAGGATCAATACCAATATCATTCATACATCCTCTTAATAACGCAATTGCACGTAAAGCATCATCTTGATCAACAGTCTGTTTCAATTTAATTTTAGCAGAAGCTTCGGCTAATCTAACTACTGCTTCTAACTGTCTCGCAGAAATAGGAATTGGTTTAATAGAAGAATCTCCTTCAGTACCAGTTGCACGCAAACTAACATAAAAATTTTTAATTGTTTCAATAGCCTCTTCAGTTAATTTAGGAAAAATCTTCTGTCTAGTATACGCAATATATTTTCTTAAAATTTTCCCATCAATTTCTGGTGGCAAATCTTTGTAAGCATGCGATTCCAAAACTTTTGACGCAATGTTCGCATCCATTTCTCTATTTGGTAAATCTCTCATTACAAAAATTAAATCAAATCTATTAATCAACGCGGGAGGCAAATCAATCTGATTCGGAATCGGTGTAAATGGATCAAATCTTCCCATCTTTGGGTTTGCAGCAGCAAGAATAGAAGTTTGTGTACGCAAAGTATTTCCTTGGATAGTAATTTTTCCATTTCTTCGAGTAATAAAAAATCCAGTCTTTGTTGAAAAACAATAAACTTTACCATTATATTTTTTCTTTTTAACTAAACACATTTTTATTGAAGGTTCATTTAAATTAGATAATGTAACTCTATAATGTTTTGATTTATTAACTCTATAACCTTCTTCATATTGCACATGTTGGTTAGCAGACTTTCCAACTAAACAAGCAATAGCTTGAAACATATCAATCAAAGAAGACGAACTAGAACTATAGGACTTACCATTAGATTGCCCATCACCTAACATCATAGCATCAAATAATATTTTCATTTGTCTTTTTGATAATTGAGATAAATTAACTGGAAGCTTTTTTTCAAGAGCATTATGACCACAATTTTTTTCAAGATAACTATACAATTGAGTATTTGTAATTTGAAATCTAGTATAAATCCCTTCTTTAGTTTCAGATAAGGTAAATCCTAGATACTTTGAGAGTTTGACTAAACAATTCTTAATTTTAGCAACATTGTTTTTATCTTTTTGAGGAATACCAAAAGAAGACGGACCTTGCAAACCTCCTTCAGATACAAAATAACCTAAAAATTCTAACCATAAATCCATTGGAATTTTATTAATAACTTCCTGTTGAGTATATTTAATATGTTTTCTATTCTGTTTATGTTTAATAGCTGGTAAATAAAAATATTCTGTTTCACTATTAATATAATCTCCAGAATTTAAGAAATTAATTCTAGAAAATGAAATATTTTCAGCTTCTAAAGCTTGATAATCTTTATGCCTAATTTCCTTAAAAAGCATTTTATGATTAGGAGTTACAAAAATGTCATTTCTTTTATTCTTAAAATGATACATCTCTTTGTTATAATCATAAACATAAAGTCCTTTATGAGACAAAAACTTAATTGTTTTTTCTTTAGGATCATATTGAGCTATTTTTTTCTTTTCGACTTCATTATATTTTTTCCAACCTTCTTCAGTTAATATTTCAGTATCTTCAGAATAACAAGCCTGGATATTAGCCTTCGCTACAGAGATATGCTGTTGTTCCATCGCTTCATGCAGTGCTGAAGTATCTTCTTTGGAAATTTTATCCATCTCATCAAGAACTAAAATTCCTTTGTCTGCTAAAACCATCGCACCTGCTTCTAATGCCCACCCTCTAAGAAATTCATCTTTAACAACAGAACAAGTATTATGTACAAGAACTCCATCAACAACAAAATTATGTGAATCATCAATGGTTAAATCATAAACATAATCATAAGGTGTATCAATCATTTCAATATTAACTATCTTCTCCCAAAAGATATCACTCTTAGCAAGAACTTTAATTTCTTTAAAATCAGAACCTTTAACTTTATCAAGAATTTTCAGTAAACCTTCTCTAGAGAAGTTTTTATGCCAACCAAACTTTCTTAATGAATAATTATTCTTTTGGAGCAAACTTTTTAATCGAACAGAAATTCCTGGAACAATATCAATATTTGTATCACTTTTTGTTTTAGTTTTCAAAAGTTCTTCTAATTTTTGTTTCTTATTCTGATTCCTCAAAGGAATAAACTCATAAAATTTTTTAAATTCATCTAAACTTCTGATTTCTAAAATATATTTTTTATGTTTTCCTATAATTTTAAAATTTACAGAAGGATTTCTAATCCTTAAAGAAGCATGAATATTATATCTCAACAAAACACTCTGAAGCTGTCTTGCAAGTTTTTCAGAACAAGTTGTCAAATCAATACAAGAAGAGCCTTTTCCTTTTTTTCTAACATAAACTGAGCCATCTGTATCATATAATCCAGCAATATAATGAGCCAAAAGATTATTTCTCATATGCAACAAATCTTCAGATAAATAAATTTTATTAGATTTCGGAGACAAAACTAACCCTAATCCAAAAAGAACTTCTCCAAGAATCTTTGAAGAACATCTTGTTTGTTTAGGTCTCATTTTATTTCCTTCAGTAGAATAATAATGTAATCTAAATTGATTCGTTAAGATTTTTTGGAATTCAGAATGTAAATCCTCCAACGAATTTGAAAAACCAATTTCATAAGTAGAATTATTCTTTCTAATATGACCATCACCAGCAACTAACCCTGCAAGATACAAAACTTCATCATTCAAAACTAATGGAAGACTATGATTTTTTCCATTATATAAACTAACCTTAACCACTTTATCATGATAATCTAATCCAACCTCATCCGAAATTTTAACTAAATCTCTCAATTTAATATTTCCCCTCGCGGAATCATTAACCCAATGATGATATAATTGATTTTCAGATATTTTCAAAACCTTACAAGCTTTTCGCAAAGAACCATATTTCTTAACTAACAAATTAGCAATTTCCTTAACAAAAGGTTTAACATTATGAACAACAGGATTAGAATTAACAAAATCGAGGATATATTTTTTATCTATAACACCTCCAATTAAAGTTCTAGGAGTAGCAACATATTCTCCAACCTTTAACTCATTACTCTTCCTCCAATAAGTAAATCCATCTTCAATAGAAAAAAGACTTGTATTTCCAGTCAATTCAATTTGTTTTCCACTAGAAAGTGTAATTCTAAACATTTTTCTTGGAGCTTCAAGTTTCCAAAGAGCATCTGGTTTTTTTGAATGCATTTTTAATTCATTAGACATACTTTGAATTTTCACATCAAAAATATTCTCCTCTTTCCAAACTCCCGGTTTAAATTCAATATTATTCACTAATCTTTGTTCAACTAAATCTTGTATTTTAGGCATCCCACCAGGATTAGTTAATACAAAACTATTCGGACTCACACACAATCCAGCACCTGAAGCAGATCGTCCTGCAACATACCTCGCTTTCGGAGCAGTCTTTTCTACAAAGGTTAACATCTGACTTTTTCCACAATTATGTGAAACAATCCCATTTGCAATAAACATATGACTTTCAGGGACTTCAAAATCATAAACATCTTTTACTCCAGCAAAATCAATTGAAACAATTTTTTCCCATTCTTGATAACCTTTCCTTTTTCTTTCTCTTTGATTAATTACTTCTTTAATTTTCAATAAAGCATTATTCTTTTTTTCAGAAACAAATCCAATATTCTCAATAAATAAATTCATATCAAAGGCTCTGCGTATACATAAGTTATCTTCAACTATTCTAGATTGTATCCCAAAATATAAAAGCAATAATTGAACATCCCTAAGCAATTCACTATATCTTGATTTCAATTGAATAGAAGTTCTTCCTCTGCCATTACCAAATGCACAACCATCAGCTTCAAATAACCATTTCAAAAACGATGCAACAACAGATATAGGACTTTGAAAAATACTTTGTGGTACTTTTTTTTCAGAAAGAAAACTTAAAGATTGAGCAATATGTTTACTATTAGTTTCAATTAAATAAACTTGTTGAGTAGAAATAATTTGCCTTGTACTTCCATCAACATTTTGAATCATACTAATCTTAGGATCTCTTGAAGAAAAATAAGGCTCTATCTCAAAACAAGTTTTCCATAGATTTGTAATTGGTATAATTAATTCCTTTTCAGCATCAGAAACATAACAAGTAATCCTATATCCATTAAGATGCACATTACCATCACCAATAATATAACCATACAATCCTGCAAGTTCAGGAGTAACTTCTTTAGGTAATTTAACATCTTTCAAAAGCCCACTACTTTTTTTTACAAAACTAAAATTAGTTTTCACATAATCCTTAACATTATTTTTAATTTCTGGCATAACACGCAATTCTTCTCCTAAAGTAAAACAATCCGCTCTCTTCCACCCTTCCTTGCTCAACAATAGATGATCCAAAGTACATATCAATTGCTTTCCAGTTTCAGTAACAACTTTCAAAACCAATTTTTGCTCATATTTATGAAACTTTTTTGCATAATCAAATCCTTTCTCATTCACACAAGCCAATTTAACATTAATTTTTTCTAAATGCTTCTTCCCTAAATCTTCAATCTTCTTCATTCCAAAATTAGAAGTTGCAACTTGCGAATCCCCAACAATACATCCTGGATCACCAACTAACAATACATGCAAATCTCCTCTAACAATAGTTTGATCTGCTTTAGTCTTTCTAATTCCACCAAATAACTGTAAAAGAATAGCTTCTTTAATTTTATCATGCCCATAAATTGACGGAGAAATACTTGCAACTAATCTCTTATAAATATTTTTATCTTTCGCCAACTTTTTAATTTCAACTTCATCCTCAGGAGTAATATTAATTTCTGTATAATCTTCCTCTACAGGCTCAACAAAATTCCCATTAACTCCTAAATCAAATCTTGTTGAAGTCCCACCAGTTTTAGTTGGCACAGGAATTTCAAACATCAATCCATTAACAATTATCCTAGTCCCTGGTGTCGTTCGCTTCTCCATTTTTGGTTCAACTAAATCTTCTCTTAAAAATATCTGCATTCTTTTAGGTTGTGCCCCACCCTCTAAATTTTCTGGAGACTCTTCAATAACAATTCTTTGAACATCTACTAATTCTTTAGATAATAATCTAAACTTTCCTTTCCTTCCACAAGAACATCTTGAAGGTTCTCTAAAATTTGAATCAATCTGTGGCATTGTAATTGTATTCCCACATGATGGACACTCAAATTTCGCACTTACTGCTTGCGGTCGAACTTCAGAACTCTGCCTAATGATTCCTTCCATTGCAATAAACTTATTCAGATGCTTACTTCTCAAATTTTTAATATAAATTTCCTGAGACTTAGGCAACCCTTTAAACCTCACTCTAAACCCTTTCTTAACATCAAACTGCTCTAAAGCCATCTCAGCAGCCTTCAAAGTCTCTTCTGGCTCTTCTAACAACTGATCAGCTAATTTAGGATCAAACTTCGTCAACTCAAAAAAGTCTAAAACCAAAAAATTAAGCCCTTTAGACAGATTTTCATGCAATTGCTTCTGATAACTCTGTTCGACAAATTCCTGAAATTTTTCTATTTGATCAGCTGCATCAATGGTCATAAGTCCAGGAATAGAATTATTGAATATAAAGATTTGTGTTGTTTTTCCGAAAGATTTTCAGAATTCATAAAAGAAAATTTATTTTTTAAAGATTATTTTCAGAAGGTTATTTCTTACTGAGCACCATGTTCACAAGGCATTCTTGGCTTTTCTAATATTCCAGAAAAAATTTTGAATAATTCAGTTTCTTTAAAATCTATTTTTTCTTTAAGATTTTTTTTATTTTTACTTTTTTTACGAACATCACTAAAAGCTTCATTTAGAAGAGAATTCAATTCATTCAAAGAAATATTCTTCTGATTATTAGATTTTTTATTAATTTCTAATCTCAACCATAAAACAGCCTTTTTAATATCTATTTTTTTAAAAATATCATCACCTAATTCTAAATGCCATTTTATATGAGCTTCAATATAATCCTGTTCATATTGCATGATTTTATTCTTTAATGGTTTAGGGTTTAACATTTCTTTTCTGCCATAAAATCAACATTCAAAATATCCTTAATAAATCTATTCCTCAAATTTCCGAAATATTTGCACTTTGCTTAAAAGATTTTAAAAAATTATTTCTTATCAATCTTTTTCACTTTTCCTTCTTTAAAAGTAATTTCAACTATATCTCCTGTTTTCAAAACTTTAGTTGCAATTTGTGTTCCAACTATTGCAGGAATCTTAAATTCTCTGCTAATGATCGCTGCATGTGACGTAACTCCCCCCTCATCAGTAATGATTGCTTTAACACCATTTAAATAAGGAACAAAATGAGGAGTAGTCTGTATTGCAACCAAAATTTTGCCTTTATAATTTCCTTTCAATTCTTCTTTTGATTTTACTAAAACTACTTCTCCATTAATAACCTCATCAGAAGCATAAGTTACTCTGCCTTCGATTAAATCATTAATAACTTTCATTTTGAACAATCCACTAAAATAATTACCAACAATTTGAATAGTTTTAATATCATCAATAACATCTGATTTAGGTCTTAATCCTAAAAATAAATAATTATCTTTCTTTCTTTTTAAAATTAATTTCTCAATATTAGTTTTATCATCCAAAGATTTTAATACTTCTTCATAGGTTAAATATCTCATTATATCTCTAGGATTATTAAATCCTAAATATAAATCAATAAAAAACCAAATAGCTTCACCTAATTTTTCTTCTTCAAATGTAACAGTATTTCTCCATTGATCATGCATTTTTAAAAGGATTTTATTATTTGTACCAACCTCAGTAAGTTTCATTCCTAATGAAAATAAAACAAAAAAATGCAAACCATATTCCTTATATTTCTCACAAATTTGAATAAATAATTTCTTTGAAATTTCTTTATTTTTCTCTTCACAAGCTTTTTTTAATTTTTTACATAGAATAAAAATTTCTTTCCAAAGCAATTGATCTTTATCTAAAAAAATTTTAATAATATTTTCATCTTTTTTTATTTGACTTAACGAATAAGCATGAAATTCTTTTGCTTGATTCAAATTAAAAATTCTAATAAAAAAACTTTTTTTAGTTGGACAAAGTAAACATTCAACAAAATCACAACCATAATTTTTTTTCATTAACTCTCTTTGCCCCATTATTTTCAAAGAAAACATAAACAAACTATCTTCAGCTCTAATCCCTTGAAACCATTTTTCATTTTTAATATAATTTAAAATAATCATATTCAATTAAAAGAAACTATTTTTTAAAAAGATTCCTATAATCTTTGCCTAAAATCTTCATTACTCAAATAATTTTGTTCAATAGATAATCTACCATCATTTTTTAGAATAACTAAACCACAATTATCAAAATATTCTAAATCTCCACCACAATGATTTACAATCCCTTCTAATATTCCACCATTTAATACCAAAACATGACCAGCTAAAGGTTCAATTTGGGAAACAATTCTCGGAATCTCACTAGAATCACTAGAAATATATCTTCCTAAAGTATCAGTTAAAGCAACTGCAGAATACAAAACTAATCTACCTCTAAATAGGGTTTGAATTTCTTCAGCTGTTTGATTATTTCTATGAATAGGCACACCAGCTTTGGTAGGTACAACAACTCCAGAAACATCATTTCTAGAGGAAAGATATCTTCCTAATCTCACAGCTTGCATTTTGCCTTTTTCTGTTAAAGTTTCACCAAATAAAAAATCATCAGCATCAGCTAAACCTACTTTTGATAAAAACTCAGCTCTTTGTTCTTCATCTTTAACTAAATCATTCAAAGCTGCCCTATTTAATTTTTTAGAATATTTAGAATCTAAAAGTTCTCTAGCTTCTGAACCTAAATAACTCCATAATTCATTAACATAAGTTCTTCCATGCCGAGTTAAGTAAATATGACCCATTTTTAGTTATTTTAAACATTTAAAGAGTATATAAAGTTTACTACTAATCAGAAACAACAAAAAATCCAATAAAAATAATCAAATAAAATTATTTGTACCCAATCTTAGCTAATTCTTTGATCAACAAATCAACTGCCTCATGCAATTTACTCTCTGATCTAGTTCCAGTACAAACAATCTTTCCATTACTAAATAACAAGAATGTCGCACGTGTTCCAGGCAGTTTATACACCAACCCAGGAAATTGCTCAGGTTCATACTCAGTATTAGTCAACTGAACAGCTAAAGCATTCAGGTTCAAATCTAAACCAATAGAACCAGCTGCTACTAAATTCTGTACAGTAAATTTAGGTTGAATAGTAATTTTTATTTTAATCTTTTCAACATTTTTAATAATCATATCAATAGATTCTTTGACGATTTGCATGGACTTTGCTCCAGTACAAACAATTTTTCCAGAACTAAAAATTAACGCAGATGTTTTAGGTTCTTTAATTCTCATAACCAACCCAGGAAATTGCTCTGGATTATATTCTGTATTAGGTAATGCTTCTGCTAACTTCACTAAAGGAATAGGTCTTTCTAAACTAGAAGTTGCAACAATATTTACAATCTTGATTTCTTTCTTTGCCACCATATTATAGCCTCCAACCGCTATTTTACAGTTTTTAATAATCAAAATTCCTTTATAAACCTATTTATAAATAACTTGTCTCTTCTTGGAGACTAAAAACCATATGAACCCGCTTTTTCAATCAAATTTCGTAACATTCGTTTTTGAACTTCATCATTAGAACCTAAATTTTTTTCTAAACCTTTTAATTTTTCTAGACTCGCTCTTGCAATAACTCCCATACGTTCTTTTGAAAATGGCAAAAAATATTCAGTTCCACAACAAATACATCCATATCCCATTCTACTAAAATCACCGAGTTCAATTGTAGTAGTAATCACATGATGATCTAAAGGACATAAAGCTCTAACAGCATTAACACCAAATCGTTCTCTTAATTGAAAATCAGATATTCTTTCTAAATCTTCAACTGTTCCTTCAAAAAAGCAATGTGAAAAATAACCAACCATAAAAATTCAAATTTTTCAACTATTTATTAACCTTCTCAATTCCTAGAATAAATTTCTTTCCTTTAATTTCCCCAACAACAGCAGATCCTTTATCTAAAGTTTCAACTCCAAAATTAATTTCAGTAATACCACATCTTTCAGAAATCATATTTTTCCAACGCTTCAAATCAATTTCAAATTTCAAATATAATCTAATTCTATCATTTCTATTTAATCCAGCTTCTTTTCTTACTGACTGAACTTTTCTCATAATTTCCCGAGCAAATCCTTCTTCTTCTAAATCCTTAGTCATAGTCAAATCTAATTTTACAGAAACTTCTTTTCCTTCTCTATAATCAATAGTTTTAACATTCAATTGTTTAGAAATTAATTCAATAATATTTTCATCAAGCTTAACATCACACACAACTTCTGCACATGACAAAGGCCACTTCAATCCGACTTGCGCTTTATCTCTCTGTCCTAAACCTAATTCAATAATTTTCATTACACCTTCAAACTCTTTTTCAAGTTCTTCATCAATCAATTTTTCATCATATTTTGGCCATGCAGTTAAATGTATAGACTCCAAACCAAATAAATCTAAATTAATTTTTTCAGTGACAAATGGTAAAAATGGTGCCAACAAAGTAATTGCATCAAAATAAGAATCATATAATACTTTCTGTATACCCAAATCATCAAAATTATCTCTAATTGCTTGAACATAAGTTTTTGATAAATCTACCAATAAAAAATTCTTTATTGCAGCTATAGCTTTGTGATATTCTAAACTATCCAAATATAAAGTTACATTCTTCTTTAGCGTTTCTCGTTTTGAAATAATCCATCTACTTACAGGGTCAGAACTATCAACTTTTCCTCGATTCATGCAATTTTGTTTAACATAAGTTGCTAAATTAGTTATAACCAATAAATGTCTCTTAATTTCTTTTGCAGGACCATAACCAAAACATAAATTAAATTGCGGATTTTGATTACAATACTGCCATCTCATAACATCTGCACCCATTTTTTCTACAGCTTCATCAAACCATATAGCATTACCTTTACTTTTATGCATGGCTTCTCCTTTTTCATCCCTTACTTCCTCATAAGCAAGAATATTTTTGTAAGGTGCAACCCCTTCTAAAGTAACAGACATAAACAATTGAGAATAAAACCACAATCTTACCTGAGCCCTCATTTCAATTTCTAATTGAGCAGGGAACCATTTTCTCCAATAAGTTTTATCTTCAAAATATTTCATTGTTGAGAATGGAACAATACCAGCATCTAACCAACAATCACCAACATCTTTTATTCTTTCAACATCATGACCACAAGAACATTTAATTTTTATTTCATCAATCCAAGGTCTATGTAATTCAGGTAATGAATCAACTTTTTTCTTATCAACAGCCAATTTTTTTAATTCTTCAACAGAACCAATAACAGTAACTTTTTTACATTTATCACACTCATAAAACATTAATGGTAAACCCCAAAATCTTCTCCTAGAAATATTCCAATCATCCATATTATCAAGCCAATCTTGCATTGCTTTTCCAACATGTTCAGGATACCAAACTACTTTTGCAGCTTCAGATTTCATCTTTGGACGAATCTCATCACAAGAAATAAACCATGATGAATCCAACCTAAAAACTAATTCTGATTTGCATCTCCAACATACAGGATATCGATGTTTATAATTTTCAACTTTAAACAAAAGTCCTCTAGCATCTAAATCTTCAACAATAATTTTTTTCAATTCTTTGACATTTCTTCCGGAATAACTTCCAAATCCAAAATTATAATTTCCAAAATCATCCAAAGCACAATCCAATATTTTTAATTTTAATTTTTTTCCTAATTCAAAATCCTCATCCCCACAACTTGGAGCAATATGAACAATTCCAGTTCCATCTTTATCTCCAACTTCTTTCCATTCAACAACTTTTGGCTTAACATCTTTTTGAATATCAAATTCAGGATAAAAACTATAATATTCCCACCCAATCATATCTTTTCCTTTTAATTTTTCTAAAATTTCATAATCCCCATCTTCATCTAATTTTCCAACAACAGCCTCAGAAATATAATATATATCCCCACCAATTTTTGCTTTAACATAATCAACTTCAGGATTTACAGCAGCAGCCACATTACTTGATAAAGTCCATTCAGTAGTTGTCCAAATCAACAAATATTCATTTTCTCTATTTTTTATTTTAGCTTTGATATACACAGAAGGATGAACAATATCAGCATAACCTTCATCACTCATTTCATGTTTACTTGATGAAGTCCCACATCGAATACACCAAGGTAGAATTCTTTTTCCTTTGTATAACCATCCTTTTTCATTACAAATTTTTAAAAAATGCCAAATAGAAGTAATATTATTATCACTTATAGTATAGTAATCATTACCCCAATCCATCCATTGCCCTAACAATTTAGATTGTTCAATTTGAACTTTAGAATATTTTTCAACTCTTGCTTTACAAGCCTTAGAAAAATTATCTAATCCAAAATTTTCAATATCCTTCTTAGAATTAAACCCTAAATTCTTTTCAGTCTCAACTTCAAGCCATAAACCTTGACAATCGAATCCATTTTGATATCTCTGATCATCACCTTTCATTGCATGATATCGTTGATACAAATCTTTTAATGTTCGTCCCCAAGCATGATGCACACCCATAGGATTATTAGCAGTAATAGGCCCATCAATAAAAGACCAATTATCATTTTTAGAATTTTTCTTTCTAAGCTTATCAAAGATTTCTTTTTTATTCCAATACTTCAAAATTTCCTTTTCAATCTCATAAGCGCCTAAATCAGTCATAACTAAAAAACTTCTCAATGATTTAAATAATTTTGCACAAAATAGCAACTCTAAAATATATACCAAAAGGTTTATAAAGAATCTTCTTACCTAATTTATATTAGAGGTGATAGGAATTGATAAATGGAAGATATTATAGACAAACCGATGCTGGTTATGCAAATACGACCAGAGTTTTCTGTAGTTTACAAAGCAAATCCTAAACTTAAATTAAAAAAAGAATTTATAAAATCAAAAAAAGAATTCACTGATTATCTTACTAAAACCGCTAAAAACTGGAAAGAAGGAGATTATTTCTTAAGATCTGGTCTTGGTCCATTTGCAGCATTCAACGTTAAAAAAGGCGGCAAAATAACTTTATACAAAGAAAACAAAAATAAAATCCCATACTTATGTTGGGGCGTTTTTAAAAAATGAAATTAAAAAGAAGTTTGGAAAAAATTCTAAAAGCATCAGTAATATCAACATTATTTCTTGGAGAATGTTATTTTTTAGCTTATAGTAGAGATCCAGTAAATATAAATAATACCGAAATTGTTAATACAGATTTTGGATTTAGATATATAATCCAAGGTCAAACAAGAAAACAGACATTCACATTTTTAATAGAATACCAATGTTCCGAGAATTTAGATGAGAATAAATGTTTTGAAAAAGGGGAAATTTTAGCCTCTTGTCAATGTACCGACCCAAGTAAGATATGTAATGCATTATATAATTCACAATTATCTATCCCTCAAAACTCATGTATTTATTTAAATATGAATTATAGAGAAACGGGTGTGGGACAGAATTACCTCATCCTAACCAATGAAGATTATGCCACAGCAAGGTAAGCATATCTGCTGTATCTATTCTATCTGCTTTTTTTTGTCCC
>Ga0209541_10011050_pt1 | contig 14208 bp, 13 predicted proteins | sample RifCSPlowO2_01_FD_184027 | JGI IMG/M metagenome (GOLD analysis project Ga0209541, IMG submission 184027) | Groundwater microbial communities from Rifle, Colorado - Rifle CSP2_plank lowO2_0.1 (SPAdes) (version 2) | ecosystem: Environmental > Aquatic > Deep subsurface > Groundwater | place... | reverse complement strand
CATGCCAAAAGTACCGGTATATGCAGGCAAGCTGTCGATAATCTCCCGTGGAACAGCTCTGGGCCTTCCTCCCTCATCTTTATCAAGAAGTACTCTATTGTAGAATGAATTCGGCACTATCCTTTTTCTAGCAGTATTGCCTCTGTGAATTGCCTCCAGCCAGGTATGCTTACCGGCTACTTCAACTCTTTGATTAGCAGCTACGAAAACACCCATATTTTTACCTCAATTAATGCTAAGATTATGGATAAATATTATTGCCCAGCACGTATTTAAACCTATCGTTTTTCCCCATCTTCTACGACAGATAATGAACTCTTTGATAATTCGTCCAGAAAACCAGTCAAAAATAGGCTAAAATGGTCGGAAGTTTGAACAAAGATGAAATTACGGCTATTTCCGATGCGCTGCACCTATGATATTCTCATTAAGTGCCTTGAAAAATCTATACCCGAGCAAGAGCGCGGGCAAATTTCCTAGTACCGTGAGCTTTTGATGTTGCGGTATGAAATGGCCTTACATCACGCGCCCTTTTATAAAGCTCACCCGGTTTTATAGTCATCCAAAAGTAAGGATCTGATTGACCTACTTTAGCAGGTACAGTATTAGGTATTACTTGCTCAGAAGCCGATTCCAGACTTTCCAATCTCTGCATAGCAGCATTTCTAATTAATCCTGGAAGTGAGGAACTACCAACAATTTGTTCTAAGAGAGACTGATCCCTATGCTCGCTTAATTGCAACTGTCCGATGACTGCTTTTTCTTTATCTCTGATAACGCGAGCCCCAGTTTCCCGAACTTCAGGAGGCCAGTTACTTAACACCATGCTAAGGACTGTCTTATAATCCTCCTTTGAAGTATATATGTCAATAAGCTGAAGGCCAAGGACTTTAGTTTCTTCATATGCAATCCGTCTAATTTCAGCAGAAAGATTTGGAAAGACTTGTCGTATAACATCTGTATAGTTGCTGATAGAGAGGAGCATAGTTACATCTTCTTCAGCCACCAGACGCCTAGCCAAAAGCGTTGCATTTGCCACATTAACGATTCTTTCAGCAGTCTGGAGGGTATGAGAACTTAAGTAATTTCTTAAACTTAAAACTGTTCTTATAATAGAAGCGTGGTTTCCTTCGCGAGAGAGCTTTTCCATTGCTGTTAAAGCCGCTTGATCTCGAATACCTATATCAATATGGACTGATTCGCCATTTGAAGTTTGACCTATCGCAGTTCGCCAAAGATCTTCAACAGATAGTCTACTTAATTCATCCACATTTTCACCTTTAACGTTATTATAATGTCAACAGAACTTCTTTTAAATGTTTGTTTTTCCATTTTTTACAACATTACATTAAGCCAGTTCCTGTGCCATTTTCGTAAGAATTAGGTTTATGCCTTGTGTGCCAGTCCAACAATTTCTTTCAGATTTTTATGGCTATGGTCTTTTAGCCATTGCTCTGTTTCGCTTGCGATCTTTGCAAAAACATCCTTCCCGCGATAGTAGACCGCCGTACCTACGCCCAGCACGCTGGCTCCGGCCATCATGAGCTCCAACGCATCCTTACCATAGGTTACTCCGCCCGTGCCCATGATCGGGATGGAGATGGATTGGTAAATATCATAGATGCACCTGACGGTTAATGGGCGAAGCGCTGGCCCGCTCAAGCCCCCCATTCCAAAACCTAAGACCGGTGCGCGTTGTTCAATATCTATGACCATTCCGGGGCCGGTGGTATTCCCAATATCAATCGCATCTGCACCGGCTTTTTCGATGGCTTTGGCTACTTCCACTTCGCCAGGGACAGCAGGCGAAATTTTAACAATAAACGGAATCGAAAGCGCATCGCGAATAGTTTTTGTTATTTTTGCCGCTTTTTCCGGTGTTTGCTGGCCGGCCATCAATCCATATCCGGGCGTATGCGGGCAGGAAAGGACAGCCTCCAGGGCATGGCAACGTAGCGCTTTCGCATCGATCGCTTGCTGCACCTTCTTCGCCAACGCCGCAAATTCCGTTTCATCCTTTCCAACGATACTGATAACGAGCATTTCTTTTCTTTTCCATCCGGAAAACTCCTTCAACCCTTCTTCGATACCCGGGTTCGCGTAACCTACGGCGTTGAGAAAGCCTGCAGGCGTTTCCGCCAGAATGGGCGTTTCATGGCCTTTGCGCGGTTCAAGCGAAAGAGATTTTGTTATCAAACCAGCAGCCTCATGATCTGCTACATCTTCCAAGCTTGCCCTGGTTACTCCAAGAATTCCCGAGGCTAGAAATAAAGGATTTTTCAATCTGCATCCTAAAAATTCGCTTTCTAAGCTAACCATATGGATACCGTATATATAAGAAAAGCAAGTTTCTTAACCGCTTGGGGAAAATGAAAATTTAGGCTAACCGAAACTTTTAAAGGCTTTTTGTGAATAGTAAATCGGTTATCATGGCACTAGCTGAATTTATTGTAATGTTCCGAGAAAGTTTGGAAGTTGCGTTCGTCATCGGGATCATTCTCGCCTACCTTCACAAGACGAAAAACCTGGAATATGAAAAACATGTATGGCTGGGCTTGGCCGTAGGAGTTTTCCTAACCATTCTGCTGGCCATGTCTTTTGGATTTAGTGAGGAGTTGTTTGCGCAAAGCGAGGAATTGTTTGAAGGCGTGTTCATGATCGTTACCGCATTGCTCGTCACCTGGCTGGTGATGTGGATTGCCAAGCAGAAGAAGGTAGTAGAGGCCCTTCAGCGCGATGTGAAAACGCGCATTGCCCAAGGATCGGCCTTTGGGTTATTTATGTTGACGACGGTGTCGGTTTTGCGCGAAGGCGTAGAAGCCGTACTGTTCTTAACAGGTATTTTTTTGACTACCGAAACGCTTTCGCTGGCAGGGGCATTGATGGGGATGGCCACTGCGATTGTGGTGGGTATTTTGGTGTTTGAATACGCAATGCGATTTAACATTGGGTTGTTTTTCAAGGTGACGACCGCGGTGCTGGTGTTGCTGGCTGCCGGGTTATTCTCCCAAGGACTGCACAAACTGCAGGAAGCAGGCGTGCTGCCGGTATGGATGGAGCATGTTTATGATCTAGGATGGGAGAGGACATCGCTTCTGGGAGAAAAAGGAGCGGCGGGGGGCATTTTGAAAGGATTAATCGGTTATGACACCAATCCGAGCGATCTGCAGGTGCTGGGCTATTTGCTGTATGTGGGAGCAGTATACGCGTATTATAAAAAAGTTTAGATAGAGAGGAATGCATGCGAAAATATGTTGCGTTCACCCTGTTGTTTTTATTATTTTTAGGTTGCGCCGCACCTTCCCAGGAACCGGAGTTGACTCCGGATAGCCCTGAAACCGTATCTGCCCCGGCTCCACCGCCCAGCCAACCTCCTTTACCCCCGCAAGACCAACCTGCGCCGGAGTTGCCGGCGGTGCCGGAGGAAGAACCGATACCGCCTGAAATGCCTTCAGAAGAATTCGAGGAAGTGACGCCCGGAGAGGGAATTGGAAATGCACCAGCAGGATTGCAAGGGGATAATGGCCCATGGAAGCACCGGATAAAAAGCGCGAGCTCGCCAGACGGGCTGCAGTGGACGAGGGATAATTTTATTTTAGCTGATCAGGCGAGTGTACCGGATGCAATAATTGATACGGATGGTGATATTCGCGTATATTATGTTGATTGGAAAAATGGCGGTATAAGCGTAGCGATAAACAAGGATGGGGATTGGAGATATTACAAAGTAAAGGTTGAATATAATGATTTCTTCAGTGGTGCTGATCCCGATGTAGTTTTGATTGATGATGTTTATAGATTATATTTCACAAATTTTGAATCGGTTAGCTCTCGGTTTGCATCCATAGATGTAGCCTTTTCCGATAATGGAATAGAATTTGAGGATCAGGAAACAGCCTATGCAAGGGAGCAGGGGATAACCGATCCGGACGTTTTTATGGCAGATGATGAATGGGTGATGCTTATTTCAGAAGGCGTGCAAAGCACGCTTGCAACATCTGATGATGGATTAGATTTTAGAAAACAAAGCGAGCTTCCTTTCATGGGAAGCGTTTCTAATACCATCAAGGTAGCTGGCGGATACAGGATGTATTATCATAAAAGTAGCGGGCTACCACCCCAAGCAGATATTTATTCAGCATTTTCCAGTGATGGCCTGGATTGGGAAGAGGAAGGGTTGCGCTTGGAAGCCAGCGCAAGCGAGGAAAGTGTGGAATCGCCAGCGGTGGTGCGACTGCCGGATGGAGGTTATAGGATGTTTTATCATAGTATGATTAGTGACTGATAAGCCTATGCGCATGTTTTTAAATAGTTATAATTAGTATTATTAAGGGGAGAGATTATTATGAGAGAAACTGTTAGATTAGATGTTGGAAGAATTCGGGCAGAAGTAGGAAGACAAGGACTTACGTTAGTTAGAGATCATCTTTTTCCTATTATCGTTGAAGAAGCAGTCAGCCAGCTAAAAACACCAAATGATATGCTTGCCACTGCAGGACGAGTTCGCGATCATATGCGTGTTGCTGGTGTTACAAACGCAAGAGTAATTCAGCATGAAGGTTGTTATCCTGCTGTTTTTGGTGAGATAAAGGCTGATCTTCCCAATGCGCCAACAATATTAGTAGGTGGTCATTTTGATGGGCAACCATCTGCTAAAAATCAATGGACAGTGACACAACCTCACGAACCGAAATTCGTAACTCAAGGTGGAGAAACCCGGGTTTTTGGTAGGGGCACAAGTGATGATTGGGGCCAGGTATTAACGCATGTTATGGCTGTCAAGATGATAAGGGATTTGGGTTTACCATTGCCAGTTAATATAAAATTTCTTATTGAAGGCGGAGAAGAAACAGGAAGCCCGAATATGGATAAATTTGTAAAGGTGCATTTGGATTTATTGAAATGTGATTTGGTTATTCTTACTGATTCCGCACCAGGCAGGCCGGGCATTCCAGTTATAACCACCATGGCCCGGGGTCTTGTTGGTGCTGATGTTAAGCTTGAATTTGGAACAAACGACCCGCATTCTGGTGACAGCCTTACTTACAGCGCGGTTGATGTTTTATCCAGAATTCTGGCATTAAAAAATCTGAAAACAATGCGTGTTGGTATCCCTGGTTTTTATGACCGTGTCAGACCGATGACTGATCCGGCTATTGCGCGTCTTATTGAAATGCCCTTTGATGTTGACCATTTTATTAGAATGAACGGCTTAACAGGAATTGTTACGCTGGATAATTGCTCCGCGCAAGCGGCAATGTGGGCTCAACCAACATATCAGGTCCATACCATATTAGATCCCCAGGGAGAAGCGATCCCGCACACTAACAAACTAACTACCAGAGCACAGGCATATGTTACAATGCGCCTAGTCGCAGATCAAGATCCAAAAGAAATTTTCGAGTTATTCTCAAGGGAGGTTTACAGGCGCTTAGTTGAAGAAACCAATCTAGGGCCAGAAACCTTGACGATTAAAGCGGGCCATGTTGCATATCCCTTTAGCACTGATGTTACTGGACCGACCTTTGATGCAATTGCTTTAAGCATGAGCGAAGCGTTTGGAGTGCATCAAGTCGATTTTGCAGGTTGTGGAGGCACGGAACCAATTGCAATGTATTACCAAACAATCTTGGGCGTCCCTGTTGTTTTCAATGCTTATAATGACCCGAGTGACCATTATCACGGTAACGATGAAAGCTTTTCCATTGACCGTGGGTTTAAACCGGGCATCATAGCAAATGTTCTAGTGTATCAAAGATTGTATGACTTAGGAAATACGCAACAGTAGTTGGCAATCCCAGGTTTATTGCATTTTTATAAATTTCTCATGCTCTATCTTCATACATTTATTTTGGATAACAATCATTCCGGCACTTCTTGCTTCCTCTGCTGCTCGTTCGTTTTGTATTCCAAGCTGCATCCATATAACCGTTGGTTTATTCTTCATTGCTAAAGCTTGATCGACAATTTCTTCAATAAATTCGCTTCTTCGAAAAATATCCACCACATCAATTTTTTCCTTTACATCAAGCAAACTCGCATATGCCTTGATTCCTTTCCATTCTCTGATATTCGGATTAACCGGAATAATTTCATAGCCAGCATTCTGCAAATATTCTGCAACAATATAGCTATCGCGCTCGGGTTTATCGCTTAGGCCAACTACTGCGATGGTTTTTGCAGATTTTAGGATATGCTCAATTTCATTCATTGAAGCACCCGGAAAACACCGCTCACTACTGCCCCGAGAAAGGATGCGGCTACGGCAAAAGAAAACCAGGACATGTACTTACCTGCCTTTGGAGCTGTTCGAAGCCAAGGTAAGGCATTTTTCACAGGAAATACGTTTGCCGCATTTGGGCACCGGCTGGTTATCAAAGCTTTCCATGGGCCTATCGAGCATGGTGCAGATGTTTTCTTCCACCTTATCGCTGATGTGGTGTTCCATCAGGCAGGCCTGGTCCGAGGCCTCTTTTCTGGAAAGGCCGAGAAATTTTTGAAAAAAAACCTGCAACAGACGGTAGCGGCGGATCATTTTCTTGGCTTCCTGTTGGCCCTGAGCAGTGAGCTTGGAGCCGTGATAGGGCGAATGATCCACCAAGCCCTGCCTGCTCATTTTTTCCAGCATCTCGGTAACGCTGGAGGGGGAAACGGAAAGTGTTTTCGCGATTTCAGTGGTTTTGGCAAATTCGTTTTTCTGGGTGAGCAGATGCAAGGCCTTAAGGTACTCATCGATGGATTGAGAACGCATGGCATATACTATCGGGAGAAAAAAATAAAAACTAGCCTCTGATGCGGCTGCCATGGCGCCGGATATGGAAGTTCATTAGTTTTATCAACGGTAGCATGATACGCTTGTTCACGCCATATTTGATCGGTTTGGTGGACTGGGGCAGCACATAGCCACATTCCATGAGGTTTTTCAGTTGTTTCTGGATGGTATTCGGATGAAAGCCCAATTCCTCGTACAGCTCTTTTTTGGTGAGCGGGCCCTGCTCCAGCAGCGCGGCAGAAATGCCGAACGCATAGGAATTGCTTAATACCGAAAGGAAATGGCAGTATTCGCCATTGTAACGGACCATGGAATGAATAAGAAGATGAAGTTAAATAATGTTTTCGGCCAGGGGAATATATGCCCAATCCATGCAGTTTATGCGCCGCCCATTGCTGCAAGAATTACCTGATTACGGTAACGAGTTTTGATGTGCTGCGCATCGTGCAGGAAACAGGGAAAAAGCCGGGGGAGTTCGTACAGCTGGTACCGGCACGCATCCTCAATCCGGATAACGAAGCGATACTGGAATGCTATGAAGGAAAGGAACGGTACGAATACCTGCTGACGTTTTATTCCCATCCCTGCTATTTTTTGAAGGACAACCGATGCAGCATCCATGAGATTGCGCCGCTGGCATGCCGCCTCTACCCCTACAACGCCAACGGGAAGATGGTGCCGAGGGCTTTATGCCCGACAATTCCGAAACTGCTTTTCCGGCTGAAAGGAGCAGACATCCGTGTTCAGCAATACGAAAAGCAGATGGAAGCATATAAGAAAATTGTGGCAAAATGGAATGTGCGGCATGGAAAGAAGGAGGATTGCCTGGAATTCTTGCTGAAGGAAACGGCTAACCACACCAACTACTGATCGCTCGCCACGAATTCGTTATCTTCTTCCCTTCACAGGCTCCTATAGCTACGAGGGGATTTTTTAAAATGCTGCGCAGGCGTTGCGCCCCAAGCGCACGGTTTATTGTTTTTATTTGTTTTTTGGTTTATTTATTGGATGGAGTATGAGTTAACGCGAGATATTCACAAGAATAACGCGGAAATGGAGGGTTTTGCCGGCCAGGGGGTGATTGAAATCCACGGTGACATTGTCGCCGTCTATATCGGTAACCCTGCCCTGCAGGCCGTCCGAGGTTTCCACGATGCCGCCCAGGCCGACCTCGAAGGGCATGTCTTCCTTATGGACAGTGGCGATGAGGTCCTGCTGTATGGGACCGTATGCCTGTTCCAGCGGGATGGTAAGATTGCGCTCCTCTCCGACTTCCATGCCAATGACCCCGCGGTCAAAGCCGTCGATCAGCTGGCCGCTGCCCACGGTGAATTCGAGCGGCGCATAACCAGGCCGGACGGGCAAACCAGCTTCTACAGCCACTTCACGGATATTGGTATCGAACATGCTGCCATCATCAAGCATGCCCACATAATTGACGGCAACATGGTCGCCGGTCTGGACATGCAGGGTTTCATCAGGGATGGGCATTGGAGAAGGCGGAGTTTGAACGGGTTGGGTGCAGCCCAGGAAGAAGACGAGCAACATGCCTGCTAAAAGGAGATTTTTCATGGGAACTATCCGACATGTAAACTTAAAAAACAATGGGGGCAGGTTGTAGGCTATGCGGGGTGTAGTTATATTACTTGTTGCAATGTTGTTGGGATGCACCGAAATGACGACAGAGGAACCAGCCATCAATGCTTCCCCTACCCCACCGGTATATACTACCGTTGAAGAGAACACAACCGAAGCAGCAAGCGCCCCGCTTCCGGTCCACATTACCGACCCGTTGCCTGCAAGTACGTTAACACCGTGCAGGGGCGCGCAGCTGTTTGAATACGACGAAGGGAATGTTCGCGATGAATTGCCACGGGCATCCGAGAATGAACGGATTATGGTGGCCAGATCCGGCGATGGATTGGACTGGGATCGGATGGACAGGATTTTGATGGACGCGGCTACTACGCCGGACGCGGTAGTGGACGCGCACGGGCGGATATACGTATATGCAAAGCATTACCATTATTGCGAAGAGGATGCAGAAGGTTTTGCAGTGGCGGTTTCGGATGATCGCGGATGGAGCTGGCACTACTACTGGGCGGAGATCGATGGGTTGCCTTCCACCATGACGCAGGAACAGCCAGACGTGATTGCATTGCCGGACGGGCGGTTCAGGATGTATTTTGCTTCTTCGGATTTGCTGGAAACGCGACCGCAGTGTGATGATGATGAAGGAAGAAATGTCTTGGCCTGCGCAAAATTGTATTCCGCTATTTCGGAGGATGGGGTTCATTTTTCCCTGGAGGAGGGCGTACGCTTTGAACTGGACCGGCAACATGTGACGCACCCAACGGTGCTGCATGCACAGCGATACCAGCTGTTTAGCCGAAGTGCCAATGGAAATTACCGGGCAGTTTCCGAAGATGGGATTTCTTTTATAGGAGCATCCGGATATTGCTGGGCGTTGGCACCGGGAAGATGCATCCGCATGGCGAACGGATTGACCGTTCCAGAAGGATACCGCTTTTACGGAGCAGAGATCGATCCGCTACTGGGAGAATCGCTTGCGGTTTATTCATTGTTTTCCCGCACCGGCGAAAGCTGGGTAGTAGAAGACGGCTATCGTTTGTTGTTCAACCAGAGCAGGCGGCTGGAGAGCGACTTTATCGGAGATCCGGCCGTGGCGAAAGCAAGCAATTACTATTGGATGTTTTACAGCACGGCCATCCCGGATAACGACCCGGCCGTTGCATCGGACTATGCCCGGCAAGCGGGTGGATAAGGTTCAGACCGCACGCTAGGCTCGCACAGCTTAGCCTGATACACGCTAAAATTGACTAGAGACGGTGTGTTACGCGGAAACGAAGTCAAGCTCTTCGGCATATTTTCCAGTAACAGCAGTCTTTACATCGCTTTACGAACGGCGTTGGTTCTGGAATAGAAATGCCAAATCGTCTATTTTTAAAAGACAATATTGTCTATTACTAATAGAAAAATTTATAAACTAGTTAGGTGTACTGTTCTTCATGGTTCTCGCAAGCAATTTAAAGGATGTTGTGTTGGCTCAAAAGAAGGAGTTGGAACGCTTCGACTACGGCATTTCTCGAGACCAGCTAGAAGAGATTGATTCCAGTACGGCGCGTTTCGCCCGGATATTGGTTGGTGTCAGAAGGTGCGGAAAAAGCACGCTGATGCAGCAATTCCGTAAGAAAAATGGCGGGGGCAACTATTTCAATTTTGAAGACCCGAGGATTTCCGGATTTCAAACGGAAGACTTTCAAAAACTTCTTGCTGCTTTGCGCGATGCGTACGGAGAGAGTGACACGTATTATTTTGACGAAATTCAGGTTGTTGACAAGTGGGAGTGGTTCGTCCGCCAACTACTTGATTCCAACAAGCAGGTAATGATCACTGGGTCGAATGCTTCGTTGTTCGGGCAAAAGACCGGAACAAAACTTACTGGAAGGCACCTCGACACCGAAGTGTTTCCTTTTAACTACAAGGAAATGCTCAGGTTTTCCAATGAACCAGCAAGAAGCCAATCTTATGAAAAATACCTTGAAAGAGGGGGCTTTCCGGAATATTTGAAAACAGGCAGCGCGGAAGTTCTGCAAAGGCTTTTCGATGATATTCTAGCGAGAGACATCATTGCAAGAAAGAATATCCGCAATTCAACCCAATTGAGGGAACTTGCAATAGCTCTCATCTCCAACATCGGAAAAGAATTTTCTTATCATTCGTTGAAGAAAACGTTGGAAATTCCTGCGGTGCAGAGTGTTATAGATTACGTTTCTTTCCTGCAAGACTCATTCCTCTTGTTTGCAGTTCAAAAATTCGACTATTCATATAAAAAGAGACTCATTGGCCCCAAAAAAATATACGCTGTTGATACTGGTCTTGTGAAAAATCTTTCTGCAACTTTTACAGAAGACAATGGAAGACTTCTTGAAAATGCAGTTTACCTTGAACTACGTAAAACACACGGTGCTGAATCCATATTTTTCTATAAAGGAAACAAGGAATGCGATTTCATAATAAGAGAAAAAAATAGGGTTACGCAAGCAATTCAAGTTTCTTACGCTCTCGAGAGCGATAACAATAAGCGCGAGTTGGACGGTTTGCTGGAAGCCCTCGAGAAGTTTAAACTTGACAATGGCCTCATAATAACGCACGACCAGGAAGATGCTTTGACAATAAATGGCAAGAAGATAACTGTAAAACCAGCTTGGAAATGGATGGTAGAATAGATGCCTCGTTTCCTTAGGAAATGCTCTGTCTCTCTCGTCTTTAGCCGCGTATCAGCCAGACGATTGTACACCAAGCGGACGGACTGACATGTTTTCATTCTGGTGATGCGTAAATGCGCATCACAACTGGCAACATTCGGTTGCCATAGCCTGATACGCGGACTTTTTAGCGGTTTTGACAGACACAGGTCATTTCCCGAAGGATTTCCTTAGGATTGAGAATTTTAGAAAAATTCGAGAGAATTGAGATTGGAAATCTCAATCAGAAATTCCAATTTCCGCGTCAAGCTAAGAAAACACTAGAAAACAGTGAAAAATAGACGATTACCTAATAGTACCTCGGCACTTGCCTAGCTTGTTATGTGTATCAGGCTAACGAATTCTACTCAGACCGCACGCTAGGCTCGCACAGCTTAGCCTGATACACCGCAAAAACAGTAAGACACGGTGCATTACGCGGAAACGAGGGGCGTCTTAAAAGTTATCCTGCTTTAGGATTATCCTGTGACTGGATAATGTGATATAGTTTCGCTTAACTCAAGTTAAGTAAAGTGCAATAATGCTTAACTTTGAAAAACTAAATTAGCAGAAACCTTTGTAAACATATTCAGTTATTGAATTATTCAGTTGGTGAATGCATATGAAATTTATCGATCGCGTTCCTTAATGTCTTATAGTGTAATAGAAAGCTTTTTAAGTTTGTTTACTATTAAGTAGTTATGGATTTGAAGGGAGTTATTAAGGAGCAGCGGCTTGAATTGGAGAATATCCAAAAGACCGAGCATATTATTCTAAGAGAACGGTTGCCTGAGGCAGAGGTATATCTCAGGCATCCTAATATCCTTGTAGTTACTGGGGTCAGGCGTTGTGGCAAATCGATTTTTTCCTTTTTGTTGGAGAAAGGGCATAAATTTGCTTATATTAATTTTGACGATGAACGGCTTTTTGGGCTTAGAGCAAGTGATTTAGACTCTGTTTTGCAAGCTTTTTATGAATTATATGGAGAACTAGATTATATAGTTTTGGACGAGATACAGAACATCACTGGCTGGGAGTTATTTGCCAATAGGTTGAGGCGTTCAAAACGAGTGATCCTTACCGGTAGCAATTCTAATTTACTGTCTGGTGAATTAGCCACGCACATCACGGGTAGGCACGTAGACGTTAAATTATTTCCTTTTTCATTTAAAGAATATCTGGCTTTTCGGGGGTTTGTTCTTTCAAAAGCGTATACTTCACAAGAAAAAGCAGTTATTGCTAACCACTTACAAGATTACATCGTTAATGGAGGGATGCCTGAAGTTTACAAGTTTGGTAAGTCAATACTTTTGAGAACTTACGACGACGTTTTAACTAAAGATATAGTTGTTAGGCATAAGATCAAAAAAAGCGATGATTTGAAGCGAATGGCCAAATACCTTACGTCTAATGTTGCGAGAGAGTTTACCTATAGTTCTTTGGCAAAAATTCTCGATGTAAAGCACGTTTCAACCGTTTCAAAGTGGTTTTCGTACCTCGAGGAATGTTTTTTGTTCTTTAGACTTGAGCGTTTTGATTTTAAGCTGAAAATGCAATTTATTGCGCCTAAAAAAGTTTATTGCATTGATTCTGGAATTGTTGATTTGATTGGTTTTAAATTTTCTGAAAATAAGGGCGGAGTTCTTGAAAATGTCGTTGCAGTTGAGCTTCAAAGAAAAAAAGAAAGAGATCCTGAATTGGAAGTTTATTACTGGAAAGATTATTCTCAAAAAGAAGTTGACTTTGTTTTAAAAAAGCGGCAAAAAATTATTGAGTTAATTCAAGTTAGTGCGATATCTTCACAGGATCAATTGAGAGAAAGAGAAACTGACGCGCTTATTGCTGCCAGTGAAAACCTTAAATGCGATGATTTGACAATAGTTACTATAGATCTTGAATCTAAGGTGAGTGTAAAGAGCAAGGTCATTCGGCTAATTCCCATGTGGAAGTGGCTATTGGAATGACACGCTTCATTTCCTTAGGAAATGCTCTGTCTCTCTCGTCTTTAGCCGCGTATCAGCCAGACGATTGTACACCAAGCGGACGGACTGACATGAATTCCTTTGACTGGTATACAGCCAAAACTCTCGAAATGCTGCGGCATTTGTCGATCGTATGCCTGACCAACATGCTGGTTAGGTGTTTAACGAATTCAAAACTCGAATTTTTCGGCAATTCCCTAATTGTAATTAAAGACGCGGAAATCGCAATCAAAATAATTTCCTTAGGAAACTTACGCGGAAATGACCTGTGTCTGTTCCACTGGTCAAAAAGCGTGTGTATCAGGTAAACGAATTCTACTCAGACCGCACGCTAGGTACGGACTCGTCTGTCTGAGGCACAGCGCCAAAGGGTACACAGTGTGTTTCCTAGGGAAATGCACTCTAGTTTAGAGAAAGTGAATCTACGTTGAGCTTTGTTTTTGTTTTCCATAAGTCCTTCCTCATAGCAATAGCAACTTCCATAAATGCCGATTCGGTCGGTGCATTAATAAACTCCTTGATTTTTTTTAAAATTTCATCGGAAGAGTATAACATTGAATTGTAGTAAAATTCAATTAGTTTATCTTTAGCGTATTTTTGAACATCCACGGTATCTCGTAGTTTGTTAAAAACTGGATCGGAGATATAGAACTGGCGAACAGCGTTCGGTTCTAAAACACACCTCATAAAAATTAGCGTAGATTGATACTTGCCGGTATTTAGATTCCGAACTTGTATTTCTATCTCTCGATTCTTCCCCAATAAATTTTGGAAATACCCACCGATAATCCCACCAATTCCCAATGCAACTAAGATAGAACTGATCGCGCTGATATCAACGTCCATAACACCACCTCTTCTAGCATGTTAGTCAGACTAACGAATTCTACTCAGACCGCACGTCAATCCTCATCGCGTAGGCCGTGGCCTTGCGGCTTAGGGCTTAGCTCGGCGATCACCTTAGTCATCATTGTAAAATAAATTGTGACATAGTTATTTAAAGGCTAAGCGCTTTTTCTAGCCAATAGGTTTATAAAGTGTTTATTTATATATTTATATGGTAATAATATGAGCGCACTCAGGCATTTCCATAAACCGGATAGAGACGTTATCACATTTTCGCCCATGATTTCAAGGGCAACGGCAGAGTACGGTGGCCGCTTCCCCAGTTCGCCATAGCACCGAT
>Ga0209541_10011049_pt1 | contig 14212 bp, 13 predicted proteins | sample RifCSPlowO2_01_FD_184027 | JGI IMG/M metagenome (GOLD analysis project Ga0209541, IMG submission 184027) | Groundwater microbial communities from Rifle, Colorado - Rifle CSP2_plank lowO2_0.1 (SPAdes) (version 2) | ecosystem: Environmental > Aquatic > Deep subsurface > Groundwater | place... | reverse complement strand
ACAGGATTTGATGCTGCAGATTTCACCTGCAGGATGCCAGCCTCTTGTTGTAAGGAGTGATTTACTTGCTGACCAGAATGTTCCTGTATTCTGCCAGATAGATGCCTTGCAGATTAATCCTTTGATGGATATTACGCAAATCAGAAGCATTAGTTTCAGCGGAAAGTACCCTAAGGAAATTATCGGGGCCGGATTTTATCCTGCACAAGCTGCTTTAAGGAGCAGGGATAAATTGCTTGGAAGCCCTTTAATTAATAATATTGGATATGTTGTTGTTGTGCTGAAGAGGAACGAGAAGGAGAAAGAACTGCCTGATTTTGTGAATGTTACCTTGACAGGGAGGCTCGATTATGAATCTGGAAATGCTTTTGGCGTAGGAAGAGCAGAATTTGCTTTGGCGCCAATGAGTGATGCGGAATGGGGAGAAAATAAGTTCAAGCAGGGTTTCTGGAATGGAAGATATTTTGTGAGACTGGAATCAGCTGATGCAGAGTATGCAATTGTTTCTTTGTACAACGGGGAGAGAAAGATTGCGACAGAAAAAGTAAAGAAGGGAGAAATTGGGAGAACAGTATGGGTGCCTGGGGCTTACTGCAGGGCCGGAGTAAAAGTTGCTTATGATGGTTATGTAGGAGACAAAAACAGGGCGTTAATTGAAATTGGGGGAGGGGAAGGAAGCGACAGGATAGAGGTTTTTGATGGAAGCAAGATTATAAATGATAAATGCACAATCAGTAAAATCAGTGTCAGCGGGAAAGATGCGGGAAGTGTCTCTGTTGATTGCGGGAGCAAGGCAAAATTAGTTTTGAGCCTGGGTATTGCTTATAATGTTACTTCTAATACAACTAATTCTACAGCAAATAGCGGAAACAAGGAAAAAGATTTGGGGACAGAGGCGAACAAGAAATTTGATGACGCCATTGCTGAACTGGAGAAAGTTGCTGACGAATATCCTGCTGAAAGAGAGAAAGATATTGAGGGAGGCAAGGTTTACGGGCAAGCAGCTTTAGAGAGAGCGATTAATCTTGCCAAGGAGAGCGGGAAACAGGAGACAGAAATAAGATTAAAAAAGAAATTTTTGGAAATTTATTCTAATAGTGATTTGAGCGCAGGATACAGATATGAATTAAACCAGATGGACAAGAGTGATTTTTCGAAGGCGCAAGGAGTTATTGAACTTGACGGCAAATATTGGAATGTGAGGCTTGTCGGGGTAGAAAAGCCGAGCAAGAAGTCAAACGCGGAATTTAGCATCGGAGGAATTGCGCAAGATATTAGCATTGAGGCAGAAGGGGAGAAGGATGTGCAGGGAGATGATTTGATGAAGATTAAACTTGAAAAAATAATTGACGAGAATAGCGTAATAATTATACCTAGTTGCAAGAAAGATGGAAAGGTTAATGCAGGGAGTTCTGTGACATTGAGGAGAGATGCGGACGCAACTAAAGTTTGCGGGAAATCTAATATAAAATTGAATAATGTAAATCTTGAGCAGATTGCCAAAATTAGATTGCTGCCTGAAGCACAGGGAACAGAGACAATAACTAATTTGAGCGTTTATGTTGGAATTGAGAAGAGAGCTATTAAGCTATCTCCAGATAAGACCGAAGAGATGATTAAAAATTTAAACGAGAGCATTGAAAAGTGGGAGAATATCAACGAAAAGCTGGGGAAGGTTGTGACTGGGCTGAAGGGCGCGTGTTTTGCCACTGCAGGCGTTTTAACTGTAAAGAATTTCCTGACAGGATTGAGCGGAGAAGCTTTAGCAAGGCAGAAAATAATGAGCGGAGAGAAAGGGTGGACAAGGCAGTGCGCGGATTTAGTCAGCCAAGGAAAATATCCTACTTTAAATGCCTGTTATTTAGATAATAGAGATAAAATCAGCGGAGATGTTGCTGAGAGCGAGAAATTAATTAAGGATATTAACAGCAAGATTGATACGATAGAGAAGCCGTATACAGAGAGCGGAGGAGGAATACTTGGATTAGGAGAGAGTGTTGACAGGAGCAAGGCGGCTGTCGATTATTGCAAGGATTTGCTGGCGAGATATCCTAATGCAGAAGTTGAAACAAGCCAGGGAAAGAAAAAATTAAATGAAATAATTACGGACTGCCAGACAGGATATGACAATGGGGTTTATGGATATAATGAATTGAGAGATATAGAATATAATTTGAGGATAGGGGAAAGCAGCGGTGCTTCTGCTGGGATAAAAGGAAATTCTGAGGCAGATTTGAAGAGCAGTTATAATAATATTATTCAGAACAAGCAGAGATATGATGATGTTTTGAAGGCAAAGCAGTTGAGCAGTAAAGGAGTGCCTTCACCAATTATTGCGACAAGCAATGTCATGAAGAGTGTTGTGGGGCAGGTTTCGCCTGCGAGCGGGCTTACTTCAGGTGTTATTAATGGGGCAATGACGAGCAAGTATGTTGCTACAGTGAATGTTTATGATACTACAGTTAGTACAGGGAATAAAGATATTAAGACGACTGGATTCAAAGGAGGAAATTATTTACTTGGAGTTGAGAAAGACGATGAAGGATTTTATAATGTGAATGAAGTGTTTGAGCAACAAGGTGATAGTTATGCGTCAATAGGCGATGCAAAGAGAGTTTCTGAATTTACAACAATTTATGGGATTGGGAGAGTTACAGCTACTGATACATTAAAATATAATAATGCATATAAGAATTCTGAAGTAAGATTTTACGAGACAGAGCCGTATAAGGGAATGCCTGCTATTGTGCCTTTTGATATAAGGAATGGGTGGTATGCTGCTACAAGGCAGACCTTGCCTGCTTTCGGAGGCATTGGTTCATTTGATGCGAGCGGGAGAGTGACTAGTTTTTATCTGTGCAATGTAGGGGGGAACGGGGAAGAGCAATTCTTTGAAGGGCAGGGAGATGATATTTGTCAATTAATTAATTTGAATACTGGACAGCCACTTGGGGTTTTTCCAGGGCTGAGCGAGACAGAGGCGAAGGCAAAAGTTGGGCAGGCTGTGCAGGCGATTGAAGAAGCTTCAAGGCAGTATGGGGGCGGGAAGAAAGTAGTAAGCATTGGAGGGAAGGATTATTCTGTTGGAAATCCTGCTGCTAATATTCCTAGTACGCAATGCCAGAACTTTATGTCGCCAGAAGAGTGCCATTTAATGTTCAATGTGTGCGACCCTGTGATTTGTCCGCCTTCTCGCTGCGATTTTGGAGGACAGTATCCTGTTGCTGATGTTATCCAGACAGGAATTATCGGAAGTACATTATTGTGCCTGCCGAATATCAGGGAGAAAATTGTTGTGCCTGTTTGCTTGACAGGAATACATGCCGGAATAGAAGGATATTCGTCTATTATGAAGAACCACAGAGATTGCCTGCAAGAAAGCTTGAAAGATGGAAAAATGGTTGGGATTTGCGACGAGATTTATTCTATTTATTTGTGCGAGTTTTTCTGGAGGCAGATTGCGCCTGTTGCTAAAGTAATACTGCCGAAGATTATTGAGCAGGCATATGGGGGAGGGGCGCGAGGCGGAGGAGAATACTTGACAGTGGGGGCAGCATGGCAGAACACGCAGAATTCTGTCAATTACTTTACGCAGAGTTATGCTGCTAATTCTATAAAAGCATTCCAGGCAAGAACAATTGAAGAAGTTGGGACACCTATTTGTAAGGCATTTGTATCTGCGAAAGCTCCAACCGCATTTAAGTCTTTGATTGAACCAGACAGCCCGCCGCAATTTCATGCGTGGTTTAGTTCAATAAGATATACAGACGCAACTGTGCCAGCGACTTCACAATATAAAGTGTTTTATCATATTTTTGCGGGGAATGATCAAGGTGTTCAGTATTCTGTTTTCTTGAAGAATCCTCCTGAATCATCTTATTATGCGATGCCTTCTATGATACAGGTTGCTTATGGATTTGTAGGGAGAGGACAGTATGCTTCACAGACCAGAGATTTCACTGCACCAGAAGGATATAAAGAATTGTGCGTAAGGGCGAATAACCAGGAAGAATGCGGATTCAAGGAAGTAAGCACAAGTTTTGCTGTTAATTACTTGAGTGATTCTTATGCTAAGAGCGAAATTGAAACAAAGAATATCAAGACAGAGAAAGAGTGCATCAGCGGAAGCACTAATTTACAGGCTGCTTTGACAACTCCGAATTTGCAAGCAGGGGCTGAAGAAGCTTTATTGCCGCAGGATTATAATAGGGGAATTGTAAGAATTTGCGCTAGCCAGAATCCAGGGAGCCAGACAGATGTTACAAGATTTGCAGAAGTAGGTTATTGCGATGACCCTAAGATGAAATGCTGGCTTGACAAGAAGAGCGTGGAGAATGCAATATCTGACAATAACAAAGGGATGAAGAACTCGACTTTGAGCAGTATTGAGAGCACGCAGATGGCTGACTTAAAGCAAAAGGGAATTATTGTTGCAGATGACGCTGCTGTGGCTGGAATAAAGCTGATAGGCGGGGACATTGAGAAGCTAAAAGATAGAAGTGTTGATGCTGCAGCCGCTGAAAAAGAAAGCGTGGGAATTTTGCAGAGAATAGATGACTTGTTTGGGAGAGTTGTTTTGAATCACTATAAGGCGAATTTGTTTTATTTGAAGGGGGATTTGAAGGCGATTCTTGTTGAAAAGATTGTGAACAAGGTAGGGAGTGATGCCAGCGCGGCTGCTATTGGAAAGGCAGCAGAAGAGATTGTTGTGGAGAGAACTGGCGGGAGCGTGAGCGAAACCAGCGGAGCTTCTGGGACAAGCAAATTTTCTTTAGGGAATGAATATAATGCGTTGTCTACTGAAAAAAATTATATTTATTTAGATAATAAAAGGACAAATATTTATATTGTAAAAAAAGTTATTAATTTAGAGGGCAAAGAAACCATCGGCTTAATTGACGAGATTAATAAAAAATATGAGCTTAATTTCTATATTAGTCTAAAAGAAATAACTAACAAGGCATTTTATGATATTTCTGGGGAGAATAAAAATTATTTTGATATATTGAATGGGGCTGGGATTGAAGGCAAGAATATTATAGTGGAAAGCTTAACAGGACAGGCTGGCTCTATTTCTACTGAGTAGTTGATTTTGCCTGGCCAGTTGAATAAGGATGTACAGGTATTGGAGTGGTTGAAGAAACTTCTCTTTTTTCGTAATCTTGGCGAGATACTGCCATTGGGCGATAGAATCCCAATTCATTTTTTATGGATATAACTCCATTTGCGTCAATTTCTTTCTGTGAACTTGGAAAGTACATCATGTAAAATGGAAGAGCATTTGATTCTCTCATTTTTTCTTCTTCTACACGGGGAACATACCATTCAGTGCCTGCAACAAATTCTGTGCCTAATTTATATAGTGTATCTTTCTGTGTTTCTTTTATTATTCCTGTTTCTATATTTTCAAGATTATACTGGGTAATTCTGGCTTTTTTTCCAAATCTTCCTTCTGCTGCATAAGTGATTCTTTTTGGAATTTCATCTCCCATTTTAACTTCTGTTGGAATATAAATTATATCTGATGTAATACCTATTTCTTTTCCCCTATTATTTAATATTTTTCTGTGGTCTATGAATTCTATAAAATAGAAATCTCTCTCGTCTTCTTGTTTCTTGGTGTTTTTTTCGACATATAAGTCATGGCCATTTATTACAACTCTTTCGAGATTATATGGGGAATCATTTTCGGTTACTCTTCTTGGCTCATTGCCTTTTATATTTGTTGGAGAAGCAAGAAGTATTGGCTCTCTTTTTGAGAAGGGCTCTGTAATAAGCCCTCTTTCAGGAGCGCAGCCAGCTGTTAGCAATATTAAGGATGCTGAAGCAATGTAATTTTTTACTGACATTGTTTTTTGTAATAAATACAATATTTAAATCTTTCTTGATGCTGTAATCTATTTAGAGTAATAAAAATTATGAATTAAACTTTAAAAATAAAGAATAAAAAAGCGCTTATAAAAATTAAAAAGCGCTTAATTTATATTCAACTCTTAGAGAAGCACTGACTTCAATATCTTTTGGAACAAGATTAACTGCAGCACTTTTTGCCTGAGCATTTGCAGTTTCTGCCACTGCTCCGCCTGAATCAAAGTACCTGTATGGGAGATAATTGAATTCCTCGCTTTGAACAGAGACTAATCTGCCTATTTTTTTACCCAATCCAGAGGCAGTTGCTTCTGCTTTTCTCTTTGCATCCTCTCCTGCTTTTTGCAAAGCTTGGACTTTATAGTCGTTCTGCTTTTCTTCAGAAAGCTCAAAGTTTATGTAAGAAACAAAAGAGCCTGCATCAATTCCAGCATCGATAATCTCTGCTACTTGATTGAAGTCTTTAACATCAATTGTAATGTCCTGCCTTGCGACATATCCTTTTAGCTTATTCTCTCCGTTGAGCCATTCATAGTCTGGATAGAGATTGAAGTTGACTGTTTGAATGTCTTTTTTCTCCACATCGAGAAGCAAAAGCTTTGCTGTCAGAGAATTAAGGATTTTGTCATGCGCATCTTTTGCCTCTTGCGCTGTTTTGCCTTTTGCTTCTATGTTAAAATTAACAGAGAGTTTGTCGGGCTTTGCTTCTATGGTAGAACTTCCCTGTGCTGAGACAATTGCTTCATTAGAGTTCATATACAAATATCCGCCTATAATTAAAATTCCAATCGCTATAATTGCCAGTATGTGTTTCATTTTATTCCAACCTCCTTTCAGTTTTTAGTAAATTCCATATGAGGAAAATTGCTAATGCTATAAACGAGCCTAATAAAAACCAGGCCCATGAATTTGAAATAGCTACAGAGGGGATGACATTTGAGGATTCTACGGCTTTTATGGACTCAGCAGCACCTACTGCGATGCTTGGGGCTGTTTCTTGAAAGTCTTTTTGAGAGACAAGAGTTTGAGAAGAGCCAAGCAGGATTTTTATAAGGAAAGCGAGAAAAGTTGTAATTATAATTGCCGGGATTATGCCTCTTGTAATTGTTCTTGGAGATATAACAATTTTTTTGTTTGAGACTTTGTATTTGTAAACTTTTCTTCCCTTTGGGCTCCAAAAAAATCCCTGCGCTTTTTCAATCAGGCCTGTTTCTTCCAATTTATTGATATTATATTCAATTGTATTTAACGGTATTTCGAGGGATTTTGATAATTCTGTTTCGCTTAATTCCTGCTCTGCTAAGAGAGATAAGATCTTTTTTGTTGTTTTGTTTGAAATGACATCTGCGATTTTAGAGGTTCTTGGGTCATCGAGATCAATCATTATTGAACTTTTTGCCATGTTTTATTATAATAAAGGAAGTTTATAAATAAAACTAAGGGTTCAAAGAGATTCGGAGCTATGATGAAAATGTTAAGCCAATTATTAGACTTAACATTGCAGTAAATACGCTCTCATTTAATAGCCGAATTTAATTATTAATAAATAATTATCTTTAATACAATCTTGCTATCTTAGATATTTTTTACAATCTATGTTGAGAATTAAGGTTTATTTAACACAAAAGCAAGGTTTAAAATGCCTTTTAGCTTCCCAAAATCAAGCGGGGATGCCGGAGCGGTCAAACGGGCTTGGCTTAGGACCAAGTGGCTTAGTGCCTACGAAGGTTCGAATCCTTCTTCCCGCATCATGCTCGTAGAGCATGCAATCCGAAGGATTCGAATGGCTAAGAAGGTTCGAATCACTGCAATCACGAAAGTGTTGCAGTTACCGCGGACTTAAAGTCTGCGAGGACTTCTTCCCGCACTTTTCATCTTATAGATTAATGCCTGTTGAAAAATCTATGAAAGCGGCTTTGAAGATATTCTTTAACATACCTTACTTGAGTAGAGGGCAATGCGCCCTGCCTATACTGTTTTATTAATTCTTCTAATTTCGCCCCTTTTAGTTCAACTGTTGGCTTTCCCCATAATTCAAAAGCGTTTTTATACGTTGAATCCTGGTTTAAATCAATGCCCATTATTTTGGCTGCAACTAAATCGACTGCAAGCATATTTTTACCGGCAATAATTGCCCCTGTATATTTTGGGGTGCTTTGCACTTCATCGAATTCGTTGCCCCATATTCCCTCAACGATACAAAGATTATAGTTTACAAGCTGATTCATATCAAGAACTGCTTTTCGTATAAATGGATGATACATTAATTTCTGTTTTCTTGTTGGAACAAAACCAAAAGTATTTTTTAAACTAAGACTGACTCCTGCCAAAGAGTGAGTCTTCATTTTTGCTATATTAATAACATAATCAGAATTTAAGACGGTTGCATTAAAAGGCATTTCATTTGTATGATTTGGGCGAGGGATTTTTTTCCATACTTGATTAGCACTTCGAATATCTTCTAATCGTAAATTTGGAAATTCTTTGTATAATTCTCTATACCCTAATTCGTCAAAAGCTTTTTGGGTGTCTGAACAGGATTCACCTATTATAATTTCGTTACAATACTTGATTTTTTCTAAAACTGCTATTACTGAACCAATATCAACAGTCATCCCTTTTCTAGAAGACATGGCCCCGGTAAGATTGGGTTTAATATAAACTCTTTTTTTGCCAGAGACTTCAAAATTTAGGGCATCTAAAGCTTCTTTGGTTCCTGTATAAGCATCATTAGATTTAGCAACATAAACTTTTACCATTTTGTTGATTTAGGTGATGGGGTGAATTATTTAAAGATTTGCTTTTCGCAAATCTTTAACTCTCGCTTGTAAAACTTCGAGTTTAAAGATTTCTATAGAGAACAAAGTTATTCGCTTTATACGGAAAATTTAATTCTTTGGGATAAATGCCTCCACGAAACTTAAAATCTTATAGAATTTACAGCGCACAAATCCATCCGCCATCTACAACTATTTCACTTCCGGTTAGATAGGCTGCGGCATCACTCGCTAAGAAAACTACGGGGCCTGCAATATCAACTGGCTTGCCTACTCTCTTAATTAAGAACTTGGACATCATTCCTTCAAGGGCTTTTTTATCTTTTGTAAATGCAGTTGTCATTGGAGTGTCTATTAACCCCGGATGGATTGAATTTACTCTTATTCCTAAAGAACCAACTTCTGCTGCCAGAGCTTTTGTAAATAGTCTAATTCCTCCTTTGCTTGCGCAATAAGCAGCTCCTCCTGCAGAACCTTCTATTCCTGCTACAGAAGAAATATTTATTATTGAAGCTCCTTTTTTCATGTATTTTAATGCTGCCTGAGAACATAAGAAAGGGCCTTTTAAGTTTATACTCATTGTTTTATCCCAGCTTTCTTCTGGCAAATCCAAGGTATTCCCAGGAATATAAATTCCGGCATTATTAACTAAAATATCTATTTTCCTGAAATTTTTTATTGTTTCATTAATCAAGTTTTCTACTTCTTTTTTCTTAGAAATATCTGTTTTAATATAAATCGCTTTTCTCTTTAATTTTTTAATTTGATTTACTGTATCATTTCCCGGAATTATGTCAGAAACAACGACATCTGCTCCTTTTCTTGCCAGTTCTACTGCTATTGATTGCCCAATACCTCTTGCAGCACCGGTTACAATTGCAACTTTTCCTGTTAAATCAAATAAGTCTGTCATTTATACCTCTTCTTTATGATATTATCATGTTCTTTATGTTTAAATATTCTTTCATAAGCAGATTACCATCTGATTGCCTATAATCAAATTCAGAAATTATCTTTAATACAACTTTTCTATTCAAAGTTTTAGACATTATTTTCTGTAAAATATGTTAGAATAAATGGTTTACTTTACACAAATAATTTTAGTATGAAAAAGTTGGAGATTGTTAATATTCAAAGGGATGTTTTGTTGGTTCTAGTTGGATGACTCTTTTTTTGTTTATAACTCGGCTGTAGTCGTAGTGAAGAAAGGAGTTGTATTCTCCATTTTTTGGATTAAGCCTTCCACCACTTATTAACCCTTTCTTTGGCAGGTCGCATAGGTTGAAGAGGCTGTGTTCTTTTGCAATTTTTTCGAGCAGGCAGTTAAGAATTCTTGCTTTTTGGCAGAATATTTCCTTTTTACTGCTAGAATTTCTTACTTTGATGTGTATTGATGGAGGCGTTGTAATCATCTCTATTTGGTAGTTGTCAAAAAGAATTCTTAGTTTGAATGTTAAATCTTTTTCGATTTTGGGGTAAATTTCTTTGATGGATTCAAAGTAGTCATTGAATGTCGGCATTATGTTAAGTATTTCTTGTTTTATTTAAATTTAAACATTTTATTGTTTGGAGAAGATAAAATCCGACAAGCTAAATGTTATCAGCAATAGCGATGGCTTATTTCCAAACTCGCAAGCCCACTCATTATTGATATGGAATTTAGTCTCGTGAACTTGTTCGCCCCCACTCGAAGGCAGTGCGAAATAGAAAGAAATATAAATACGGAGATTTTATTCTTCTTATGAAAACGTGGCTAAAAGGGGGATTGATAGGGTTATTTATTGGAATTGCTTTAATGTTATTGGTTCTTCTGTCTGATTTTATCTTTACTTGTAGATTTGATATTAATAAAGAATTTTGTGGATTTTTGACTATGATTTTAGCAATTCCTGTGATCATAATTTCTCCTATTGTTGGAATGATTATAGGGGCAATAATCGGAAAAATAAAATCTAAGAAATAATCTTACTGTTCTTCCCAAACAAACTAAATATTTATATATATGCGATTATGACTAATTATATGGAAGAAGTATCTTTTTCAGCTGTTTTACACGAGGAAGACTTAGATGGAAAGCCTGTTTTTGTAGCGGATTGCGTAGAATTAGGTGTTAGTGATTTTGGGGATAGTATTGATGAATCTTTGGGCAATTTAAAGAAAGGTGTTTCTCTTTTGTTGGAAGAAGCTCCTGAAAAAAAAGTGCTATTAAAGACAAAAGAACCTGTTCTTGTTACGAGAGTAGTTCTCTAAAATCAACCCCAGATTGTTTTTCTATACTCTTTAATGTTCCAATTGGCATTATTTCGCGGTGTATAGGAACGACTACTGTTTTATTTTCTTTCCTTAATATTACATGAGTTCCAGCTTGTCTTTTAATTTCAAATCCTTGTTTCTGAAGGATTCTCAATACCTCTTTTGATTTTATGTTTTTTAGTTTCATTCATTATATTTAATTTAGCATGTTTTTATATTTATTTGAAGTTGATTGTTATTCGAAATTTCAGCTTAATAATCGCACTGCCTTCCCCCGCCCTTAAAATTTGTGCCATTGCTACTTGCTCCTTTCAGTCGCACCACGCCCTGCGGGCTCTCGCAAGCTTGGGGTTGATAACATAGGTTAAAAGGAAAATCCTTGCGGGATTTTATCAAAATTTTTCAGTCATTAAAATAAAAAGATAGCTGAAAAACTTCTTTTACCCCCAATGTCAGGCGGCTTTTTTCAGCTTGTCAGTAGAACTCATCTTTGATTTTATTCTATCCTCTAATTTTAGACGCTCAATGAGCTCTTTATACCTGTTTCTTATAGTAACTTCTGTAATTCCTGCGACATCTGCGACTTCCCTTTGAGTGCGTTTTTCGTCGTTTAGGAGAGAGGCGACATAGAGCGCTGCTGCTGCAATGCCTGCAGGGCCACGACCAGATGTTAATTCAACTATATCTGCTTTTTTGAGTATTTTGAGAGAATCATTCTGACTTTTTGGAGTCAAATGCAGGATAGAAGCAAATCTTGAAATGTAATCTTTAGGAGAACTTGGAGTGACTTTGATTTTTAGTTTTCTGACAATAAACCTATATGTTCTGCCAATTTCTTTTCTTTCAACATCTGAGGCTCCTGCTATTTCATCCAGGGTGCGGGGAATGTTGTAAGAGCGACAGGCAGCATAAATGCATGCGGCTATGACTGATTCCATTGAACGCCCTCGAACAAGCCCTCTTTGGAGAACATAATTGTAAATACGAGAGGCTTCGTCCCTGATTACAGAAGGAAGACTTAAGAAAGAAGCAACACGCCTCAACTCTGCCATTGCAAGCCTGAGGTTTCTTTCTATTGAAGTTGAAACTCTTTCCTGCCATTTTTTAAGCCTTAAGAATTTTCTTGTTTGTCCGGCTTCCAGCTTATAAATATCTGAGATTTCGCCTACATTTGTTGTCAAACCCTTATCATACTTTTGCATTGAGATAGGGGCTCCACCACGGCCTTTTTTTTCAGATTTATCAAACTGACCGCCGCTATCCTGCCCTGTGTCTACCATTTTTTCTTCGATGATAAGACCGCATTCGTTGCAAATTATTTCGCCCTTTTGGTCATCATAGGTTAAGCTAACGCTTCCACACTCAGGGCATCTTTTTACGTAGGTCATAGGATTAAAGGAAAGATTTAAAAGACTTACGCTTCCAATGGTATTTAAAGCTTTCTGTTTTTTAATAATTTATCGACGAGAGTTTTTAGAACTATTTTTCCACAAGAACCGCGTTTATCTGGCCTTCCTGGCTTGGCCTGTTTGTTATTCTTGCCTTGCCTAAAGGAGTTTCAATTATTACGCTTTTAAGGAGCCTGTTCTGTCTTGCAAAGAATTTATTCTGAGGGGTTTCAACAACATTTTTTATTTCGGTTTTTTGCACTTTGCCATTAATGAGGAGATTAACAGAGTTTGCTTTTAGAAGAACTGTTTTAGTATTTCCGCCTTTTATACGAAGAGATTTTCTTTTTGTTTCTCCAAGCAGGACTATTCTATCCTGGCCTTGTTTTTCATAGAGCCTTTTTTTTCTTTGCCTGTGATATTTTCCACCGGTTATCTTTCTTCCTAAATCCATGAATAGAGAGGGAAAAAGTTTGTTTATAAATATTGCGTTGTCAAGAGGCTTTACGAAAACTTCATGCTTTAGCATGGAGTTAGCATTTTGAGCATCCAAAAGTCCTAAACAAAACGCAAAGGACTTTTTGATTTTGCAAAATTTCGCATTAAAAAATTCTAAAAGAAGCGGAAAGTTTAAATAGGGTTGTGATGAAATGCATTTATGGCAAATGGAATTGAAAGGCCGCTTGACTTGTTAAATCAATCAAAAGGAAAAGAAGTATTAGTGCAGTTAAAAGGCAATCAGCAATTTGTCGGGACCCTAATGGCATTTGATATGCACATTAATGTTGCGCTCGATAATGCCAAGGAAGTAGTTGATGGAGAAGTTAAGAAAAATATCGGCTTGACTTTCTTGCGAGGAGATACAATTATCTATATCTCGCCTGCTTCGACTTCTTCAAGAATCGGAAGTTCTTAAGAACTTTTTGATAAAGATTTAATTGTATACTATATAGGCTAATAATATTTAAAAGAAAACAAAGGCTAATATCTTAATGGAAAAAATTAACGATAGAATAATACATACTGGGGAAGGCGATTATGCAATACATATTGAACAGAGAGGAATTATAATTTACAAGGACAGGAGATATGAGGTTATAGGGGGAATTAGCTTTGAAAAAGAGATTGGATTTGGGGGGGTAGCTGAAGGAGGGGTCAATTATTATACGAGAAAAGACGAGCCAAGCAAGGCAGTAAGCTTATTGGAAGTGGCGAGGCCGAAAATTCAGGTTGGAGACAGAATAGTTGCAAGATGCATAGAAAAAGATGGCTGGATGATTTGGAATAATGGAATTGTTTTATTGCCTGGGAAAATTATAAAATAAATCGAAATACTGATAATTATTATTAAGATTGATTTTGATGTTTTAATTACTAATTATAATATAGGTTGATAAAGGTTATTGATAAAATATTTTTAGGGTTATAATTGAGTCTTGTTAAATTTCAATGGATTCTAGGTCCTTGGCGAGAGAAGCATTCTTGAAAAGCTTTTTGGCTTCGGATTCTATTTCATGGAGGGATTTTTCATATCTTTGGGAAATATGAGTGAGGACGAGGTGCTTGACTTTTGCTTTTTTTGCTATTGATATTGCCTGGGGGAGAGTGAGATGCTTGAATTTTTCTGCTTTTTCTATTTCTTTTTGCGCGAATTGAGATTCAATTACGAGGAGATCTGAATTTTTTGCCAAGTCAATTGCATTTTGGTTGGGGGCAGTATCAAAGACAAAAGATATTTTTCTTCCTTTTTCCATGTAAGATACTTGAGAGGGCTTAATTGTTTTATTCTTGAAGACAATGGATTTTCCCTGCTGCAAATCTTTTAAAAGCTTTGAATTTGGAAGAGAGTATTTTTCCAGCTTTTTTTTATCCAGGCGTATTTTGTCTTTTATTACAAAAGAGTAGGCGTTTGTAGGAGAGCTGTGG
>Ga0209541_10011045_pt1 | contig 14216 bp, 16 predicted proteins | sample RifCSPlowO2_01_FD_184027 | JGI IMG/M metagenome (GOLD analysis project Ga0209541, IMG submission 184027) | Groundwater microbial communities from Rifle, Colorado - Rifle CSP2_plank lowO2_0.1 (SPAdes) (version 2) | ecosystem: Environmental > Aquatic > Deep subsurface > Groundwater | place... | reverse complement strand
TGCCTAGCAAATCGCAATTCAATCGTACCTACAGTAGAATATCGCCTTAAATAAACTTTATCTACTATGACACAAGTTCTTGATTTAAGAAAAAAACCTAAGAAAGTAGCCTTACCCGAAGAATTACCCCGCCAAGAGCGAGGCTCGCTAAAAGCGGCAAAAGAATCACCAAGACAAACGTTGGCCTCCACTTCCCCGCCATCGAAGGAGCCACCCCAAATTTCCTGGGAAGCACCTTCATTCTATTTTAATCCTCAGAAAAAATACCTTGCCCTTCTAGTCATAGCGCTGGCTACCGGCGGCGGAGCTATGCTTTTATGGAACCGAGACACTCTTACGGCAATATTTCTAATTCTTTCTTCGCTAGTACTTGTTCTTTACTCTAACAAAAGACCCGATGTCTCTAAAATCAAGATTGACCAAGCCGGAGTAGTCGTAGGAGAAAATTTATACTATTATAAAGACCTGAAATCTTTCTGGATCCACTACGATCCGGGCAGTCTTAAAGAATTAAGTCTGGAATCAAGAAAATGGTACCTGCCCCACATTAAGGTTTCTATAGAGAATAACGATCCTCTTACCATCCGCTCACTCTTGATAAACTTTTTGGCGGAGAAGGAGCATGAGAATTCTCTGGTCGACATCATCGCCCGAAAGATCGGGTTGTGAAACAGCGATTAACCCCTCGTCGTTCAACGGATAGGACAGGAGATTGCGGATCTTCAAATCGTGGTTCGATTCCACGCGAGGGGACTATGGGAGTTTTTTATACTCGAAAAGGAGACAAAGGCAAAAGCTATGTCGGCAAGAAGTCTGTAAATAAGACCTGCATTGAGATTGAGGCTCTTGGCCAGCTGGATGAACTCAACAGTATGCTGGGAATTTTAAAAAGTCATAAGATAACTAAAGAACTAAAGAGCACTCTCCACCAGATTCAGGAAAGCCTTTTCATTATCCAGTCTCATGTGGCCAACATTATGCTTGACGGAAAGTTTAAGGTACCTGAATTTTCCGCCAAAGGCGGATCCGCCTCTGGCGGAAAAAACTTAAAAGTAGCCGAAATTGAGAAAATAATTGATAAGGTTGAGAAAAGCCTTCCCCCTTTAAAAAAGTTTGTAATACCAGGAACCGATCAGACATCGGCTTGGCTTGATCTTATGAGGTCTAAATCTAGGAATGTAGAGAGAATTGTTCTTAAAATAAAAAAGGTCGGCCGATTAAGTCCTGATATTAAAGCATACCTTAACCGTCTTTCCAGCTTATTCTTTGCCCTGGCTCGCTGGGAAACTAGGAATAGAAAAGAAAAAAACCCAACCTATAGATGAATTGGCTTATTCTAATATTTTTCTTATTCCTGGGAACTTTTGCCTATGCCGGCTTAAGGGCTGCTCCATGGTTCCCGACCTGGTCCAAAGACCTAGATAGATTTTTAAAGCTGGCCGATATAAAACCCGGCCAAAAATTCTACGACCTCGGTTGCGGTGATGGAAAACTAGTTTTTGCGGCTGCAAAAGCCGGAGCTCAAGCAACCGGATTTGAGATTTCCCTACTCCCCTATCTGATCGCTAAGGCCAGATCTTTTTTTATTGAAAATTCTGAAATTAAATTCAGAGATTTCTGGAATGCAGACCTAAGCAAAGCTGATATCATCTATCTATTTTTAACCCCGAAAGTAAACCCTAAAGCTAAGTTAAAATTAGAAAAAGAACTAAAAAAAGGATCTAGAGTAGTTACCTACACCTGGCCAATTGAGGGTTGGCAACCGGCTAAAATAGATTTAATGACTTGACAGCCACCTATGTATCTGTATATTATTCAATAAACTCAAGCGGAGGTGTACCTTGAAAACAATCATCCAGACAGCATGCATCTTGATTCTTATGCTATCGCTAAATATAGACTCTAGCGCCCAAACCAAAACCTTTGAGGTTCTAAACCCTAAGGTTCAGCAAGGCGATGTTCTTATAGTCAATATTGTCCCTATTTTTGGTCTTGGAGTATTTCCACAACCGACAATACTATTTCTTAATAAGCAGTATTATCCTAACAGATACGGCGACGTTTTTATTGGTATTGACCTAAACACCAAACCCGGTAGATATCCTGTAACTCTTGTTGATCATGGCACAGGAAGAGAGTTAAGCCCTGATTATTTCGTAGAAGTAGACATAACCGATAGAGAATTTACTTCGCGAACAAGAGGAATGTTTATACCGACGCTTAGGCGGAAAAGAGAGCGGGATGTCATCAATAAAGCTTTCGGCGACGGAGACTACTCAGATAGATATTTTAAAGATGAGTTTGTAAAACCGCTTGATAAAATAATACTTGATACCGATAGAAAGGTTGGGGATATTTCCAGTCCCTTCGGAGACGGACATGCGGGCGTAGATCTTGTAACACTGGACAGAAAATCCGGACAAAATAAACGTCCGGTTAAGGCTATAAACTCTGGCAAGGTAGCTCTAATAGCTAAAAATTTTTCTACTGACGGAAACATGGTCATTCTTGATCATGGTTCGGGTATCTTTTCGGTCTATATGCATCTATCAAGCTTCAAAGTTAAGAAGGTCGGCGACATGGTAAATAAAGACGATATTATCGCTATCTCAGGCAATACCGGAAGCGCGAAGAGGGGCGGGCCACACCTTCACTTTGCCGTTAAAATACGTGATAAAAACAAGGTAAGCGATGTCTATGTTGACCCGCTAGCTTTTATTGATACGATGAATCAATATGTAAAACAAACTCCGTAATTACGGGGTTTTTATTTTTTCTTATTGTGATACCTCTGATGAACTTCGCGTAATTGCTTGTCCGTTACGTGAGTATAAATTTGGGTAGTAGTAACCGAGGCATGGCCAAGCATAGCTTGAACTGAACGGATATCAGCACCGCCCCTAAGAAGATCGGTTGCGAAACTATGGCGCAAAGTGTGAGGCGAGACATGTTTTCCGACTATTCCAGCTTTTATTGAGTATTTCTTGATAATCCTCTGAATACTTCTGGACGTTAGTCGCAGATTATCGTCTTTGGAAAAAGTTTTACTTTTTGGAATCCTGATAAATAATGCCTCATCAATATCCGGACGCTTAGAGATATAGTCTTGAATTACTTTCCTTGCATTGTCGGAAAGAAATACAAGCCTTATCTTACCACCCTTGCCCCGAACCGATAGTTCTCCCCTCTTTAGATCAATCTCGCCACGATTAAGAGAGCACAGTTCAGATACACGCATACCCGTACTAAAAAGCGTTATGATAATTGCCCTATCTCTCATGCTATCAAGATTTGTTCCCTCGGAAGCATCCAAAAGCCTCTCAACCTCCTCTGACTCAAGAAAGGTAACCTCCCTATCCTCCTGCTTACCCAACTCAACTCTTTCAGCCGGAACAGTTTTTACGCCTGCTTTTGCCAGATATTTAAGAAAATTACGCAGAGCAATGACATGGTAGTTTTGGGTTATTTTCTTAAGTGGTCGTCCCCTTGTATCGCGCAGACGATTCAGGCTCAAACGATATTGGCGGATCAAGTCTTCATTAAGCTGGCTTACTGTCTTAATCTTGGCAAAACTTAGAAACCTATCTAAATAACGCCCGTAATTCTCAAGGGTTTTTAAAGACTTATTCTTCTCTATCTCCAGGTATTCCAGATATCTAATTTTGAGATCTTTTATATCTGACATGGCTTTTTTTAGGCAGGGCCTGCCCCGTCACTCAACAAGTGCCCTAATTAAGGGCAACCTGAATTGAGTGTATTTTAAAAAGATAACTTGAGTTGCGAATACTGAGCTAGCACCCAGGGGGGGGGCAACCGGGAGCCCTGCGCTTGTTGTAGTGCGGGGTCGCATAATAATTATACCAACTTGGATCAGAATTACCATATTTGCGAAAAATTGCTTCTCGTGTTAGAATTCACAAATCATGCTATCTACGCAACAAAAGGCTAAAATACTGTCTAATTACAGAGTTCATGATAAAGATACTGGCTCCCCGGAAGCCCAGATTGCTTTGTTTACCGAAGAGATTGAGAAATTAACCAAACACCTCAAAAAACACGGCAAAGACAATAGCTCTAGAGTTGGTCTTTTGAAAATGGTTGCAAAAAGAAAGAGACTGCTTGATTACCTAAAGAGAGAAGACCCGAAGAGACACAGCTCTTTGCTTAAAAAGCTCGGCCTGAAATAGAGTATGAAAAAGCAGTTTTATACCTGGAATCAATTTGAGAAAGATAGTGATAAGCTGGCTCAGCTTATCAAAAAAAATAATAAATCTATTAGCGGAATATATGGCGTTCCCAGAGGCGGACTCATATTAGCCGTGAGATTATCTCATAAATTAGACCTACCCCTAGTCCTGGAGAGGTCTTCCATCAAGAAGAATACTCTCATAGTTGACGATATTGCTGATTCGGGCAAAACTTTAAAATTATTTGATAAGGCAGACAAATATATAACGGCTACCCTATTTTATAACCGGACGAGCATCTGCAAACCGACATATTTTTCAAGAAAAAAAGAAAACTGGGTCGTTTTTCCCTGGGAAGAAGAAAAGACAAGCCGTTACGATAAAACCATAAAGTAATATGAAAAAAGTAACAATTCAACAGAGAAAAAATCACAGAGTCGGCGTTTTTGTTGACGTTCAGAATATGTATCACTCGGCAAAAAATCTCTATGGAGCAAGGGTTAATTTTAAAGAACTTCTAAGGATTGCAACGGCTAATCGGGAGTTGGTAAGAGCCGTGGCTTACGTTGTTAAGTCCGACACCGAAGAGGAGAAAGCCTTCTTTGATGCTCTTGAAAAAGCCGGATTTGAGCTTAAAATAAAAGATCTTCAGATATTCCCAGGGGGGATGAAAAAAGGTGATTGGGATGTCGGCTTGGCAATTGATGCTATCGGCATGTCTAAACAGCTTGATGTCGTAGTAATAGTTTCCGGTGATGGTGATTTTGAACCGCTAATAGGCTACTTAAAACACGACGGCCTGATAGTTGAAACTGTCGGCTTCAGAAGAAGCACAAGCTCAAAATTGACCGAAGTAGCTAACAATTTTTTTGACTTAGATGAGATTTCAGATAAAGTATTATTAACAAGTAAAAAACGTTTTAATAAATATAAATAATCAGGGTAGGCCGAGAAACAAGGTAGTCGGGGTTTTCCCCAGCGCCATTTTTAAGAAAAATAGTGCCGGGAAGAATCTCGTTACTCGTCCAGTCTTATTATTTATTCAATAAAAATGCCTATAAAAAGGTATGAGGAAGATTTTGCTGGGAAAAAACTAAAGGTTGAGATTGGCCGCTTAGCCAACCTAGCCAACGGTTCGGTCTATGTCCAATACGGCAATACTGCCGTTCTTGTAACTGCTGTTATGTCTTCGTCCCCAAAAGCAGTTGACTACATGCCTCTTTCAGTTGACTACGAAGAGAGGTACTACGCTGCCGGTAAAATTAAGGGCTCCAAGTGGATAAAAAGAGAGGGGCGACCATCAGACGAGGCAGTTCTAAGCGGTCGGCTTATTGACCGAGCTTTACGTCCAAGATTTGATCACCGAGTTAGAAATGAAATTCAAGTTGTAGCCACTGTCCTATCTTTTGACGGTCAGAATGACCCTGATATGCCGGCTCTTTTCGGCGCTTCTTTAGCTCTCATGATATCGGATATCCCCTTCAACGGACCGGTAGCAGGTGTTAGGATCGGACGAATTGACGGAAAACTCGTTTTTAATCCCACCTATGACGAAAGGACTAAAAGCGATTTTGATATCGTTGCCGCCGGAACCCTAAACCGGATAAATATGATTGAGGCGGGAGCTTCAATTGTTCCAGAAAAGGATATCGCCGAAGCTATTGTTTCTGGATTCAAAGAGTTCCAAAAGCTTATTACCTTTGAACAAAAAATAGCTGATGACATTAAGCCAGCAAAGCGCCAGCTGTCTTTAGCTGAGACAGATAAAGACCTTGAGAAAATGGTTAGCGAATTTTTGTCTTCACGCCTTGAAAAAATTATTTATACAAAGATAAAACAGGAGTATATAGACGGCATGTCTAAGATAAGAAAGGATTTGTTAGAGCATGTGAAAGAAAAGTATAAAGAAACTGCTGACCTGAGCCAAAAAATCCGTGAGGCTGAACACTTACTAGACGAAGAGGTAAATGACGTTGTTCACAAAAATGTTTTAAACTCTGAGAAAAGACCTGATTTCAGAAAGTTGGATGAGGTTAGAGAGCTATCTGTTGATATAGCCATACTCCCCCAGACTCATGGTTCGGGTTTATTCCAAAGAGGCACCACTCAAGTTCTCTCACTACTGACGCTAGCTTCTCCTGGCATGGAACAGTGGCTTGAGACAATGGAAATATCTCTTACTAAAAAACGCTTTATGCATCACTACTCATTCCCTCCATATAGCGTAGGTGAGGTTGGCCGTATGGGCGGTACCGGAAGACGCGACATAGGCCACGGAGCTCTAGCCGAAAGAGCTCTATTACCGGTAATCCCATCAAAGGACAGTTTTCCATATACGATAAGAATGGTTTCTGAAACTTTAGCCTCTAACGGCTCCTCATCAATGGGTTCTGTTTGTGGCTCATCCCTAGCTCTAATGGATGGCGGGGTACCAATATCTGCAGCTGTAGCTGGCATCGCTATGGGCGTTATGTTTTCCGCCGAAGGCGGATCCGCCTCTGGCGGAGATCAAAATTACAAAATTTTAACTGATATCCAAGGACCAGAAGACCACCATGGGGATATGGATTTTAAGGTTGCAGGTACTAAAGATGGTGTTACAGCCATGCAAATGGATGTGAAAGTTGAAGGAATAACCGGTGAAGTTCTTGAAAAAGCCCTTGCTCAAGCTAAAAAAGCACGCCTTGAAATTATTGAAAAAATGAATACCAAGATAGATAAACCCAGACCCGACCTTTCTCCGTTAGCACCCAGAGTTCAAACTATTAAGATAGACCCGGCAAAGATAGGAGCAGTTATAGGCAAGGGCGGCGAAACAATTAATAAAATTATTGATGAAACGGGAGCAGAAATTGACATAGAAGATGATGGCTCTATATTCATTACTTGTATCTCGGCCGAAGGAATGAAAAAAGCTATCTCTATGATTGAAGAGCTTACATACGAGGTAAAGCCAGATGATGAATTTGATGGCACAGTTGTAAGTATCCGGGATTTTGGTGCTTTCGTTGAGATTCTGCCAGGTAAAGACGGCATGGTTCATATTTCAGAGATAAGCAACGGAAGAGTAAACAATGTTTCAGACGTTTTAAAAATGGGCCAAAAGGTTCATGTCCGAGTAAAAGGCGTTGATGAGATGGGCAGAGTGAGCTTGACTATGAAGAATAATAAAAGATAGAAGATAAGTTCTACAGATAGTTCGTATTATCTCTAATAAGGCGGATATGATAGAATAAATCTATAATAAACGATTAATTCTACCGGAGAGATGGACGAAAAAGATCAAAAACCACTTGATATCACTAATATCCTAGACCAGCTAATAAAGCCGTCTATTATTCAGGCACCGGATAATATTAGACCTCCAACTATTTCTTCACCAATATCTCCTCCGCCTTCAATAAAAAGTACTCCTACGCCAGCCACATCCGAAGTTAGGCTGCCACAGTTGGGAAAAGCCCCTGGGTTACCTTCAGAATCATCAGGACTGCCATCAGTACTATCTCAACCTCCAAGGGACATTAGAATGTCCATAAGAACAATGTCGGCTGATTTAGCTAGACTTAAGCAGGGTCAAAGACCTCAGGTTTTTGAAGTTAAAAAACAGGCCGTACAGAATCAGAAAATAACTCCTCCTCAGCAAACGCCTGTTCCTAAATCGATTCCGCTGGTTCCACAACTCATAAAACCAGTATTGCCACCATTACCAACTCCTCCGAGACCAGCCTTTAAGCCGACGCCAGCTCCCACAGTACCTTTAACTACCAGACCATCCCCAAGCCAGTCGTTCAAACCATCTCCCAGACCTACTACCCAGAACCAAGAGATGGTAACACCACCCCCTCTAGACACACAGCCATTTATAACCTCAAAAGACTCGGAACATCATCATAAGGAAAGAATAATCTCTACAGACTCCTTGCCCGGCTTTCTCGGTGAACCAGTACCTAAGAAAACTGCCAAATTACCCGAAGAGAAAGTTGAATACGGATTAATTGCAAGAGTAATCGGTAGCGGTATGACAACCGGCATTGTCAGCACTGTTATTGTCGCCGTAGTAACTTATTTCCTCATTACATACTTCGTATTTAATCAGGAGGAGGAAATTGTCTTAACTCCCACCCCCACTCAAACTGGACTAGCCCCAACACCAATAGTTAATGAGCTGGAGACAATTTTTAGAGCGACCGCAACAGATAATTTTTATACGCCGGAGAGCCAAGAGAAAACTGTTCCAGAGTTTATATCTTTTATAAAAAATAAGGTTCTGGTTAAAAAAGAATTCAGAAAAGTTAACTTTATACTTCCCTCAGGACAAGTGATAAATAAAACTTCAGGTTTTACTGATATTTTAGATATCTTGTCAGTAAAATATCCTGCCAACTTCAAGGATATGCTGAACACCAATCAGATGATACTGTTCTATGGCCAAGAAGAGTCGTTCAATGATAACCTGCCAGCCAGTGAAGTTCCTAAAAGAATAGTTTTTATTGTTGAAGTTGAGGACATTAGTAAGATCCTTGATCTAATGAGACGCTGGGAACCAACAATAGCCCAAGATATTAAAGACGTCCTTGAGCTAGACCCAACAAAGCGGGCAAGTCAGAATTTCCTAGATAACCAGCACCAAGGGACGATGATACGCTATCAGAACTTCCCGTTTCCGGACAAAAGCATTGATTATGCAGTTGTATCATCATTAACTGACAAACATTACTTGATCATAACCAACTCAAGAGAGTCTGCTTACTCTCCAATTGATAAAATAAAGGGTCTCTAGAGATCTTTATGTCACGACTTAGATAACGGGTCTATTTGTTATTATACTGTGTATAAGTCATTAAATTTAGACCTTAGCTAACTCTTCTAAAAGCTCATGTCACTAAAATAACCCTTATTTAAAGCCATTTTTTGAAAGTGACGTTTTTTGGTGACAAATTAGTGTTTGGTGACAAATTATCCACAGATTTCTGTTGACCTTCTTATAATCTGGTGCTAATCTTATAGTAGACCTTTGTTACGCTGGTGTTTATTAAGATTTATAATAAATGCTGGCCAAATTTCGTGAATCTCTGGCGTAATAACTTTTTCTAACTAGGAAACGTTATTTTGCCAGAGATTCAAAACAGCCCTGGCTCAAGTTAGCGCACTTAGCGTGATTTATGAGCATCAGGGCTTTTTTATTTTTATATTTACATGCACTAAGTAAATATTGATTCCTCTTATTTTATTTTGCCTTTTAAATTCTACTGTGATATGCTAACTTATTCTTACAAGTATAAATCCCGTTAGAGATATCCCTGACGGGATTAACAAATTAGAACATCAATATAACAAGGTATTGTGCTATATGCCACCATATGGTGATAGTGGCTACTATGCAGTATCTCTAACGGGATGGATAGAGATGAATTAAAAAAGTTATTAGAAAATCTTAACAGTAGACTAAGTGAAATTGATAAAGAGCTAGCCTCTATAGCAACAGAAAATCCTTTGATTAAGGGCGATTTTAATGTTAAAGTTGAAGACATAGGACAATCCCAAGAAGATGCCGCCCAAGAAGCCAGTGAGTTGGATAGACAACAGGCATTGGTAAATGCTCTTGAGGAAGAAAGAAAAAGTATAGTTGCTACCCTAGAAAAAATAGAGTCTGGTGAATACGGAAAATGTACGAAATGCTCTTCCGGCATTGGCTCGCCCAGATTGAAAGCGCTACCAGCCACTATGCTATGTATTAACTGCGCTAGGATGCTAGGTTCTTAAACTTTTTAAATTCTCCCGGGAGGGGGAGAATAACTAAAAGCTTGCCGATTAGAATATTCTCCGCCGCTTTAACCGGTATAGATGCTCAATTAATTGAAGTTGAGGTGGATTCAAGCCCAGGAATCCACTCTTTTAGTCTTGTCGGATTGCCCGATACCGCCGTCAAAGAATCCAAAGAAAGGATAGGCTCAGCTATCAAGAATTCGGGATTTTCTCCTCCTAAATCAAAAACAAAGAAGGTAATAGTAAACTTGGCTCCGGCTGATATTAAGAAAGAGGGTCCTTCTTACGACCTTCCTATTGCTGTTGGCTATCTATTTGAGACTAAGCAGATAAAATTTGATCCGTCAAAAAGAATTTTTGCCGGAGAGCTATCTCTGGATGGTAATCTGAAACGAACTTCAGGAATTTTAGCTATGGCTATACTAGCTAAAAAGCTGAATTTTACTGAAGTAATCGTCCCGCTGGCCAATATTAAAGAGGCTTCTGCCGTTAAGGGAATAGGCATAATAGGAGCCGAGAATCTAAAACAAGTTATATGCCACCTAGACAGAACCTCCCTCATATCCCCCGCTGTTTCAGATGATAATACAGATGGACAGCCTTCCTTAATAGACAGTGAATCTTTTACGTCAATTAGAGGCCAGGAATCAGCTAAAAGAGCTCTTATTATAGCTGCCTCCGGAGCTCATAATATGTTCATGAGTGGTCCTCCCGGCTCAGGTAAAACACTACTGGCAAAGGCACTTACTGATATTCTGCCTCCCCTATCCTTTGATGAAGCAATTGAGGTGGCTAAAATATATAGCTCAGTTGGTTTACTGGACAACTCCAGTCCCCTGTCGCTAAGCCGTCCATTTAGAAATCCCCACCATACAACATCGGCAGTAGCCGTTATCGGTGGTGGAAAGTGGCCCAAGCCAGGCGAAATAAGCTTAGCTCACAGAGGCGTACTCTTTCTTGATGAATTGCCTGAATTCCCCAGAAGCGTTCTTGAGAGCCTCAGGCAACCACTTGAAGATGGCACAGTTGTTGTCTCCAGAGCTTCCGGATCAGTAAAACTACCATCTAAATTTATGCTTGTTGCCGCTATGAATCCTTGTCCATGTGGTAATTATGGCAATCCCAGCAGTGAGTGCATCTGTCTCCCGTTTAACATACTGAAATACCGAAAAAAGATATCCGGCCCCCTTTTAGACAGAATAGACATTCAGGTAATTGTTCCGCGCGAAACAATTAGTGAAAGTGACGAGAAAAGCCAGGAAAATACTGATAATTTAAGTGATGTCAGATCTAAAATAAACAAGGCACGAGATGTACAGCTGGCCAGATTTAAGGGACTCGGCATCTTTAGCAATTCAGAAATGAGTTTTAAAAATATTGAGAAGCTATGTATGGCTGAGAAAAGTGCTAAATTATTAATAAAAAAGGCTATAAATAAACAAGGACTTTCTCTGCGGGCCTATCATAAGACTCTTAAAGTTGCTCGAACCATAGCCGACTTAGCTGGTTTAGAGACAGTTCAGGATAATCATGTAGCTGAAGCGCTTGGGTTTAGAATGAACGAGAGTGTGCTTAATGAGCTAGGATGAGTTTTACAGTCACTAGCTCTGTAATTATTTACAGACCGCTTGGCCCCGCCAGCGTCGGGACCAGCTCTATCTCGGCCCCACTCTCAAAATCAACGGCTCACATAGTGAGCCGTTGATTTTGAACCGTGCCCGTTCGGCCTCCGAACGTTCTGTAGATAACTACAGAGCTAGTGACTTTACTGTTATAGTGACCTATCATGATGTTCCGCGCGGAACACTTCAGTAAGCTCAGTGTAAATAAACCAATTTGAGTAGTGATTATCTATCTAAGAGAGGGTTTCTTGCTCCATGTACCTCAAAGTGCAGGTGGTTTCCGGTAGAACGTCCGGTAGTGCCCATTTCAGCTATATGCTGGCCTTTCTGGACGTAATCCCCAACATTTACCAGAATTTGATTGGCATGAGCATAGAGGGTTTCAAGATTTTCTCCATTAGGACCCTTGTGGATGATCTTAATATACTTACCAAAACCACCATTATAGCCTACAGCATCGGCTATAGCCACCACTCCATCAGCAGCAGCAAAGATATCAGTTCCACGAGTACTAGCTATATCTACACCATTTCTGCCGTGTATTCTTCTCCAGTTGTAGCCGATACCTGCCGTAGGATGAGTGAAGTAGCCACCCAAACTTGGCAAATAAGAGAAGGTTCTTGCAACTGAACTTGATACCGCGACTCCAGCTGAAGCTGATTTTATTTGGCCATCAGGAACAATAACTTCATATCCTATCTGAAGATCGCCGCCCTGCGGCAAGCTGTTAAATTCTATGATTTTACCATCCTCTGATCCGTATTTTTTAGCGACTGAGCCGACTGTATCTCCTTTCACAACCTTATGAATTACACCTGAAACTGGAGGAATTTTTAGTATCTGGCCAGGACTTATGCTATCAGCGTCTCTAAGCTTATTAGCCCAGATTATAGAATTAATACTGACTCCATAATCTGAAGCTATGAAAGACAACAGGTCTCCGACCTGAACCTCATACTCAACAATTTGACTGCGCTGAGAACCAGCTATCTCAATGTAGTCTGTGCTTATCGGATTATGAGCCATCAATGAATTCTCATTAATAGATGTGGGCGTTATTGATATTTCAGGTCCTCCCTGGCCAGGCAAATCCTGACCCAAACCGCTAGCGGCCAGGGTGCTTATATCTGCAAACTGAAGAGAAGGAACATTGCTAACGATAGTAGCTGAAGTTTCTTCAATATATCCCTCAATTACATTACTGAATAAAGTTGGCTGTCCTTCGCCAACGGAACCCTTAAATATTAAGAGGAGGAGGACAATAGATAAAGTACCCCAAAATCCAAAACGCTCACCCTTGATTAAATGAGTTAATTTTTTGATCTTTATTATTTTGGATATTCTTCCTAAAAAGGATCTGCCGGAGTTGTCTAATGAAGTATTAATAGGCCTAAAAGTTAGTTTTTATAAGGGTAAAATGGATGTTTTGTCCTTATAAAGCAAAGATCCTCCGAAGAGAATCACAAGGTAAAGAGTAGCATTTTAAGATTAGAGGTGTCAAATAATTATGTTGACAAAAAGTTTATATAGTATTTAGATTTTTAGATGAACTCAATCCTTGACTTCGGCATGTGGGCTGAAGATTATGTCGCACAATATCTTGAGGGCAAGAATTACGTTATCGTCGACAGAAATTATAGAAAAAAGTGGGGAGAGATAGATATTATAGCCGAGAAAGAGGGGATTTTAATTTTTATTGAAGTTAAGGCCAACAAAAAAGAGGTGGCCGGCTTTGAACCGGAGAATAGGGTCAATCCGGAAAAATTAAGAAGATTAAACAGAGCTATTCAGACATATCTTTCTTCAAAGAAATACAGCCCCGACCAAGATTGGCAAATTGATGTAGTTGCGCTAACCCTGGACAAAGATAGGGGAGTAGCCAAAATCAAACACTTCAAGAATATTGAGATTTCGTAAACCATTTCCTCATCACCCCTCTCAACCGGTGCTACGAGCCAGACAAACAAGCCTCTAAAACTACGGGAAGCCTTCGGGAATTCCTTTCAGTCAGTTCCCGCCTTCCTCTTGTTTATAGAAGCCTGTTTGTATCTGTCTCTCCACAATGGTTTCGAGAAATGATACGGAAAAAGTTTACTTAGATATATCTCCTATCATCCAGCTGGAGTCGACCCCTCCCCATTTTGGAGACCGTTTGGTTTCAAGGCTAACACAATAGTTAAATTAACCGATAATTTATGTTACCTGCCTGCCAGTAGGCAGGAGTACTCGGCTCGCCTGTGAATTTCCTCTCTGAGTATAGTCTTTTAGCTTACCCCCAGCAGATCACTAATTATCTTGCTTATATCTCCATGAAACCGTTTGAGCAACTTCATAATAAACTTGAGATATTTATGACCTGCCTGCCGGTAGGCAGGTATTTTTCAGAAGACAAAGAATTGGGAGTGAGTCTTATCTTATTATTGATTCCTATCAATATGTCCGTTAGGACCGACGAGCGGGACCCAATTTTATGTCTGGAAAATGAATAAATATCGAGAAGTTTATTGATGTTGCGAAGGTGTTGAAGGGGGATATAAGCAAGATAATAACCCTCATTTTACCTCACTTTTTGAGTTAGGTGAATAATACTCTTATCCCACTCATCCACTCAAGAATTTCCATGATGCTGGTAAGGTAGCAG
>Ga0209541_10011044_pt1 | contig 14217 bp, 13 predicted proteins | sample RifCSPlowO2_01_FD_184027 | JGI IMG/M metagenome (GOLD analysis project Ga0209541, IMG submission 184027) | Groundwater microbial communities from Rifle, Colorado - Rifle CSP2_plank lowO2_0.1 (SPAdes) (version 2) | ecosystem: Environmental > Aquatic > Deep subsurface > Groundwater | place... | reverse complement strand
ATAGGTCCCACATATGTAACAGAGCTGCAAAAGTAGCCTTCAATCCGCACATACTCTTAAAGAACTTCATTATCTTGTCAAGCGCATCCAGCAATTTGTCAAAATCATTTATTCCTGACTTTATGTCTTCAATCTCATTTATGACGCTCTCTGCTGAATCCTGGCTTTCAACTATTGGAACATTCACAGCCAGCTCCAGCTGCTCAGGGACTGTAAAGAAATCCTCACCGCACCTTATATTGTATTCCAGATAGCATTCCTTGTTTTCCGAACTGATTGGGTATTCTGTGAATCCCGGGCCTATATCAGTCCTTAAAACAGGAATCTCAACAAATCCGCTGTAATCGTTCTGCTGTTTTGCCAGTATTGGCCGTGTTCCTGCACACGTGCCTGCTGTATGGATATTTGCAATCTCGATATCATTGGAATTGCAGCTTGCAGGTATATATTTCAATTTTAATGGAATGGGCTGGTAATAATTATCAGATGCCATATTGCGCAGCACCTGCCTGTCAATTGGCGGCAATCTGGAAGTGTCAAACTCAGCCTCATAGAATTTATTTGCAGCCTCTGAAACTGCGCCTAAAACACGCACTGGGACATCAACAGAAGCCTTGTTTCCGGCAATATCCTCTATCCTGAGCCTTATTGTCCTTTCAGCAGCTCCCTGCCTGTTGATGCCCTGGTCAGGTGACCAGATGCACGTCCATTCATCTGCGCTTTGAAGTGTGCAGGTGGTGATTGCCACATTGGCTTCGCCCTGAATCAATTGTGACAAATCAGCAGTCCCTCTTATAGGCCCGGCATCGCTTACAGGAACCTGTATCTGCACCTTATCCCCGAATTTTGTAAAGCCTGCAACAGCATCCTGCGAGACTCCAATTGGCGTTATAACAATGCCGCCACTATCTACAACAGGCGCTCTTTTGTCTACAATTACTTCAATCTCTTTTCTTTCTGAGACATGATTTCCAAGCACATCTTTTGAGTCCGTGTCTATCCACACAAGCAATGTGCTTCTGTCAGGCGCCCCAACATCAATATTGTCCCAATGGCATATCCAGTTTGATGTTTTTTCGCATCTTGTTGCGGGATATGACATGCTGCTTCCAACGTAAAGCCTCATGTCCTCTTTGCGCACTCCTGCATCATCAGTTATTTCCGCAGTGAAGTTATTCCCGGATGCCTTGGCATAATTACTGCCCTCGAGATTTGCCTCGCTTTGCAGCGAGATAATTACAGGCCCCTGGTTATCAAATCCGAGCGTTAAAGGCAAGGATGCAGATCCCTCATTGGGCGGAACTGCCTTATCCATAAAAGTGATTGGGATTGAAAGTGACGCAGCTGCATTCAGCCTTACCTGGACATTGCTCCAGCTGCATGTTATCTGGTTTTGTACAGGGTTGCTGCATGTGGCTGGCATGTTTGCATAACTTGTAGGAGTCAAAGTATTCAATGCGCTTAAATCTGCCCTTACTGTTGCTGGATCAACATCATCATCCAGAGTAATGCTGAGTGAAACTGTTATTGGCTGGCTGCCTGCAAATTCAAGAGGCTGTGAGTTTTTTGTTATTGAGAATGTATCCGGGACGTAAGCTGGCGCTGTAGTATCATAAACAAAAGTGGTGCATTTCAATGCTGTTGATGCATGATTCAGCCTGTCAATCGCTTTTGCACAAAGCCTTACCTCTCCAGGTGTTGTGGCTGTATATTCTACCTGCCCCTGCTCTGTGCAGCTGTTCTCATCCAATATTTTGGAATGCACCTGCAGCCCGGAGAAATCATTTTCGTAAATATCCAGGGATTTCAATCCGGAGCAATCAGATGTGTCGCCTGAAGAATATGAATAGTCTTCAACCCTATAATTAAGAATAACAGTTCCAGTGCTTGTCAATGCCGGAGTGGCTGTGAATTGCTTTACAACAGGCGCTAACCTGTCTACAACAGCATTGGGGTTAACGCGGTTGGTTTCAGCGCCGCCGTCATTGTACAAAAGGACTGTCAACGGCACTGTTGCGCTGGTGTAATGGTTCGTTCCTGTTGCAGGATTGCGTATTGTACACTCAAAATTATTCGAGCCTGCAGCAGAAGCCGTGCAGGTGAAGCCTGTAATGCCTCCAAGCTTTAGCTGTGTTCCGTCAATCTGCGTGTCCCCCAGAATATTTGCAGTTGCGACAACCTCTGTAAAGTCATATTCACGGACATATCCGTTAACATTATCCACACCGTATACGCGCACATAGCTCAGGCTGGCATACGCTAAAGCAGAATAAATCGGCAATGTGAGTATTAACACTGCCATAAACATTGCCATTGCCTTCACTTTCCGCAGTGTATTACTTCTTTTATACATATAGCTCTTTCAGCTCCTTCTGGATAAGTTCAAGGTCATAGAGTTTCTGCTCCATAAGTTCGCGGGCAAGCATGGATTTTTTCTTGCCTAATTTTCTGGAAACTTTCTCAAGAAGCTCATTTATTTCGCGGCTCACGGTAATCCTTATCTGTATACTCATTATGCCTCTTTTTTATGCTAAACTATGCATATCTGCAGTCATTATATTTAAATCTTTCTATCAATCTTTTTTTAATTATACTCTATTTATACTTAATAATGTATAAAAATAACTACAAAAATACTCTATTTATACTTAATAATGTATAAAGGTGTTGGAAAAGAAATACAGAGTTTTTTGGCATATTCCGGACATTCAGATAAACTTTTATACTATCCACCCTTGCTGGATTTTACTTTAATCCTTGTATATAAATTGTTTGTTGCTTTCCCAAAGGGGCATACAAAAAAAGGTGATGCATGGTTCAGAAATCATTGGTTTCTTACATTGAGGAGCAGCTGGGAAAAGGGTTCAGCAAGGCTTCCATAAGGGACCATCTTCTCAAGTACAAATATCCGCCTAATGTTATAGAAGAGGCGTTTCAGAAGCTCTCCCAGCCATCAATACACCATGAGGTACATTTTTCAAAAGGCGTTATCATAACCCTTATTGTGCTTGCTGTCGGGGCAGCTTCATTTGGCATTTCCATATTTTTTATCTCTCAGGGCAAGGCTCCCGGGCAACTGCTCGACCTGAAGGCAGACCTTCTCCAGAATAAAGTAGGTGCTGGAGATACATTGCCCTTTATGGTTGAATTATCAAGCCTGGGAAGCGCAGGGAGATATGATGTTGCGCTGTCATATTATGCCATAGATAATGCTGAGCACATAATAGCTTCCAAGACAGAGACAGTAGCTGTGGAAACCAGGGCAACAATACGCGCAGAAATTGACCTTCCTGATGATATTCCTCCTGGGCAATACTCTTTGCGTGTAAACGCAAGGTTTGGTGATCAGCTGGCTGCTGCCTCTGAGCAATTTACCGTGGAAAAGGAAAAAATTCCACAGCCTGCCAGGGATATATTATGCGATGATAATGATGCCTGCACTTCTGATTCTTTGATAAGCGGAAAATGCGGCCATGAGCTTATTGTGCCGTGCTGTGGCAATGGTATCTGCGAAGACGGGGAAAGTGCTTCGTGCACTGATGATTGTATTCAGGAAACAGCCCCAGAAGAAGCAGCAGCTGTTGTTCCTGTTATTCCTGAAACCCCGATTATTCCGCCTGAGCCTGCTGCAAGCTCGTCTGAGCAGATAAATGCAATTGCACAAAAAGCGAAAACAGATGTCTTACAGGCAGAAAAAGAATGCAGTGCATTGGAAAGCCCTTATTTCAGGGATTTGTGCTATGGTGAAATTGCAGCAGCTTCCAGAGAAGTGCGCTTCTGCAACAGAATTGAAAATTCCAGGGAAAAAGACAACTGCTATCTTGAGCTTGCAGCCATCCTCAAGAACAGCAGAGTCTGCGAGAGCCTAAGCACGGATTCAAGGAGAGATTCCTGCTATATCAATTACGTAAGCCAGAACAACGAGGATGTCTGTGATAAGGTCGTGAACCACTTCCTCCAGATCAGCTGCAGCTCATTGCTGGCTGGCTGATTTCACATTCTCAAAGATGTAGAATCTCACCCATACCACCAGTATAAGGGAAAATAACGCTATAATTCCTGCCCCTAAGTATGGTATTGCAGTGGCATATCTTATTATTGTTGAAGCAATCCAATACAATAAGGTTACGGCGGCAGCAATGAGCAAATAAGGCACTATGAACAAATAAGCCTTTTTTATGCTTACGCTTATGCCTTTTCCCAGGGTTTTCCATATCCTTTCTTTCTTGTCGAAAAGGCTGTAAATGTTCAAGACAAAATAAAAGAATAATAATGCGCCTAACGGAAGGTAAAAAGTCAATGAGCCAAGATTTGCAACCATCAAAAAAAGAATCGCTAAGACTAGGCCTATTCCCCAGATAACATAATTCAGCTGAAGGAATCTCTTGAAGAACATCCTGTCAAATTTCTGACCAAGTATCTGGCTCCATATAAGCCCCTTGAACAGGCTTATGAAAAAGACTATGATAAGATAGGCTGCTGCTATGCTGCTTCCTGCAAAAATAAACATGTTGCGGAATGTTTTCTGGATATCCACTGCCTCGCCTGCCAATGCTGCTGTATCAGCTTGTGTGTTAGTCTGCAGCTGGCCCATCACAATGTTCGTGCGTGAAAAAATGTCCTGATTGGATTCAAGATTCCAGTTTATGAATGTTAACGCTGCCAATATAATGCCGGAAGCTGCCAGCATGAACAGTATATCATATGCCAGAATGCTGAACATCCTCTTGTCAATGTCCTCTCCGCTTCTGATTAGCGGCTTTGTGGCATTCTCAATGTATTTTAGCGCCATCTTTCACCTTTTCAACATTAATCTCCTCTTTTTCCGTTCTCAATGGTATTCCCTCAATTGTGGCTTTCCTGCCCTTCACAATGATGTTTAGTTTTAAAAAGTCATCTATTGTGAGCTCTTCATTGCTGTTCTGCAGGCTGTTCCATGTCACAGCATCGCCTGGCTTGGATTTTTCAGGAGCCAAAAGCCCGACATTCTTGTCATCTTCCCCTGCCAGCAGCATTCCCTGGCTCTCAACGCCCCTGAACTTTGCATGCTTCAGGTTTGTGATGACAGCAATCTTTTTGCCTTTCAGCTCGTCTTTGGAATAATGCTCCTTCATCCCTGCGACAAGCTGCCTCTTTTCACTGCCTAAATCAATTTTCAAAACAAAAAGCTTGTCCGCATTCGGATGGTCCTCCACAGAAATTATCTTGGCCACTTTTATGTTCAGGGGGAATGTTTCCTGCCCTTCTCCTACTGCCTTATATGTTCCGCTGCAATATCTTGTGATATTCTCGCAGATTTCTTTTAAGCTGCTCTTCAATTCCTCGTCATTATTCTCTTTATTGCCCTGTACATAAACAAGGATGTTTTTTGTCTTGTCATCCACTTTGGTTGTTTCGCACTGCTTTATGTCCAGCCTGCATAAAATCTCATTATCATCCATGCAGGCATATTCGCCAGCTTCCACTTTTTCTGGATTCATGCTCCCTAACGGAATGTATTTTTCAGAGTCATCTGTAATTTTGAAGCGGATTTTGCCTTTTATTCTGGAAATGTCATGGGCTCCGACAGAAATAAGATGCTTTACAGCTACTAGATTGTAGGAATCCACTGCAGCATTGATGGTGGGAAGTTTTCCCTTTTCCTTTATCAAGTTTATAAGATACGCAAAAGGCGGCTCAAACTCCTTATTTTTGTATAACCTCTTTGCCTCAAGATAGATTTTATTATGCTTCAAATCAGTATTTTTCACTTTATTTTCAACTTCTTTTTTTAATCTTTCCAGGGCTTCGCTCTTCTTCCTTATTTTTACATTGCTTATCTGCGCCAGATGAAATTTAAGCCCTAACTTTTTTACTTTATCATCAATTTCGTATTCAACTTTTCCGATTTTTTCCTCTTTTTTTATTTCCTTAATCTCCTCAACCTTGCTGACCAATATCTTTGGCTTTCCAATCTTGTGGTTTTCTAATTTGAAGTTGAGGTCTTTCCAGCTTAAATTCCTTACATTCAGCTGCTTCTGGAGTTCCTCAGAAAATGCCGGCAAAATTGGCGCAGCCAGTATGCTGAGGTTTTTTGCTATATTGGCGCATAATCCGACAACTTCCTGCGTCTTTTCCCTGTCTTCCTTTATTGTTTCCCACGGCTTCTGCTCCTGGAAATATTTGTTGCCCAAAGAGCTTATGTGCATGATGTTCTTCACTGCCTCGTTGAAATTCACGTCTGCATAGCTATTTTCAACTTTCTTTATGCCTTCATTTATTTCTGAAATGAGCCTTTCATCTTTCCTGAGCTTCTTTATCTCACCGTTGAAATTCTTCTCGAGGAAATACAGGGTGCGGTAGCAGAAATTTCCAAGGTTGCTGACCAGCTCATTATTGATGCTGTCCTGGAAGTCCCTGAAGTCCAGGTTGACATCAGCCATCTTCCTGCTCAGCACTTTGGCATAATAAAAACGGAGGTGCTCTGGATTGTATTGCTGCGCAAATTCGCTGGCTGTCAGGAACGTTCCCCTGCTCTTGCTCATCTTCTCCCCTTTTACAGTCAAAAACCCGTGCACGACAATGTAATCCGGCAGCTTAAAATCAGAGCCTTTCAGGACAGCCGGCCAGAAGAGGAAATGGAAATAGATGATGTCCTTGCCGATAAAATGGATTATTTCTGAATCGTTCCAGATTTTCTCTGCCTTTTTTACGTCATTGCCGAGGTAATTTGCCAGGCTTGAAATGTAGCCTATGGGCGCATCCAGCCATACATAGTAATATTTGTCCTTCTCTCCAGGTATGTTGAACCCGAAATACGGCCCGTCCCTTGTGATGTCCCAGTCTTCCAGCCCTTTTTTTATCCAGTCAAGGATATAATTCCTTATTTCCGGCTGCAGTCTTTTGTTTTGATTAAGCCATTTCTTGAGGAAATCAGAGAATGCGCTCAGCTTGAAGAAATAATGCTCGGATTCCTTCTGGGTTATTGTGTTTTTGTTGCCGCAGATGGTGCAGTACGGCCCAATCAAGTCAACTGTCTTATACGTTGCCCCGCAGGCCTCGCAGGAATCTCCGTGCTGCTCTTTTGCATGGCACTTCGGGCATTCCCCTTTCACGTATCTGTCAGGCAGGTTCCTCTTGCAATTGGTGCAAAAAGTAATCTTGACAATTTTCTTGTAGATGTGGCCTTTCTTGTTCAGCCTGTTGAATATCAAATCGCTGAATTCCTTGTTTTCCTTGCTGTTGGTTGAATAATAGCTGTCAAACCTTATGAGAAACTTGGAGAAATCCTCCTGGTGCTCTTTGTGAAATATGGAAATCAGCTTTTCAGGCGTCAGCCCCAACTGCCGGGCCTTGATTTCAACAGGCGTTCCGTGGGTGTCATCCGCGCAGCAGTAAACAACCTCCTTTCCAGTCAGCTTTAGAAACCTTACAAATGTATCAGTCTGGATGTACTCTACAAGATGGCCGATATGTATCGGGCCATTGGCATATGGCAGTGCGCTTGTTACTATGATCTGTTTTGTGAATGGAACCACCTATTAATTGTGGCAAATTTATCAGTTTAAAAAGATTGCTGTATCTAGTTGTATCCCAGGGTGCCTTCTGCCGTACATTGCATGGAACCTCCAAATAGAAAAATTTATAAACAACTGTTTATTATTATGAACACATGTTCAAAGAAATAAACATACTGCGGCCGTTTTTTGAAGGGTCCAACAGGGAATTTAATGTGCGGGAGCTTGCCAGGATAACCAAAATAACTCCAGCTACGTCAAGCAAGCGGCTCAAGGAACTCGAAAAAAAACAGATATTGAAGCATAGGAAGGAGAGAATCCTTGATCTTTACAAAGCAGATTTGGAATCCACTGCGTATAGGGATCTCAAGGTATATTACAGCATTCGCAAAATTAGGGAATCAGGGCTTATCGAATCATTAAACGAATTCTACGTTAAGCCTGCCATTGTGCTCTACGGCTCTGCCTCAAAAGGGCTAGACACCGATACCAGCGATATTGATATGGTTGTTTTGAGCGAGAATACGAAAATGTTTCCAAAACAAAAGGAATTTGAAAAAAAGCTCGGCAAAGAGCTGCAGATTTTTGCTGTTAAAAGCCTGAAAGGCCTTCGGAATAAGCACTTGATAAACAGCGTCCTTAATGGAATTGTCTTGCAGGGCGAGATACAATGGACTTGAGCGAATGCAGAAGAAATGGATTCATAAAAATTACAGATCCGAATAAATCAAAAGCATTGTCCCTCCTTGAGATATCGGACATTAAGGAAGAGTCTGTCCATGCAGCAGAGTTTGATGAAAAGAGCATCAATGCGTATCTTCCATTGGCTTATGATTCTCTGCGTGAGGCGCTTGAGGCATTGTGCCTTATTCTTGGCTATAATGTTACAAATCATATCTGCCTCGGAGAGCTTTTGGTAGAGCTTATCCCTCATTTTGATTATGCCAGCTTTGACAGGTTCAGATATGCCAGGAATGGGATAAACTATTATGGCAAAAAAATTGGCCTTGAAGAAGGGAAAGAACTCATAAAAAAGATTTTTATCATGAAAAAGAGCATTCAAAAAGAAATAGAGGCAAGGATTCATAGAATGTAACTGAAGCATTAAATAGAAAGACAACCTAAAATGACTATAATTGCAAGTACGTGGCTTCTCAAATACCTTCTTTTTTCTTCGGCTCTTTCATCTTCTTCGTTATGTCGATATTGCCTTTGCACTTCTCGCAGCTTGCCCTTAATGTCTGGACGCCGTCTATATTCTTTCTCTTGAAAGATACCTGCGCTTCACCTTTGTGCTGGCAGTGCGGGCACGTATACTCAATATTGGCCAGCAATGAATCCTCATATTCCTGCTTGTGGACTTTGTAATGGCATTTCGGGCATTCATATTCATCAGCCCTTGTTTTTACTTTGCCTTTTGCACCTCTCGGCTTGCCCATCACACCTTCCTTGCACTGCGTGCATTCCCCACGGAAGACCCACACTTTTACACTGCCCTTGCCTATTGCCCTCTGGGTAAAATATACACACTGATCCATGCTCTCAGGCTCAATAAGGCCCATAATCATCTCACCTCATTTCTAATCTTTTCACTTCAATGCAGATTGCATTGCCCAATATGCGGATGTATCGCGGACATTCTGTGTACGGCAGGTTATTTTCAACGCAGTAATTTATAATCTTTTCTTTTTCAGCAGCTGTTTTGTACTTTATTATCACATTCGTGCCAGGCTTATCCCTGCGGATGATATCATACTGGCTTAACTCCTTCTTCAGCCTCTTGTTGGCGGCATCAAAAAATCTGAGCCTTTTCTGCAGTGATTTCAGGCTGTGCAGCAGCCTATTAAAATCCAACTCTTTGGGCATTGTGTTCTTTTCTGATAGAAACCTGAAATTCTTCTCTTCATCTGTTGCGATAAACCCTCCTTCTCCTATATCTACTGGCTTCCATTTTCCAAAGCTTCCAAGGATGATATTCCCATACATTGCTTCTTTGGAGCCGATTGAGCCTGATGCATCGTTGATTAAAAAGATATCATTCCTCTTGCATATTTTTGAGATAGAATTCATCTCTTGATAATATGCATAAGCAGGCAGTGAATTGATTAGCAGCGCGCAGGATTTGTTTTTTTCCAATGAATTCTCTGGGATAAGGCCGTAATCTGTTTTTATCTCCTTCAATGAAAACTTCAGCTTTTCCGCATATTGCCTGTATGTTATCCACCCGCCTTGGTCCTGGATAAGAAGAATTCTCCTGCCTTTTTCTTTAATCAATTTTAATGCTAATTTAATGGAGGCATTTCCTCTTGGAGTAAACAGTATAAATCTTTTATTTGTTAATCTTCTCAATTCTTTGATGCATTCTTCTTTTGGGCTTTCCATTTTGCATATACAATGAACAATATCCAAATTCCAAATTATCAAATTTTCATCTCTCTTTGAAATAGGGGAGCAAAAATTTCCTATGGAAATTTTTGTAAGCGCAAATACTGAAAAATGAATGTTCTTAATGTTTTTTTTGGTTTTAATGCACTTTTTATTGTCTGATTTTGCAGTGTAAGGGATATTTATAAACATTGGCTTCCTTCCCATGTGTTATGGATTATTACAATAAAATTGCGCCCGGATACAATGAGCTGTATGGGGAAGAGCAGCGTAAAAAACTGGAGGCTATCAAAAAATATCTCTTCCTGAAGCCTGCCGATAAGATTCTTGATGTTGGCTGCGGAACCGGCATAAGCTCAGGGTTTGAAAACTTTACAGTCGGCATTGACACTTCTTTTGAATTATTGAAAGATAATGGTGGGATAAATGTGCAGGGAAAAGCAGAATACCTGCCTTTCAAGGACTCCTCTTTTGATGCTGTTGTCTGCATTACAGCTATCCACCATTTTAATGCTGAAAAAGCGCTTTCTGAAATGCAGCGCGTCGGAAAAAATCATTTTGCAATCAGTGTCCTGAGAAAATCAATCAATTTTGATGCAATTAGGAATATGATTAAAGAATTCTTTCCAATGATAAAAATCATTGTGCATGAAAAAGATATCCTGTTCATCCTTTAGCGGCTCAGTAGAAATCCTCGCTAACGCTCGGCTGCCATCGATTCGCAGTTTTATAAACATGGGAAAAGAGTGGCATTTCCCGTAAGGAACATCCCCTTTGCCACTTTAATTCATTTAAGATAAGGCTGCTCATAAGTTGATGGTAGCAATGATTTCTACTTAGCCCCTTTAGCAAAATGTTTTTATAGGTGTGCGTGTAAAATTGCCTTATGGACGCTGAAAAAGAGCGCAGGCTGAAAACTCTGGCAGATACGCTTCACAAAAGCGGTTTTGTTTCTTCTAAAAGTGATGCGCTGGCGAAGGCTAAAGAGATTATTGATACAGAAGAGAAAATCTCGAGTGCAAGGCAGAAAGGCAAAGAAAAGGAAGAAGGGTTCCTTTCGAGGATAAAGCACACCTTTCACAAGGATAAGGAAGAAATGCCTGAGCCTCCTGGCAGCATGCCCGAACTTTCTTCAGGGCCTGAAGAGGAAATTGATTTTTCCAAAGTCTCAGACAATAGGCCCTTGAGCGAGATTATGGGAGAAGCCGGGGTGGATATTGGGGAAGCTTCCCAGCCTAATGTGGCAGACGAACAGCCTCTGGGATCAGAATCCTCTCCTGTCGAATCCGAAGCTTCTGCTTCCGAGGATAAGGAAGAATTTGTCCAGGAAGCTGAGCGTGAGAGAGAATACGAAGAAAAAGCAGAGGTGCTTGAAAAAGAGCTGGCTGCTGTAAAAGCAAAGCTTCAGGAAGAGAAGAAGCATCCTAAAAAAGAGGATATATCAAATCTTCAGGCGGAAATCAGGGAAATGTCCCAGAAGATGGAAGAGCTGGAAGAGAAGGAGAAAAAAGATTCTTCAGGCGCAGATTAAGTATATCCTGCAATATACATCTTCTAGTATCATAAGCTTTATATATAACTAATTACCACTTTCCAATAACAGCATATTTATTACTCAGCTGGGTGGTTATGTGATGAAAAAACTTTTTTTAGGAGCACTTCTATGTGTTTTGCTTATTCCTGCTGCTTTTGCTTTAGGCGCTATTAGCGCAGCCCCTGATACAGACAGCGCTACTGTGAATCCAGGCGCTGTTGTTTCAAAAAGCGTGACGATTTCAAATTCAGGCTCAACTTCCCTCGTAGTTACTTTGCCTGCTAGCATTACATTCACAGGCACAAAAACTTCAAGGACATGGACAGTTACATACAATCAGTCAACTTCATTGACAGTGCCTAATTCAAGCTCAGTTGTAGCCAATTATAGTTTCGAAATCCCTTCCGATATGTTTGCAGAGACGTACAATGCAATTTTCAATTTCAACAGCGTTGCGCCAAATTCCGATCAGCTTAATTTTACACTGAATGTGAACGCTGTTCCTTCGTTGAGCATATCCAACATCTCAACCAATATTGCACAGGGGCAGACAAAAGTCAACACGCTTGCCCTGTCAAATACAGGGAACAGCGACATAACAGCCACCGTAACAAATCCTTCTCAGCTGGTCAGTACAACAAATGCGTCTAATACGATTGCAGGCAGCAACATAAATATTTCAGATTCTTCTCTTATAGCAAATTATCAGGGAAGCGCATCTACTACTATATCTGTGACAGTTCCTGCAAATACGCCATTGGAAACATACGAAGGCGACATTGCTGTTGCATTTGGCAGCCAGACCAAGAATGTCAAGTTAAGCGTAACAGTAGCTGTGCCAAACTATTCTATCAATTCTGATTCCATCACTTTTTCCACTGCTGCACGAAATGCAACCATAATCAAAACATTTAATCTGCAGAATACAGGAAATTCCATCCTTACAAATGTGCGGCTTGCTAATAATGTTGACAGCAAATTCAGGTTCAATGTCACCACTTCCCAGCCTTTTGACCTGGGTCCTGGCGCTACAAAGGCGCTGGCAATGCAGGCTTTCATACCTTTCGACACGCCTATAGGCTCTACAACAGGTGGAGCTTTGAGCGTTCTGGCAAACCAGCAGAATTTCACCAGCGCATACAATATAATCTTTGATGTGGAGAGCAAGCTTTTGATTGAGAGCCTGGACATTTTTGTTGACGGTGACAAGGACAGCGACGTTGACAACGGCAATGAAGTGAGCGAGGAGGCAAAACCGGGCTCAAAGATTGAGGTCCAGCTCCGCGTGGAAAACCTGTTCAATAAGGATACTGAGGAAGACATCACTATAGAAGACGTTGAGGCTGTTATAACCCTCATTAACACTGACGATGAGGAAATTGATGAGGGTGATATGGATCTTGGAAATGTTGACGCAGAAGAGAAAAGCGACTACAAGACAGTTGAATTCACGCTCCCTCTTGATTCACAAGTCGGCACATACCCGCTAAAAGTCCATGTGGACGGCACAGATGAGAATGATGTACTGCACGAGCAGGACTGGACAGTGTACATAAAAGTCAAAAGGGACAGCCATGATATCCTTATTGAGCGCGCTTCTGTGTTTCCGGAAACTTTGAGCTGCTCCAGAACAGCTACCATGGATGTCAAGATTACAAACCTCGGAAACCGCAACGAGGATGAGGCAAGGCTGCGCATAACTAATGACGATCTGGGCATTGATGTAAATGACGGGCTCATCGAGCTTGATGAGGACCCTGACAGCAGCGGAAACAGCTATTCAGTGAGCCGTTTCATCTCCCTGCCGGCGGATTTTAAGGCAGGAACCTATCCTATTCTTGTCAGGGCATTTTACGAAGATACAATCCTGCTCAAGCAGCAGACCATAGAGCTGAAAGTTGAGGACTGCAAGAAAGGCGGAGCTCAAGAGGAGGAGCCTGAAGAGCAGGGCGCAGCTGTTATTGTCCAGCAGGGCCCTTCAGAGCCGAAGGGAGAGGTAATTCCGACTTTAACAGGCATAGAGCCTGATGTCACCACAGAACAGCCTTTGGTGCAGTCTCCTATGTTTATTGCGCTGGTCCTTGGCAATCTTGTTGTTGTAGGCGGAATAATTGCACTGGCAGCCAAATTCTTGGTGTTTGCGCCGAAATAAAAACTTTTAAAACAAAATTGGTGCCTGTTTAGGTAAAAAACTACAGAAATGGTTGAATATGAGCGGAGAACGAATACTTGTTGTGGATGATGAAAGGCAAAATAGGCAGCTTTTGGAAAGTATCTTAGAATTTGGTGGCTATGCGCCTATTAGTGTAGCTGATGGGAATGAAGCACGGTTGGAAACAATATCGAGCTACGAGAAAGGCCAAGGCATTGCTCTTATAATAAGCGATGTTCAAATGCCGGTAATGGACGGCCCTAGCTTTTATCAAAAAGTAATTGAATTTTATGCGTCTAAGGGAACTGGTGCGCCGCTTATTATTTTTATGAGCGGCGGAATGACTGATGAGCAAAAGACAAGAGTGGATGGTCTAAATCCCTTTGAATTAATCCAAAAACCATACGATCCAGAAAAACTTTTAGATATCATAAGAAGGGCGTTAGAATCGTCTAATCTTCACAAATCTAGCCCACGCAATCCAAGCTACAATCCCGATATTGGTTTCGGGCTTTTGTCTGAACGTCCTGAGAATTGCGGGCCTTAATTATGCACAAAAATGTCGCCAAACATTTTTGTGTGGGGTTTAAAACCCCGCCCTTTAGGGCGACATTTTTGGCATCCTAAAAATCCACTGTCAAAAGAAAACT
>Ga0209541_10011036_pt1 | contig 14223 bp, 16 predicted proteins | sample RifCSPlowO2_01_FD_184027 | JGI IMG/M metagenome (GOLD analysis project Ga0209541, IMG submission 184027) | Groundwater microbial communities from Rifle, Colorado - Rifle CSP2_plank lowO2_0.1 (SPAdes) (version 2) | ecosystem: Environmental > Aquatic > Deep subsurface > Groundwater | place... | reverse complement strand
CCGGTTCACAGACTGGTGCTTTGTTTGTTTGATTAACAAAAAATTCATGGAGTTCTTCTTTATCTATTGCTACTGTTAAATTTAAGGTATCCATATCTAATCGAAGATAGGAAAGAATATTTGATAAAATATTTTGAACAAACGGTCTGCTTCCTTGATCCATTTCGATAAATTGCGCGTTTGGTGTTTTCGCGATATTTTCATCTATTGTTTGAAAAACCTTTGCTTTTTCCATCGATTCTAGGTAGATGCCGGGATACAAGAAAAACTGAATCATGATGCCGAGATAAAAGAGCAAGAGGCAGATTATTATAAGGAAAGAGAAAAATATGATGGCAACTCTTTTGAATTTCATAGAGATATAGAATTAATGATGTATATAAATTTTTTAGACTTTGTATCGATATCTTATATAATAACAAATAGTTAAAGGTGTTAAGATATAGGTATTAAAATTATTTTATGACTGTAAAAAAATGGTTTATAAAAAGATTATTGAAATTCTTTAATATATTATTTTCCTACTGAAAATTTACGGGAAAGTTAAGGGTACAATTTTTTAAATGCTATTGGTAATAAATTTTCATGAGAAAAATTTATATACTATAGTAAGTTATATAATTACTATGGCAACAACAATACAAATTAGCGAGGAATTATTAAAAACTCTTAAAAAAAGAAAAATGAATGATAAAGAGAGTTATGAAAATATTATTTGGGACTTACTTGAAGATACTATGGAATTATCTGAAGAAACTAAACGAGAAATGGAGATATCAAGGCAACAGATACGAGAGGGCAAAGTCCATAATTGGGAAGATATTAAAAAAGAATTAAAATTAAATGTATAATCTCGTTTTTTCTGATCTTGCAAAAAAACAATTTAATAAATTAGAAAAGAATATTCAGGAAAGAATTGGAACGGTTCTTGAGAGAATTAAAATACGGCCCCATGCATTTGTTGAAAAATTGGTCGGAGAACCAGGATATAAATTACGTGTCGGAGATTATCGAATTTTTATTGATATTTTTAATAAGGAATTAATAGTATTTGTTATTAAAATAGGCTATAGAAAAAATATATATAAGAAGTAATATTTTTTGAAAAGAGTAGGAAGCCCGGCATTACTCCGAGGAGCCATACCGGGGACTTGAATAGTAGTTGTAGGAGTAGTAGGTATAAAAGTGTTTTGTTGCTTCATTTGTTTCTGATGAGTAATTATTTTCATTCTGGATGAAAGAATGTTGTGATATCAAGAAAACCTTGTGTGTACCACACACTAAAGTGTGTGGTTTGTTTTGGTTTTCTGGATGATCCAAAATCTAAAACCTTAAAGCTACGACCACATTCTAAAGAATGTGGTTTTAGATTTATGGACATAAAAATATTGTTGATCGTTCATTGGTAACACCTATAAGCTTTTATTTTATTAGCTCTCAAAATAAAATATGAAAATTAAGGAAATGCCGGAACAGAATAGGCCGAGGGAACGATTTCTTAAATACGGACCAGAAGCATTGAGTGATGCGGAGTTGTTTGCTATTATTTTGAGAACCGGAACTCGAAATGAAAATGTAATAGATATGTCGCAGAGATTAATTAAAGAATATGGATTAAGAGATTTATTTGATTGCTCGATAATAGAATTACAGAAAATAAAAGGCATTGGTCCGAGTAAAGGAATGCAGATTTTAGCAATGAGTGAATTAGGGAAGAGATATATTCAATCAAAGAAACCAATAACAAAAATCACCTCTGCTGAAGATGTTTTTTATCTTTTTCATGAAAGATTAAAAAACGAAAAGCAAGAACATTTTTTTGTAGTGATGTTGAATACAAAAAATACTATTATTGGAGAACAATTAGTAAGCAAAGGTACGCTTGATTCTGCGATTTTACATCCGAGAGAAATTTTTAAGCCTGCAATAAAAAATTCAACTTCTAAAATAATTATCGTGCATAATCATCCGAGTGGAGATCCTATGCCAAGTCAAGAAGATATAGACATAACTCATCGATTAATTAAAATTGGGGATGAATTAGGTATAAAAGTTTTAGATCATGTTATTGTTGGAGATGGAAAGTGGTGGAGTTGGATGGAGGAGAATCGTTAAATTTCTAATTCCTCTAATCCTTTGATAATATCCTTTTCTAATTCTAATATTTTTTTCTTAAGAATCTCTGGTTTCTCATATTCTATTTCTTCATATTCAATTTCCCTATATTTTGATATACTCAAATCCCAATCTTTATCCTTAATTTCTTTTATTGGAACAAAGAAATACTTCTTCTTTCTATCTGTTGGATTCTCCTTATCTTTTCTTTCAAATTTGTCTAAGATGTCTGGAATATCTCCTTTTCCGTCGATAAATGTTCTTTTATCATCTAAACTAAATCCATCAGATTCCATTTTATAAAACCAGACTCTTTGTGTAGGTTCTCCTTTTGTAAAGAATAGAACAGCGGTGGAAACTCCCGCATAAGGTTTGAATACACCAGATGGCATTGATATAACAGCATCTAATCTGCACTCCGTCAATAAAATTTCTCTTATTCTTTTATGTGCTTTAGAATTGCCAAATAATACTCCTTCTGGAACAATTACAGCACATCTTCCTTGACCAGATGGTGCTAAAGCTAGATACATTAGTTCTAAGAATAAAAGTTCTGTTTTTGTAGTTTTAATTCTAAATCTTTGACTTATCTCTGCTTCATTTAAACTTCCTTTAAATGGCGGATTTGCAAGTATCACATCATAGGTATTATCTGATACTCTTGGGATGTTATTTGGATAAGAATCAGTTAAAGTATTAACCTGGAAAATATTTGGTTTTTTGATTCCATGCATCATTAGATTCATTAGGGATATTCTTCTCATTGTTTCATCAAAATCATAACCAAAGATAGATTCCTCATCTAATATCTTTTTTTTAGCTGGAGTTAATGTACTTATCCCATCTCTTTTATTTGCTTCTAAAATATGATGATAAGCATTAACCAAAAAACCAGCGGTCCCACAAGCAGGGTCTAAAATCTTATCATCTGCTTTAGGGTCTGCTAAATCCACCATCATGTTAATTATGTGTCTTGGTGTTCTGAATTGCCCATTTTTTCCTGCTGTTGATAATTCCCCTAATAAATACTCATAAATATCTCCTTGTGTATCTTGATTTTGTTCTTTGATATGCATATCATTAATAATGTTTACCGCTTCAATTAACAGAGATGCTGTTGGGATTCCAAAATTAGCCCCTTTCATATATTCCTTATATAATGAACTTCCATTACCTCCAAGATTTCTCATAAATGGAAACACCTCATCTCTAACATGGTCAAGTATTGTTTCAGCAGGTTTAGTTATCCACTTACTCCATTTACAATCTTCATGTCCCTTAAAGATTGAAACATATTTTTCTCCTGTAAATCCTGCTTCCCTAACTCTTTTCTCATCTTCATCCTCTAATTTCTTCATAAAGATAAGGTAAGACATCTGTTCTATTGCAGTGATAGGATTACTAAGTCCACCACTCCAGAATTTATCCCAGAGCTTATTTATTTTTGATTTTAGTGTTGAGTCGAGCATGTTATCCTAGAACTTCCCAGCTTCCTCCTTTTCCATGACCCTTTCTTTTAACTAATTTCTTTTTCTTTAAATTTTTAATATGATATCTTACGCCGTCTTTTGATAAATTTACTTTTCTTGCAATATCTTCTGAGCTTAAATGAGGATTATTAGAAATAAGTTCTAAAATTTCTTTTTCCTTTGTTTCTCCTTTGATAGTGAAATTATCATTAGTGGTAGTATAAGTAGTAGTTTTAGTGGTAGTGGTAGTAGGAAATGTAATTTTGTAAAAATCAAAATCTCCGTCTATAATCGGTTTTAAGTGGTATTTTTGATTCCACCCATTTATCATTTTATGAAAACCAGAACCAATATTTTCGGAGAATTTAATAAATCTAAAAATTTTTGCAATAATTGGATTTCTTGGTAAAGAAAAATCTTCTTTCAATATTAATTCTATTTTTTTAGGAAGTGCACCGGGATTATAAAATTCATATCTGTCTGAAAAAACCCTAATGCGTGCATTAGCTTTACTAAAATAATCTGTATGAATAATCAAATTAACGAGAGCTTCTCTTATTGCTTGTAATTGTGGAGGATCATCTTCTCTAATGCCTTGTTTGATTGAAAAAGGCACCTCAATTTTTTTAGTTAGTTGTTCATATACATCGAAAAACGTTAAAAATAAATTCTTTTCAGAAGAGATTCTAAAATTATACCGTGCGGGAGCCTCTTCATAGGATATTCCCCCAATTTCCAAATATTCAATTCTGTAATTTGTAAGTTCACCACTAAGGATATCATCTTTTCCAAAAACAAGTAATCCTCCGTAGGTTACTTTTTTATCTTTTAAAACTCCTAACTTTTCTAAAAAATCATCGTCTTTTAATCCATTGTAAATGTGTGTGGGATTAACCATAAAAAAGAAGCCCCTATATCGCTTTATTGTTTCATTGTCTAGATCTTTCAAAGAAAATTTCGTCAATTCTCTATCCTTTTCTTCAAAAGAAGCATTTCTAAAGAAAGAATCTATTTCTTCTTGTGTTGCACGTTGATCTCCGCTTGCAGTTCTAATGAAAGTATTTTTTTGAGTATTAAAGTAAACGGGTTTTTCCCGAGGATGTCTTTGAGGAATATAAAAAGCAAGAACGGTTTTACCATCGAATGTATATTTCTGACATTTAACATTGATTTTTTTATTAAATTTATCTCCATTTCTTAAAACGCCGATAAAATCATTAGCAACTTTATCAGGATTATTCACTCCGAAAATGGTGTATTCTTTACCCTCTTTCTTTACTCCAAATATTAACCAGCCTCCTGCCGTGTTTGAAAATGCAGAAACAGTTTCCCAACTATTTTTAGGAACCTCTGATTTTGCTTCTTTAACTTCAAAATCTTCCCATTCAATATCTTGTAGTTTTTCAATGAGTTCTTGTTTGTTCATCTTTATTATCCCAGAGCTTATTTATTTTTTATTTTCTTCTTCCATTTATAATTCTCCATTAAACGCTTTCTGCATCAACGATTCAAACATCTCATTAATTTTATCTTTAGATTCTTTTTGTTTTTCCTTTAGCTTTTCGACTTGTTCGACGATAGAAGCGAATTTTTGTTGAAGTTCTATTGGTGGAAGAGGAACTTCAAATTCTAAGATGTCCTTATCTGAAACAGCGGGATAAGAAGCCCCCTTTGCAATATTTGTCATAGATTCTATAAATTTTTTATTTGTTAAATTCATAAAAATATATTCTGAATTAGCTTTATTATTATCTAATCGTAAAACACAAAATCCTGTTGAACATATTTGATTATCTAACTCCAATGGAATTAAAGCAACGGCATTTAAATTGGGTCTAACTGTTGATATGAGGATATCTTTAGCTTTAACTTGCTGTTTAGCTCTGCTTGGAGCATCTTTGCCTAATATCTTATTTGTTGAAACAATCCTTTTTGAGATGTTATCTACGGAAGAAATATCTATGTAATCAAAATAATCCTCAGGAAATTCTTTTGGAGGATTCTTATTTTCTGTTTTAATTATTAAATTTGTTAGTTTCACCATTGAGAACACATTATTGGTAAACATTTCAAAAAAAACACTTTGTAAATATTCTTTTGTAAGTCTATCTGCTTCTTTTCTTTTTTCTTTTAGAGCTTCGGCTTTTTCGAGGATTGAGACTATGGCTTTTTGGATTTGTAAGGGTGGTAAAGGAATCTTCAATATCATTAAGTCCTTGGGGTAAACATGTGGTTGAGCAATACCTTTTTGCAATTTATATATTTTATTTTGATTTCCTTTTAAAAAATAATAGATATATTTCATTAAAACCTCTTTAGACTTTGCTTGAATTGTTGAACAGTCTGATGCAAAAATAGGAATATCAAAGTAGGCTACAAAGCCAGCATAAGCACCAGAGCCACTTACAGTTAATGTTTCACCAGTTCTATTAGAGATATTATGGTAGTAAGCAGGTTGTTGCCCCCCAGCTATTACCGGCACATTTCCACTTGTAACTTTGTCTTTTGTTATTGAACTACCTTTTTTAACATCACAAATATCTCCAAGTTCAACTTCTTTCCAACTTTGAGGTAATTGTTTAGTTTTCATTTTATATTTAAACCTCTTACTTTTCCAATTTCTTGATATAGTTTTGTTTGTTCCTCTTTTAAACTTTCGAATAATTCTCCCTCAATTTTATTAATCTCTTTTTTATTGAGATATTTCAATAGGGCCAATCCACAAAGAGAAGTTAATGCAAAGCATCTAAAAATATGACTTTTATCTTTTTCTTCTCTTTCTAAATTATTCATAATTAAATTTGGATGGTGATATAAAGACATATCTCTAAAAAATCTTTCTAATTGTATTCTTTGGATGTTGTTTCCTTTTATAGTTAAAAAATACTCTTCAATAAAAGAAGGAATCTTATCCTCTTCAGTTAATGATGGAAAGATTTTGTACCAAATTGAGTGTATTCTTTTAAAAGAATAGCCTTCTTCTTTAATTTCAATAAACTTATTTTTTTCGGTTGAATCATTAAGCAAATTTACAAAATTGTCATAATTCATCCCAGAATGATTTCCCCCCAAGAAACCTAGGGTACAAAGCCAATATTTACAAGCAAGATTTTTCTTCTCATCCCCGGGTTTATCCAAATAAAAAATTATATCTGAAGATTGTTCTATGATTACTCTAATCCATGGCTGAATTATTGGATTATCTAAGTTCTTAATAACAATTTTAAATAAACTCCAAAAACTTTCTAATTGAAATATCAAAAAAGAACTTTCTTTTATAAATAATTCTTCCAAAGTATTTTTACCTCTTATGAAAGAATTTGAATTTTCTTTATTCTTAAAAACCTCTAAAGATTTTCCCCCCTCTTCAGATATTTTATTTAAGAAAAATTTAATTCTATTATTTAATTCTTCACTCATCTCCTTCTCCCCCTAGCACCAAGCAACCCTGCAATTATAGTTATAACAATCAAAACTCCAATTATGAAGCCATAACCGCCCATAGCACTTGTAAGTTCTTTAATTATTTCTGAAAAAGCTCCTGTTAATGCTATCATTATAATAACAAAAATTCCAAAACAGATTGCAACAATTCCTTTAATGTCCATTTTCTCCTCCAACCAACTCTTTTGGAATACCTACAGAATCCTCTTTTGTTTGATGAACCCACCGGTTTCTTTCTTTAATTGCTTCCTGAATGTCCTGCTGCAGATTTTTCAGAAATTCAAGTGAAAGATTATTCAGTATTTCAGTTTCTTGTCCAGAATCCAGTTTTACAAGCCATGAAAAAGAATTGTTTACTTTGTTGTAGATTATCTTATTGACCCCTGAGAGGAAATTACTTTTGGAATTGCTTTTGATTTCTTTGGCAATTAGTTCGCGAAGTTTCTTGTTTATTGTTTTGCCTTCATCCTCGCAAATTTTTTGAAAATTAGCAAACTCATCCCTAGGTAATTTTGACATCACCACCTTATTGTCTTCCTCTCTTGTAGGTTTATTATTTAACATAAAAAACAATGCTTATAGAACTATATAAATCTTTGGGTTAACCTTTAGTAAACCAACTATTTATACCGCAAGTATTGGACTAGTGAATTCTGTCTTTCTCAAAGGAGGCATTGGCTGAGAAAATCGCTTGCCTTTAGACTGTAAAACAACTAAAAGTATCCATTGGCTCCTAAAGCTTGTATATTCAATTTTTGCAGAATCTAACTCTGATAAGAATTTTTTATTTATTTCTGAATTAAAAGAACCAAAAAATTCACTTGCGTCCATAATTTCGATACCATTTATTTTATCCATCTTATCTAAGTCAACAACTATATTCTCAGAGACTTCTAAACTTTCTTTAACTTTTCTCTCAGATTGATAAATAACTAGGATATCACTCTCATCATCATAATCATATTTATAGTTCATAGTATATCTTATACTCCTTAATTTATAAACCTTTTTTTATTGTGTTTAATGAGCGTTTTTCTTCCCAAAGGATAAGCAGTAATTATCTTTAATTTATCTTTTAATATTATCACATAAACTCGCCCACTTCTTTTTGAATAAACAAAAAATAAAGCATAACGAATTTCATTGTTTCTTTCTTGTTTTTCTACAAATTCTAAATTTTCAAGAGTCAATAAATCTTTTATAATCTCCTCCTTACTTGCACCTATCCTTTCTAAAATATAATCTTCCAACTTTCCAAAAACAATATCCTCTTTTGAATATTTTTTCAATAACTCTTTAAAATTTTTTACTTCCATCTTATTTTATCTTAATCTTTTCAACTTCCTTAATAATTTGTTTGAGTTGCTCTGAACTGAACTTATCTAATGGATTCTCATCAGCCAGGGGGTGATTTGTTAAATCCTTAGGGGTTAAGTGTTTATTAAATGCAAAGAACTTTTCCAATAATCTGAGAAATTTTATTTGTTCTGCATTATATTCTCTATTGTTTTCAACGATCATATTTTCAAATTGATTTTTAATCATCTCTTGCGGATCAGGCAAATCCTTAAGGTGGAGTAGGTCTCGTAGAAATAAAACAAAATCAATTTTTCTATTCTTTTGAATATTTTCAATTGTCCATGCTGAATTTAAATTAGTTAATTGACTCTCTATTTCAAAAAGCTCTTTCCAAGAGACTCCTTCTTTTACCATTTTTTGAAGTAGTGGTGTATTCTTAATGTATTCTATATCAGGATCTTCTTTAACTTGCATCTTAAAGTTTTCAATCTCTCTTGTATAATCTGGAGCATCGACCTTAACAATCTTCTTTCTTTCAGGTTCATAGTATTTCATTAAAGGAGCGATTTCTCTAATTAGGAAATCAACATCCGCAAAGGTTAATTCTTGCCAAAATTTATCTTGCTCTTGCATTACTCTCATAATCTGCTCATGCTTCTGTCTAACAGCTTGAAGATTTGAACTCCAGACATTTTCAATTCTTTCTAATAAGAAATCATTTTCTTCTAAAATCGATTCAGTATCTCCATCTTTAACATAACTAAATAAATCTACACAATGCGAAATGAATGTTTGAACTCTACCATCTCCAAAATCAGTGAATCTAATTAATGGAGCTATTTCTTTTTTCAAATCTTCGATATGTTCTTTTAAATCAAATCTTTTAGAAACAACTTTTTTGATTATCTCAATTTTGGGTTTTACAATAAAAGATTTTCTGTCAATCTTATTAACTTCTTCTATAATTCTTGTTTCTATAATTCCTTTCTCATCTTCAGTTAATTTTTTGTTTAACAAATCAACCTCTTTATTGAATATCTTAACTTTTGTATCCTCTGTTATTTTTGATTTATCTGTTGCTTCTAATTGGTGTTGTTTAATGTTTGAGAAATCTCCAAACTTAAAGTCTAAAATTCTAAAATCTTCTTTAGTATGTATTCCGTCTTTAAGTGGAAGCCATAATTTATTTTGGCAGGCAGATAAACTTCTTGTTCCTCTCCCAAGCATTTGCCAAAATCTTATGTGTGAAAATACAGGTGTAACAAAAACTAAATTCATAAGTTCAGGTAAGTCTATTCCAGTATCTAAGACACCAACAGATAAAGCTATTTTTGGACTAGGGTCTTTAATAAATCTATTTACTTCATCCATATATCTATCTTTCTTAGACACAATAATGGAAACATCGTCACAGAGGTTAGGGTAAAGCTTATCAAATCTTTTCTTTAATTTTTCCGCATGAGTTACATTTACACAAAAGAAAATAGTTTTGCATGGTTTGTCATCCTCAGTTTTATAACATCTATTCATAAATTCCTGAATGATTAAATCATTTGTTTTTTTATCAGTAAAATATTTTGCAAATCTTGTTCCTGGAACTTGAAAGTGGTCTGGGTCTTCATCCTGTTTTATTAATGCTGTTTTAAGTTCATTATCTAATTCAATTCCTTTAATTCCTAATTCCAATACCTTTGTAGAAATAACTTGAGCATCAAAAGGAACTAGAACGCCATCTCTAACAGCTTCATCATAATCATACCTAACGGTTGGCTCTCCTCTTGGACAATCAAATAAATCAAAAGTATCTCTTACTTCACTTTTTGAAGGAGTTGCAGTTAAACCTATTTGGATAGCATCAAAATATTTGAATAATAATTTTTCTGAATCATAAAAAGACCTGTGAGCTTCATCAAAAACAATTAAATCAAAAAATCCAGGTGTAAAATCTTGGAGTTTAAATCCTCCTTCTTTCCTTTTACTTTTTAATGTTTGAACTGTTGAGATGTACATTCTTTTATCCATCTCAAAATCTCCAAACTCATTGAGTAGTGTTTTTGGTTCTCCTCTTAAGAAACTATCAAAAGCATTGTAAGCTTGTCTTCCTAAAGATATTCTATCTACCACAAATAAAACATTCTGAATATATCTTGCACGAATTAACGCGTCTATCAACGCCATAGATACTCTTGTTTTACCGGTTCCCGTAGCCATACTAACCAGTGCTTTTCGATTTCCTTTTTCTAAATGATCTAAAATTTGTTTGACCACTTCTACATTTCTCGATCTATCAACTATTTTAGGATTAATCCCTACATTTGATAACTTTTGTTTTTCTTTAGTTAGTTGCGTTCTTCTTTGTAAATCTTTTTGCGAGAAGGGTCCAGAGACTTCTCGGGTTGGGTAACCTTTCTCTTTAAGAAACCATTTTTGTCCATTAGTTAAGAATATAGGAACAGCAAAATTAGTTTGCGACTCAATATCTTTTTGATAAGTTGTTGCTTGGATACTTCCTTTTTCTGCATCTAATGAAAACCTTTTGGCTTCTATAATTGCTAATGGTTTATTATGTTCATCCAATAAAACATAATCAATAAATCTTCCCTCTTCTTTCCCCTCACCCCTCTTAATGTCATACTTCCCTATCTTAAAATTAGATTTAATAGAATTGACTTCTCTCTTGATATACTGCTCTTTCCAATCAGCTCCATCTTTCAACCAAGGGTCTATAATTCTTTCTCGTGTTTCTTTCTCAGATAAATCCATAAAAACTCGAAGAAATCAGAACTTAAAATCTTTTGCTATGTTTAAGCAGCACTAGACAAATCAGATTTATATTTGGAAAATCATATTTTTGTCTCTAGATTATACTGCCCTCTTTTGCCCTCATAGAAACCATAAAAGCCTTTTCTTTTTTAACCATATCAATTATATCTTTATCAATCTCTCCCTTAATTATTTTAGGGCCTAATTTAAAATAGCTTATAGAGGAAAGCTGTTCATATAATCCCCTTGCTTTTATTTTCTCGATAAGCATGGTTTTATCTTCGGGATAAACTATTTTTTGGTATTCTTTTATAAAACATATTTTATGCATCCCAAAAAGAGTCTCGGTATTCTTCTCATGAGCTAAGGCGACAATCTGTTCTTTTGTTCTATCGATTTTTTCCTCTATTTCTTTCTTAAGATTTTGCAATTTTTCATATTCATCAACCAGACCATTATCGTTAGACATTTTTTTCAATTTTTCTTATTTCATCAAGCAATGCGGACTTTCTATAATTTTCCTTTTTAATTCTTTCTACATATTTTTTCCAGCTATTAAGATCATCGATAATAGTAATGTAGATTTCTTTTACATTTCTTAAATACTGAGCGGCTATTGCATACGCTCCACGCACACCATGTGAAATATATTTCTTTGATAAAAGATCATATATTTCTAATGATTCTTTTGGATATTTTTTCTTAATAAATTTTGCGACTTTTTCTTTTGATTTATCAGGTAATTCTTCATTTGAAACAGCATCTTCAATTGCCTTTCTTTCTTCGCCTTCATCGAGCAAAATGTCAATATATACATTAGGTCTTGCTTCTTTTAATAAATAAAGTTTTGTTTTTTCCCATTGATCATATTTTTTAGCTAAAGACTTTATTTTCCTATAAAAAGGAAGAGAGGATGCTTCACTAAAGTGTGAGATATATGTTGATAATAATTCTTTTTCATTTCCTTTTTGTTTATACAGCTCTTCCAGAAAACGAAAAAGCTCCTCATTGCTAAAGGAATTTTTTCTTTTATCAATGCCTTGTTGCGCAATTTCTATAGCTTTGTCCACGTTGCCTTTTTCTTTCCAATACTCAGCAAGCTTTAGGTAATCTTCACTCCATTCGAGCTTATTTTCTATTTCTCTTAAATATTCTTCTTCTTTGCCGCTTTTTTCGTACAATTCTATAAGAAAGCTTCTTAATGCATCCTTTTCATATTTATCCGTTGTTTTTTCTGCAAGCAATTTTATTTCGGAAATTAAAAAATTGTATTCTGCTGGCTTTTGCGCAATTGTGAGCAGAAGTTGAAAATAGTCATCATCGAACCCATATTCATCGTCGTTTATAGCTTTAAGATATTTCTTAAGTATATCATTTTTGTCTTCATAAGAAAGATCTTGTCCCACCATGGCCTCACTAAGATCTTCAATGCAATCTGAAATAAACTCCCCTAGTTTGCCAGTAGAATCATCTGCAACTTCTTCATATGCTTTAACTAAATCATCTATAAAAGATTCTAGGAGTCTCTGACGTACTCTTGGAGAGATATTTTTAATAGACTGCTTGATTCTTTCAAGAGATCTTATAACATTAGGTAGCTGATAATAATCCAGATCGCTGTTTGTCAATTCTCTCTTAAAATGGCTTATAATTGTTGTAATTGTCTCTTCGTTTTGCTCTGTTGGTACAGTAACTGTTCTTAAAGAAAGATTATGTTTCACCTCTTTATAATTTTTTGATAGTTCCAATAATAAAGAAGTAAGTTCTTTTTTTGATAAGTTTTCTAGATATTTTTCAACCCCCGTAGATTTAACTATCACCTGGTTTGTTTTATCTTTCTGAATATTTCTATTTATCCAATGGTAAAGAACTGCAACAATATGTTTACAAATTTCTCCATCATACGGGCAACTGCAGATACATTGCAACTCCCTGTTTTCAATTATTATTTCTACATCGTATATAGAGTTTCCTTCCACTTCAGCAATGATCTTATTTCCGTCAGCTTCAAGAGAGCGAACAAGTCCTTCTTCATAATATGCCTTTCCTCTTGCACGAATTACACTGTCTGCTAATTTTTTAATATCTGTTTCAGTTATAGAATTTAGGTTCTCTACCATTTTACATTACCTTTTCCATTATTTCTCTTTCTAATCTAACTAACTCTTCATAATCTCTTTTTATTAACTCAAACCAATTTTCAGCACTATCAACTTCTTCATATTTTTGTGTAGAAAGCCAGTACGTTTCAAAATTATATGCTCTGATTTCTCCAATATTAATTTTTTTTCTATTCTCATCCAGCACTGCATAAAGAGTTGCAATTGCAGGAGTGGGCCAATCTATTCCCCCGTCAAGTTCATTTTCATCAATTTCATAGCTGACATAAAGGCCTGGCTTATTTTTCCCTTTTTTAGAAAATTCTGGTAATGTATCTAAACATTTATTTGCCCCGCTTCGATTTAAAGCCCACTCTTGTAAATCAATTGCTTCTCTTTTGCTTATTTTGTATCTTCTCATTTCATAACTTCTTTTAAAAGCTTTTACAATTTGTTAAGTCCAGTTCGCAGCTTAATAACTAAAACTTTTAAAATAAATAAAGTTATCTATAAATGAATACAATATCCATTAAGATGTTTAAAGAACGCAATAAAACTTTTAAGGTGATTACATCCTTCTAAATTTGTGTACACCTTATCTATCCTTGCTTTCAGAAAATACCAAGTTTTTAATGGTCACCATTAATTATTTAAATGATGGTTAATTTTTATTATATATTAAAAAAGAAACATGGTAATCAACTTATTGATTTATATAAAAAATATTTTTAAAAAGAGAGAGACTACACTTAAAGAAAAGTTCATACTTGCAGATGATTTAGCTAGGTTTTATGCTGAAAAATATGAAACAATGTTGGATGTAACAACAAATTATAATGAAAAAGAAAAATTAATATTGATTTATAACTTTTTAGAATCAAGAAAAGAACATTACTTTGAAATGATGGAGAATAAACAATGAAAGTCTTATTAATAGCTCCGAATTATCTGAAAGTGTATAGTTATGTTTCTGAAGAGGCGACTATGATTCTGCCGCCTTTAGGTTTGGTATATATTGCATCATATCTTCGTGC
>Ga0209541_10011035_pt1 | contig 14225 bp, 15 predicted proteins | sample RifCSPlowO2_01_FD_184027 | JGI IMG/M metagenome (GOLD analysis project Ga0209541, IMG submission 184027) | Groundwater microbial communities from Rifle, Colorado - Rifle CSP2_plank lowO2_0.1 (SPAdes) (version 2) | ecosystem: Environmental > Aquatic > Deep subsurface > Groundwater | place... | reverse complement strand
TTCCTGTTGTAATTGACAATCACATCCGCGCCTTGTTTCGCAAGCTCTATAGCTATCGCCTTTCCAATGCCCCTGGAAGCGCCTGTAACCAATGCAATTTTGCCGCTGAGCATTTTACCGGACCACTCTTGAAAGAAGTTTTTTCATCTTTGATTTAACTCTGTCAACAGGCGTTATTCTTGGCTCTCCTTTTGTTGTTAGAAGTTTCTTCAATAAGACAAGTTGCTCTATCACATCTATCCTTTCATCAATGCTTGCAATGGGTTCAACATTCAATTCTTTTAATTTATTCATAGCACATTCGCCTAATGCAACAAGCCTGGATTTTCCTTTTAGCATATCTTCAGATAAAACAGAGCCTGTTACGATATTTATCTCATCGCCCCTTAATCCAACAAGCCTTGAAGTAAGATTATACAATAAATTCAGGCATGCAGGGCAGGCTTTGCCGTCAATAACCTTGATGTCAGGGTGTGCCGTCTCGTGAGGGGAAGCAGCCTTAATAGGATATCTCAATGCATCTATTTCACCGCCCACAATCTCTATATTTTTTAAATTGGTATTTGGGTATGAATAATTTATATAAGATGGAAGCTGAAGCATTGCAACCTCGGTAAAAGCAATATCTAGATTTGCAGCATTTCTGCTGGCTAAAACCAGGTTCAGGAATGCAGGCTCGCCAAGCGCCAATGGGCCTTGCCCCTGCATGCCGTTTGTCGCATCAGCTATTGTGAAAACTTCCGGCAATGCCTTTGCCAGCTTGGGAAGCGTGTTGTCAATATCATCAAAATACATCTTTCTTTGTGTTTTTTCGTCGACAAGCCTCGAAATATTTTCCATCGCGCCGGAAATTCCAATTTGAAAATTTGTCTTCATTATAGGGGAATTTATTATTTTCCTGCTTAATGCCTCCTTGAATACATTAAAAGCATATCCTTCTGCTTTAACTTCCTCAAAAGGACCTTTTGATATGTCCGCAAACTCAACCCCGTTTTTCTTGCAGATTTCAATAATTCCAGATTTTGAAGCTGCATCAGCAGCATCTGACCCAATCAATGCCTGCTCAGCAACAATAACATTTTCTTTTTTTATTCCATGTTCAAATAAAACAAGCAAAAGCGCATTAAGAAAATCCGGATTTGTGTTGACAGCCTGGTAAGGATAGGCTGCGATAACAATGCTCGGCTTAATCAGGATTTTGTCAGTTTCGCCAAAGCCAATGCCATTAACAAGCCCGACAGCCTCTTTTATCGCTTCATAAGTGTCATATTTTGTCTTGACAATCGCAACAGCATCATTGCTTTTGGCTTTCTGCTCTGTGTAATCATCCCCTATTTTATAATCTTTCATTGTCTTTTTTGGCATCCTGTTGCCATGCTCATCCTGCAGAAGAATTATATTATACGGAATTACCGGATGCATTGGGGAAGGTATGGAAACCTTTGTTATGCCGACAACCTTGATTTTAGCGCCCTTTTGCTTTGAAATGCCGCCTTTGCAGTAAACGCATTTCTCAACAGGATAAATCCATTTTTTGTTGCACTTCTCGCAAATCCATCTTATTATCATGAGTTCACCTTCCTCAGGATGTGCACTGTTACAGTGCTCCCTACGCCGCCAATGTTCTGCGCCAAAGCATACTCTATATTTTTGCTCACCTGCCTTTCTCCAGCCTGCCTGCGCATCTGCTTTGCAAGCTCATAAACCTGAGATATGCCTGTCGCGCTTATCGGATGCCCCTTTGCCTTCAAGCCCCCGCTTGTGTTGACAGGCAGTTCACCATTAATATTGACCTTGCCTTTTCTTATGAGGTGTTTTGCCTCTCCCTTCTTGCAAAATCCAACATCCTCGTAGCTGATAACCTCCACAGGCGTGAAAGCGTCATGCAATTCAGCAATGTCTATATCATTTGGGGCAATCCCAGCCTGCTTGTAAGCTTCTTCTGCTGCCAGCTTTGAGGCTTGCCATGAAGTCATGTCCTCGCTTTCAAAAGCTGAAAGCCTGTCAACAAACAAGCTTGAGCCAACAATCTCAATGTCTGTTTTTTCTTTAGTGAGTATTGCAGCCGCCGCTCCATTCACTGACAAGCTGCAGTCAAAAAGCCTTAATGGGGATGCAACAATAGGAGATTTTTTTATCTGCTTTAAAGTTACCTGCCTTTTGTAGAACCTCGCTTTCGGATTAAGGTAAGCATTCTGGTGGTTCTTGAAGGCAACTAATGCAAAGTCGTCTGTTGTTGCGCCGTATTTAAGCATGTACTGCTGGGCAACCAGGGCATTCTGCGCGGGAAAAATCAAGCCTTCTGCCTGCTCATAAATTCTTTCCCCAGCCATTAAGATCTCATCGGTGACTAATGATGTGTTGTTTGATAACAGCCTCTCAGCGCCAACAACAAGCACATTGCCATAATCAAGCTTATTTGCCGTCCACAAAGCTGAGCCGCCGCTGCCGCAAACAGCAGATGTAGTGATGATAGGAATCTTCTTTTTGAACATGCTGCTTAATATGGATGAGAAGCCCCTTTGCCTTTCGCCATTTATTGTTGTGTTAACAACAGTAGACACTATTGCTTCTACATCATCAATCTTAAAATCAGCGTCTTCTAAAGCTTCCAAAGTAGCCTCATAAACCATCTCATGGGTTGTATCTGTCTGCGCTCCAAATTTAGTCATGCCAACCCCTTTAACGTACATAGAACCCCCTTACTTAGAGTTTTTAGCTCTGAAATCTGCCCTGTTTACAATGGCAAGCATCAAAAGTGTTTCCGCCACTAAAGTGTCTTTAACAAAAGCCTTGCCCTGAAGAATTGCACCTCTTTCGTCTTGGGCAATCAAGTCGATTTCAAACCTGATTTTAGCAGGCGGAAAAACAGGCGCACTAAACTTTGCTTCTTTTATCCTGTAAGCCAGAACATCTTTCTCCTGATGATTGGGAATACTGCTTCTTGCCAGCAAGGTTGCTGCCTGCCCCATGCCCTCTATTGTAAGGGCGCCAGGCATTATAGGAAAGCCTGCAAAATGCCCCTTAAAAAAGTCCTCTTTGCCTGTCAACTCTTTCATAGCCACGATTTTATTGCAAGTCAATGCCGTGACTCTGTCTATGAAAAGAAAATGCTCATTATAGGGAATAATCTTCTTAATTCCATCTGCATCTATTTCCCCATTCTCGTTTTTTAGCTCGTTTATCTGGTTCATTTTAGCTTGTTTCTTAACTTTGGTTTAATTTAAATAACTTTCTACTATTATATTTTTTAATATATATATTATAAAATATTCATTCTATATCATATTTCTCCTTCAAAACTGCAAAATCTTTATAAAAAGAAGTGCTAACTTATGCTTTATGCTAAAAAGCAAAAAAGCAAAAATAGGCTTTAATATAAGGCAGCAATTAATGATTAATGTGCTTAATAAAGCTCTAAAGCCTTTGGAAAAAGCTTACCATTTTTTAAGATATTCAATTACCAAAACAAAACAAGTCTCTCCTGCTGTTTACAGGTATTTTGAAGGCATGATAAATCACCACATAATGACTCCAAGCAAAAGCCTGTTTAGTTCTTCAAAGCTAGGAGATATGAGCAGCTTCATAACAGCAAACGTGATGAAAAGACTGCCGCATGTGGACGAATCCAGAATAGAGGAAATATTCAGAAACCCAATGGATAATTCATTTCTGGATGTGCTGACTAGAGGATTTGGCATAAATAAGGAAAAGGAAAAAAACTATACGGTTCTGGGCAAGGGCGGCTTTAAGAGAATATTGGTTGCCAACAGGGGGGAAATAGCCCTTCGCATTATAAGGGCATGCAGGGAGCTTGGCATAGAAAGTGTGGTTGTGCATTCAGATGACGAAAAAGACAGCTTGGCAGTAAAATTTGCAGACAAGTCTTACAACATCGGCAAATCAGGAAATTACCTCAACGTTAAAAAAATTGTAAGGATTGCAAAGCAAAGCAATTGCGAAGCAATTCATCCGGGATACGGCTTTCTGTCAGAAAATCCAAAGATGGCAAAGCTATGCGAGAAAAAAGGAATAAAGTTTATAGGTCCATCTTCAAAGATGATGGGGAAGCTTGGAGACAAGGTTGAGGCAAAAAAGTCTATGCTAAAAGTCAATATTCCAGTCATTGAGGGAATAAGGGAAGACCTGAAGAGCAGAAAACACACCATGATGGCAGCAAAGAAAATAGGATTTCCTGTCATTTTGAAGGCTTCTGCCGGCGGCGGCGGCAAGGGCATGAGGATTGTAACAAAAGAGGAAGATGTTTATGGGGCATTTGAGAATGCCCGGAAAGAGGCGCTTAATTCCTTTGGAGATAATTCATTATACATAGAGAAGTATCTGGAAGAGCCAAGGCATATAGAATTCCAGATATTGGCAGATGCATATGGAAATGTAATCCATCTTGGCGAGCGTGACTGCAGCATACAGCGGAGGCATCAGAAGCTGATTGAGGAATCCCCAAGCCCTGCGCTTGACAATGAGCTTAGGAAAACAATGGGAAGTGCGGCTGTAAATGCCGTCAAAGCGATAGGCTATGAGGGAGCAGGCACAGTCGAGTTTCTGCTGGACAAAAGCAGGAATTTCTATTTCATCGAGATGAACACAAGAATACAGGTTGAGCATGGAGTGACAGAAATGGTAACCAATGTTGATTTGGTAAAAGAGCAGATAAAGCTCGCTGAGGGCGCCAAGCTTGCTTACAGTCAGGAGGACATTAAGATTGAGGGGCATGCGATAGAGTGCAGGATTAATGCAGAAGACCCATGCAGCAATTTCGCCCCATCCCCCGGAACGATATTAAATTACCTGCCTCCGGGAGGCCCTGGAATAAGGATAAGCAGCTCCTGCCATAGCGGCTGCAGGATTCTGCCGCAATTTGACTCGCTGGTGGCTCTGCTTATCTGCCACGGCAAAACAAGGCAGGAAGCAATTGCCAGAACAAGAAGGTCGTTGCAGGAATTCATAATAGAGGGAGTCAAAACAACAATTCCCTTTCATCAGCTCATTTTAAGCAAGAGGCAGTTCTTAAGGGGCAATATCACAACATCCTTTATTGAAAACAACAGGATAATGGAAGAGATTAAGGGAATCAAGACAAAAAAAGAGGCATTGCCAAGGGAAAAGAAAGTCCTTATTGTAACGACAGCAGTCGCGCAGTACCTCTCAAAAAAGCAGAACAGCAAGGCAAATCCCTGGGTTGTTGTAGCAAGGCAGGAAGCATTAAGCGAAGGAAGCTTTGAGGAATAATCTTAAAAACACATTCATTTCTGAAATTAAAATGCATCATTACAAAATTTACCGCTTTAAATCATTAGCCTCAACGCAGGACAAAGCCAAGGAATTTGCCGGAAAAGGCTTGAGCAACACAATATTAATTACAGGCACTCAAACAAAAGGCAGGGGCAGGTTTGGGAGAAAATGGTTTTCTGCAAAAGGCGGCTTGTGGATGTCAATTTTATTAAAGCCGAAAAATATTGAAAAAATCCAATACCTTACATTTATTGCAGCAATCTGTGTTGTAAAGTCCATAAAAAAAATATCAAATCTAAAAACAAATATAAAATGGCCGAATGATGTCCATTACAAAGGCAAAAAGCTCTGCGGCATTCTTACAGAGGGCATATTCGGCAGTGAAAATTTTGTTGTTGTTGGAATCGGGCTCAATATAAATCAAAATCATTTTCCTGAGGAAATCAAAAAAACGGCAGTCTCGCTGAAAATTATAAAAAACCAAACCTTTGATATCAAAAAACTGGCAAAAAGCATCATTGACGAATTTTTTGTTTTATATGGCAATTATTACAGCAGAGGCAACACGGGCAAAATACTGAAGATATGGAAAACATATTGCGACACAATCAGCAAGAATGTCACGGTAATAACCAGGTTTAAAAAATTAACAGGCAGGGCAATGGGCATTGATAAGGACTGCAGCTTGCTGCTCAAATTAAAAAACGGCAAAGTAATTAAAATTGTTGAAGGAGATATAAATGTAAGGTACTGACTGGAAATAAATACGCTAATTCATCCACAACATTTAAAAAGATTCAAGCCAATCTTAATAGCAATGGTGGTTCTCAAGAATGTGCCGGTGCTGAGAAAGCTGATAGAAACAGGCTATGCAATACTATTTGTTATTGTATTGAGTGCTTTAGTCGGCTTGATACTTGCGCTTCCTGTTATGCTCTTATGGAACTATGTCTTTGGAGGCATCTATAAAATAAGTGTTTTTCAGGCATGGGCTTTGAATGTGCTGGCAGGGATTATATTCGGCAGGCCTGGTGAGAAAAAATGAATGTGCACGAGACAAGATACAAGACTTTGTACGAGATGATATTTCATCAAAGGACAATAATTCTTGATATTTTTATGGTATTGGCAAGCGTTGTATTTATGGCTGTAATGGCAAACCTGCAAATTCCGCTCTGGCCCGTGCCAATAACAATGCAGACATTTGGAATTTTCCTGATTGCATTTTTCTTCGGCTCAAGAAAAGGCTTGGTGGCAATAGCGGCATATGTGCTTGCAGGGCTGCTTGGCTTTGGAGTTTTTGCGGGCTACAAGTCAGGCATAAAGGCAATCCTCGGGCCGACAGGCGGCTACATAATCGGCTTTTTGTTCATGGCATTCTTCATAGGATTAATGATTGAAAAAGGCTACGGCAGAACCAGAAAAAGCATACTGCTTTGCATGCTTGCTGGAGAAATAATTTTGTATGTATTTGGGCTTGTTGGCTTGCAGCTCAACATAGGCACTTCAATTTTGAAAACTCTCCAATATGGCTTGTTTCCTTTTATAATAGGAGACACTCTTAAAGCATTTATGGCAGCGGCATTCTTCCCTTATTTGTGGCAGGGAGCGGAAAAACTGGAGAAAGCAAAATAATTATTCCAGCACAGCCAAGACATCCCCCTTGTTTACATTGTCATTCTTCTTTACCTTGATTTCTTTCAGAATGCCCTCTCTTGGCGCTGTTATGTCGTTTTCCATCTTCATCGCCATGAGAGTGAAAAGGCTTTGCCCCTGCTTGACATTGCTGCCTTCCTTTGCTTTAATCTCATAAATAATGCCGGGCAAGGGAGCTAAAATCTCAATTTTGCCTTCCTCGGCAACCTGTTTTCTCTGAAGCCTCTCAACTGCAGAATTCTCAGCGTCTTTTTTTGTCTCAACCTCGTAAACATCAGAGCCGCAATGCACCAGTATTTTGCCTTCTTCTGTTTCCTCTACAAAAACCTTGTATTCTTTGCCGTCAACCTTAACAACAAGCTCTTCCATGTTACAAAGGCATGTTTGCGTGCTTCTTGGCAGGCTTTTTTTCTCTCTTGGAAATAATCATTTCAAGGCATTTGGCCAACGCAATTCTTGTTTCCCTTGGCTCAATTATCATGTCAACCTTGCCGAGCTTTGCAGCAGCATAAGGGTTAAGGTATTTTTCAGAGTATTGCCTTGCAAGTTCGGCTCTTGCTTTTGGGTTTTTATTAATCTCATCCCTGTTTACTATGCTCACTGCCTGCTCAGCGCCCATTACGGCAATCTCTGCAATTGGCCATGCAAGCACCTTGTCAAATCCCATATCCTTTGAGACAAGCGCAATGTAAGCTCCTCCATAAGCTTTTCTGAGCACAAGGGATATCTTGGGCACAGTCGCCTCAGAATAGGCAAAAAGCACTTTCGCGCCATGCCTTATAATCCCGTTATGCTCCTGCTCAGTGCCTGGCAGGTAGCCTGTTACATCAACAAGATTAATCAAAGGTATATTGAAGCAGTCGCACAGCCTTACAAACCTTGCAATCTTGCTGCTTGAGTTGATGTCAAGGCATCCAGCAAGCACTTTTGGCTGGTTTGCCACAACCCCCACAACATAGCCGTTAAGCCTTGCAAATCCGACAACAGCATTTGCCGCATGGCTGCCTTGGACTTCAAAAAAAGAGTGTCTGTCAAAAATCTCTGCAATAACTTCCTTGATGTCATACGTTTTTTTTGGGTCTTCAGGCACAAAGGCTTCAAGCTTTTTTGTTTCCCTGCTTGGGCTGTCAGAAGCATGATAAGGCGGGCCCTCCAGGTTGTTTTGCGGAAGGTAACCAAGCAAAACCTTGATCATGTCCAGGCAGTCTTTCTCATTATCAGCCATAAAATGAGCCACTCCGCTTTTTTCATTGTGCTGCCTTGCACCCCCCAATCTTTCAAAGTCAATTATCTCCCCTGTTACTGTCTTAATGACATCAGGGCCTGTGATGAACATGTAGCTTGTCTTGTCAACCATAAAAATAAAGTCAGTCAGTGCAGGCGAGTAAACTGCAATGCCTGCGCAAGGCCCAAGTATTGCTGAAATCTGCGGTATAATTCCTGAAGCTGTTGTGTTAAGCTGGAATATCTTTCCGCCTGCATCCAAAGCGGCAACTCCTTCCTGTATTCTTGCCCCGCCTGAGTCAAGAAGCCCTATACACGGGCACCCGTTCTTTAAGGCAAGCTCAATGACATCCGCTATCTTTTCGTTGTGGGCTTCCCCCATTGAGCCTCCCATAAATGAGAAGTCCTGGGCATAAATGTAAACAGCCCTTTTGTTTATTGTACCATAGCCCGTAACGACACCATCCCCTGCCTTTTTCCTTGCATCAAGCTCTTTGCTCTGGGTTTCAGCAAAGGAGTTAATCTCAGCAAAGGAATCATTATCCAGCAGATATTTCAGGCGTTCTCTTGCTGTCAGCTTGCCTTTCTTGTGCTGCAATTCTGCTGCATTCCTGTCATTCAGCAGTTCTTTTCTCCTCTCAAGAAACTCCTTAATCTTAGCCCCCATGCACCAAGCTTATGCACGGGTGTTTAAAAAGGTTATGGGGAACTTGTCCATACTTCCTAGAAAAATTTAAACCCTTTGCTTTCTGTGGTGCCTATAACTCCCCCTTCCACTATTTTGAATATAATCTCTTTTTCAGCCTCCATGCTCCGGTGCTTCTTCAGGATTGCCCTCCTATTCCCATTTGGGGTTATCTGCAGCTCTATCAGGCACTTGCTGCCATACTTCAATATGTCGCCTCCTACGATGTTGACCCTGTCCTTGTTATCAAAATCAGTGTAAACCTGGTTGGTTATAAGCACAGGAACGCTTTTTTTCCTTGCTATCTCAGTAAGATAGGAAATCTGCTTTCCCAGCTCTATATTGACTTCATGTATGTCCTCGCTTTTGCTGAGCTCCAGCCTGTAAAGCATGGCTATTGTGTCCACAACTATCAATCCAATCCTGTCATTGACAATGTCCTTGAGCTTTTCAAAGGATTTCTTCTGCTCTGCAAAGCTTGTCGGCTTTAAGAAGATGATATTATCAAGTATTTTTTTATAATCCTGGCTCATGCTTGAGCATACCTGTTTGAATCTTTCAAGAGAAAAACCGCCTTCGCTGTCAACATAAACGACTTTTTTCCCGCTCCTTGCCACGTGGATTGAGCAGAGCAGGCACAGGACTGTTTTGCCGGCGCCTGCAGGGCCATAAATTGTGGTTATGACATCAATTTCGTAGCCGCCGTCCAGCATTGAATCAAGCACATTGCTGCCTGTCCTTACCCTGTTATCCAATTTAACATCTTCCATGCCATATGGCATTACATGCAATTTTATAAAATTTGTTGTTTTTCGATTGTTTTTGAGGTAAGTATTTAAACTTCTAACTAAGGAATCCTATTATGGAAAAGGATTCTTATTATCATCAGAGATTCTTTAGAACTCTTTATAGAGATATGGCTAGAAGAATAGAACAGTACAAAAGACTACAATAAATCCAAAATGCAGATCAAAGGAGAAGGATTGAACAAAAATTTCTTGAAGAACAGAAAAAAATAATCAGAAGATTTATAGAGCAAGAAGAGTATGCTAAAAAGAAATTAAAAGAAGGGCTTAATCATCAACAGGAAGATATAGAAAGTTGGTGGAAAAGAAATGTACAATTTAGAAGAGTCAAAAGCAATTGCATGGATAGATTTAAGAATCTCATCATATTTGCCAAAAAGGTAGAAGAAATTCTATATAAAAATCATTTTGATGAAAAAGATTCCCAGACTTTGATTTCTGAAATAGAAGATGAAGTAAGGACAATGATTCATTTGAGTGACAACTATGAAATTAGAAGGTATGGGGAAGGCATATTGGCATTTTCCCAAAGAAACAGAAGTCTTATAGCATTGGCCATTATGTTTCTTATGATTTCTTCCATGGCAGTATATACATTCAGCAATTATAACATTATACCAAAAAACACACAACGTCAACAGGTAAGTTTTACTGCAGACGATATGTATGCTTCTGATTGGGCAGCTGGTGCGCATTTTAGTTATGGATTTTATATAATGATTGACAGAATAGTAGACACATACCTTGGCAGGAGAGGGAACACAAATCATATTTAGCGGGGTTAGAGTATAGGGCACGTGAAGACCAAAGATATGGAAATCCAGACGCAAATATATTAGAAATAAATAGAGGTGCATCTTTAATTCTTCCAGATAATATCAGAAATGCAGTAGGCGACAATATAATAATGGAAGTGCAAGCTTTAAACAAAGGAGAAATAGTAATTGTAATTCTTCAAGACAATAAAATTATTTTAAATGTAAGATTCGACCAAGATAAAGTTGCAAGTATTGGTACAAATTCTTATAGTTATTCTAACTCTGAACTCGAACTGATGTACCATACAATAAGAAAGGGAATTGAAGATAGAGTAAATACTAATTAGGGGAAAATTTTAAATAAGCACATCATATCTTGAGATATATGCCAATACCGATTTATGTCAAGATTGCGCTATGGACATGTTACCTATTATCACTGTTTTTTGCCATATTCTGGTTTTTAGTGCTGCTGGACAAAGAAACAAAAACCAAAACAAGAAAATTAAAAAAACACCCATCAGTCAGCATAGTAGTACCAGCTTACAATGAGGAAAAGAACATAAAGACTACATTAACTTCATTGACAAAGCTTGATTACCCAAAAAATAAGCTGGAGATAATAATCGTAAATGATGGAAGCATAGACGCTACAAAGAATCTAGTCGAGAAATTTATAGCCAGGCACAAAGGCTACGACATAAAGCTCATAAACAAGAAGAACGAGGGCAAAGGAGCTGCTCTTAATGATGGCTTGGCAATGTCAAAAGGGGAATTCTTTATCTGCCTGGACGCGGACTCCATTGTGACAAAAGATGCCTTGGAAAAGATACTGCCTCATTTTACAGACGATAATATTGCTGTGGTATTGCCTTTGCTTAAGGTTGATAAGCCAAAGAACTTATGGCAGAGGATGCAGTGGCTTGAGTATATAGTAAACATGTTCTACAAGAAGCTGATGAGCAGGCTTAATTGCGTGCATGTCGCTCCAGGCCCCTTCAGTGTTTACAGAAAAGATGTTCTTAAAAAAATCGGAGGCTTTGACGAGGACAATATTACAGAAGACCTGGAGATTACATTAAGGCTGCAAAGCAAAAATTACAGGATAGTGCAGCTGTTGGAAGCAGAAGTATTTACCATAGCCCCAAAAACATTCAAAGAACTTTACAAACAAAGAAACAGGTGGTACAAAGGCTCTATAATCAATGCCTTTAGGTACAGACACATGATGCTCAACAGGAAATACGGGGATTTTGGAGTTATACAAATGCCTACGATAATTGTCTCTGGAATAATAGCAATTGTATTAGTGATGTCATTGCTGTATTACGGGCTGAAGCCGTATGTTAAAGCAGCATATAACTCCATTTTCATAGATTTTGACTTCTATACTTTAATAAAAACATTCAAATTAGACTTCAATCTGCTGGACTTAAATTACACAGCAATATTAGTTGCGGTTATAATGCTCACAATTTCTGTCTTCATACTGAGAAAATCCCATTTTGAGACCCGGGAAAGGGCTTATAAGCATGGCTTATTTTCCTTAATTTCTTACCTGTTTTTTTATTTTTTAGTAATGGGATTTATATGGATTGGCATCATGCTTGATTTTGCATTCGGAAAAAAACAGAAGTGGTAACATGAGGAGACTAAGCAGAGACAAATACATAATTGCAGGAGGCATAACCCTTGGCATCTTTCTTTTAGGCTTATTTCTGGGGCTGGCGATAGAAGGAAAAAGAGTTAACTATATAGAATCTGTCAGCAGAAAACAAAACCTTGATTTCAGCAGCCTGCAGCTGCAATACGCCTTTATAGACCAGTTAAGCCAGGAAAAAAACTGCCATGCTGTGCAGAAGACTTTTGAGCAGAACATAAACAACCTTGAGTCAACAAGGATAAGGCTTGAAAACTTTGACAGGGAGGCAAAATTAAATAAAAATGAGTTTGAACTTCTTAAGAACGAGTACATCTTAGCCCAGATAAGGTACTGGCTGTTAGCCGAAAGAACAAAAAAACTATGCGGCGCAGATATAGTAAATATCCTGTATTTCTTCTCCGATGAAAGAGAATGTTCTGACTGCGAAAAGCAGGCATTTGTATTAACGTACCTCAAAAAGAAGTTCAAGGACAAGCTTTTGATATTCTCGTTTGACTCCAAGTTTGAGTCGGAGCCAATGGTGCCGCTGCTTAAGAAAACTTACAATGTAACTGCATATCCGACTGTTGTAATAGAGGGCAAGTCAGAAGCCAAATTCCAGGATAAGGATTCCATATTAAAGGAAATATGCAGCTATTATAAGGAAAAGACTGAAGATTGCAAGTAAAATGAGCGCTTTCCTTGATTCCATAAGGAAGAACAAAATAATCTGCATTATCCTTTTCTTGTTTTTTGCTGCTAAATTTTTTACTCTTCCGAATTACAGGATTGTCTGGTGGGACTCGGCTGTTTATATCGGCATGGGCAAATACATTTATTCTTTTGGCAATGCCGGGTTGTGGGAATCAACAAGGCCCGTTGCATGGCCCTTAATGCTAGGGTTTTTATGGAAAATCGGATTGAATTCTGTTTTTGCCGGAAGGATTTTGGAAATCATATTTGGAAGCTTGTGCATTTTATTGACTTATCTGACGGGGAAAAAATTATTCAATGAGAAGACTGGCTTGCTTGCTTCTGTATTCCTGGCATTATCGCCTACATTTTTTTTCTTTAATGGCATTATGCTTACAGAAACAGTTTCCACATTCTTTTCTTTGGCAGCAGTATATTTTTTCATTGAAAAAAGATATTTCGCCTCAGGAACGCTTTTAGGCATGGCCTTTATGACGAGATTTATCCAGTTGTTAGTGTTTATTGCAATAGCGCTCATCTTGGCACTTGCCAAAAAAAGCATTAAAAATTATACCAATATTTTTCTTGGCTTTATTGTCACAACCATCCCTTACCTGATTTTAAACAAGATATTGTACAGCAATGCACTCTACCCATTTTTTCTGCAGATAGCCCTGAGCAAAAACAGCGGATGGCTTAATTACCATCCTATAAGCTATTATTTCATTGAGCTGTTCAAGGAAAATTTTCTTTATTTGATTTTTATTTTCGGGGTATTTTTACTGCTTAAAAACAAGGATATAAACAAGAAAATCATTACATTCATTTTTATCCTGTTTTTTGCATTTTTTAATTCAATCAAGCAAAAAGAGATGAGATTTTTGATTATTTTATTGCCTTACATGTATCTATTGATGTCTTTCTTAATAGTATACATTTTTGATAACCTTAAAAATAAAACAGCAAGAGACACATTGATTTTACTAGTTATTTTCTCCTTTATCTTTTCTTTCAACCCAACATATATTTATTACAAAAACGAGTCCAATAAAAACAGCCAATACATTGACCTCCAGGATAATTTCAATAAAATTGCGCAGGGAAATATCTGGATTTCCAGCCCGCTAATTTCAGCATTCAGCGATAAAAAAATAGGCAAGCTGATGTACTATCCCATTTTTGACGAGAAAAAGAAAAACGAGTTAATTGAAAATGCCGAAAGTGCAGACTTTATTTTTCTGGACGCTTGCGACTTGGCTTGCAAGCTACACGATACGGGATGCTTAAACAGCAAAAACGAGTTGTTAGAAAGCCTGAAGCAGCGATTCAAAACAGCCTATTATTCAAAAACAAAAGATTGCGAGCAGATGATTTTCCGGAAATAAAGTTATTTCTTTACTCTTATGAAGTCACCTAAAGTAAAACCTTCCTCTTTCTTTCTTTTGAAAGATTCGTGCTTTTCCTCGTGCTCCCCAATCAGCTTTACACCCAACTCCTTTTCGAGTTTT
>Ga0209541_10011034_pt1 | contig 14228 bp, 8 predicted proteins | sample RifCSPlowO2_01_FD_184027 | JGI IMG/M metagenome (GOLD analysis project Ga0209541, IMG submission 184027) | Groundwater microbial communities from Rifle, Colorado - Rifle CSP2_plank lowO2_0.1 (SPAdes) (version 2) | ecosystem: Environmental > Aquatic > Deep subsurface > Groundwater | place: Rifle... | reverse complement strand
TTTCTCAAGCCGCTTCCCGAAACACCAGCGCGCCATTCTACCGCTTCGCCTGCGAAAGCGTCTTGCTGCTCTGGAGAAGAGTAGAACGCGTGCTTGATGTTTATGAGCACCACGCTAGCTTCTCCGTACTGCCTTCCGTCGAACGCCTTGGCCGACACGAACGCCGTCCCTTCCACCAATTCTCCAGTGCCGTTCCACCCGTGCTCGCAGCACTCAGCGGTTGTGATATTGGTCCACGAAACCGAGTCAGAGGAATATTGCAAAAAGTAGGAGAGCGTGTCGTTGTCCGGGTCTTGTGACGCGGTCCAAGTTATGTTCACTCCAGAATCGGCCGTCTGGTTTGGAAGAGGAGTGGTGATTTGCGGTGCTGACGGAGGCGAGTTGAGCGGCTCGTACTCTATTTCGAATGCGATGTCGTTCAAATGGTGCTCAACGTCGGCCTTCCTGTTGCGTACGCCTATCACCACCCGCCCGTCAGGCTGGATGAAATTCCCTTGGAGCGTTCCGCCTCCGCCAGTATTCGGCCCGGCGTTCCCCAAGCCGTATGCGGTATCGTAATTCCCGTCCGCTTTTTTCGCCACGAAGTCTTTGAAGCCGGTGCTGCACGACTGGATTGAAATGCGCGTGGTGCGGATGGAGTTGTTGAATTGGAAGTAGAAATCCGCCCCGCCTCCAAGCGCTGAAACGAACGCCCAGAACGAGCTTCCTCCTCCGCAATCGCCCACGCCCCTGTCTATGGCGTTCGCGGGCGTGGTGCCGTGCCTGTTTTGCGCGCCGGCGTCGAAGCCGGTGGGGTGCAGAAACCCCGTGCTTCCGGCTAGCGCGTAGTTGGCGGCGAGAAAAAGCAAAACTATTTTTTTCAACCGGGTTTTTCAAACTCCGGGGTTCCTTTTTTCAGCAGGCAGTCTTGTATACCGTCCTGCCGCTTTGGCTGTAAACGATTTCAGCGTTTTCTCTTAAAAACGTTTCATTCACTTCAGCGTGCCTCCCGCCGTAGCCGTCCAGGTAAATATAATCGATGCCGCGTTTTTTCACTAGCGAACAGCCGCCGGCGAGCATGCGGTTGTTTTCCTCCAGTTGTCTTGCGTAATTGATGCCATGCGTTTGCATCCACTCCAAATCGCCGAGAAACACTTTGCGGCCGGCGATGGCGAAAACGCACGTGTGCTGCCCGTCGGTGAGGAACAAAGCGTTTTTAGGCGTGTTTTCTTCCACCCACGCGCACGCATTCATGTCGAACGAATCATAAATTGTGGTGCTTGAATTGGCAGCGACCGTGGCGATGCTGAAAACTCCAGTTAAAACCATGGCGATGAAAATTGCGATTGCCAATGCAGGGTGGGTCTTTTCGGAGATTTTTTCCAGCCCCAGCGCAGAAAGGATGGCGAGGACCGCGAAGAAGAACAGGAATAGTTTCACGTTGTCCCATGCGAACGGGGCGAAAATGAAGACGTTTCCGATAATGAAAAGGGGAACTGTGGCGATGAGCATTCTCTTCATTTTATCGCTTGCGTAATGATAGCCGATTGCGCCAACTGCGATATACAGCCCGAGGTTCTGCAGCCAAAACCAGGCTATAGAGACCAAATCTTGCGAGGGCGAAAGCCAGCCTAGCCTGAGGAATGCACCGGGCGTTTCGCGCGTTGCAAGATAATACGCTATCTGGGGGATGGCTAGCGCGAGTGCGATGGCAAAAGGCTTTCGCGCCTTTTTCTCCCACCACGCGTGCGCGCCAAGCAGCGCTATTCCTGCGAGGAACGCGAAAAAGTTGAACAGCGGCAGCAGCCCGACTATTGCGGCTTTTTCGAATTCCCCGTCAAGGATTTTTTTTGCGGCCATGAGGAGTGCTGCGAACCCGATGATGTACGGAGTGACGAGCAACTGTGCGCTGAGGAAGTTGAGGAAGGGGAACGCAGTTTGCTTCAAGTCGGTGAATTCCGCATACTGTATTGCGTTTTGGATGTTGAGCGCATTGTTCTGCAGCATTTCAAGGAACGAAAGGTTTCCGTTCAGCAGAACGAGCGCAACTGCGGCGTAAGGCAAAAGCTTGCTTTTGGATTCTTTCGGGAAAGCTGCTTTCGCAAGGATGAACAAAAGCAGCACTGCTGCCACGCCTACGAGGCTATTTGCAATTACCACTGCCGCTTGCAGCGAAAGCCCGCCGATGGCGAGTGAGGCGGTGAACAAGTGCATGAAATAATAGTAAGAAAACAGCCGTCCGGAGAATAGCGGGTGTTCTGGGGGAAAGTTGCCGTTAGCGAGCGAAGAGATTATGCTCTTGTGGAAGCCGAAGTCGGTCGAATACCCTTCCACCCCGCCCCGCGCGTCGTAATGGAACATCGCGAAGTTTATTGCGAGAAAGAAGACGGCAGATGCGACGGCCAGCAGCAATAGTTCTTTTTCCAAAAGCTTTGTTTTCTGCCTTCCCCTGAACTTGTATGCTGCGAAAAGCATTGCCACAGCGGCGATTCCGACGCTGAGCCCGTTCAATCCGAGCGCAAGCGAAAAAGCGAAAACGACCCACGTGGAGAAAACGACCGCGAGCGGAATTGCGTAGGCGGCTTGGTTTTGCGAATCGAATTTTTTCGCTATTGCGACTCCCAACGCCGCGGCGGCAGCCAAAAAAGCGAGAGCCAAAATCATTTCTTCACACCGTTTCTTCCAACGCCCTGCCCCAGTTTTCCTGCGCGTATTCGAACAGCGCTTTCTTGCGCTGAACTTCCTCGGCTGGCGGGGCAAAACTTTTTTCTCCTAGGGAAAGCAGGAACGCGAATTGTATTTCAAAGCCGAGCTCCCGCGATTTTTCGAGAATTCCCTTCTGCCTCTGTTTGTACTGCGCGTAGTCGAGGTTGAACGCCTTGAATGCGAGGGAAGAATTGCGCGCTATCTTGTCTTCAAGCGAGTCCATGCTCAACTCGTTTTCCTCGAGCGAGTCTTTCACGCACAGCGCGATTACGTTTCCCTTCAGCTCGTTTTCCAGGTTTTCCAACAGCGCGTTCTCCCGAGGGCGCTTATTGTGGTATACTGCAGGATTGTCTTCGGCGTTGTAAGGCTCTTCGCCCACGAATTCGTGAGCGAGAGTGGCGTAAGTGCCGTCTTCAACTCGGTAGTCGGTCGGGAAAAAGCAGTATTGCTTCAACGCTTCGAGGTGTATTCCCATGTTGCCGCCGACCATTCCCATCCCCTTCGGCACGGTGCTTGTTTCCGCGGGTATTCCTGAAAATAATTCAGATAGTTTTTCCTGCGCTTTTTCCTTCGCCATCTCCTTGTCCGCGTAAGAGCAAGCCGTTTCGACAGTTTCTTTTATCATTTGCTGCGCGCCGGAGGCGTGCCGCAGGTATTTCCCGACCACGATTTTCTTTCCTTCGGCAAAAAGTTTTTCGTACTGCGCGATGGGGTTTTCGTAAGGGGTAGTGTCGTCGTCAAAGAAAATAACCTTCGAGCTTTCCTTGAACGCGTGGTACAAGCAAATGTTGCGGTTGCCGCCGTACCTTCCCTGAAAGAGCGGTTTGAACTCGTCTTTTACGCTGTTGCGGAAATCTTCTTCGCAAACGTGGGTTGCGTTGAATTCTTTTGCGATGGCCGCGTTTTTTTCGTGAGTGGAGCGCGTGTCGAGTATCAGCACGCGCGTGTCCGAGGAGAAATTGGCGGAGTGCGGGTAGAGCGAGAGCTCGAGGTTTTCTGGGCTGTTTGAAACGAAGCAAACGAGCGTCGCCATGAAGAAATAGCGTTGGAAGAAAAAGAAAAGGCTTTGCGCGGGGAGCCTATCGCGACGCGAGCTTGACGTCTTCTGAAGTTACGGTTTTGCGCCCGGCGTGTTTCGAGAATTGCACCGCCTTCTGGGAGATTTTGATTCCCGAGTCTTCGAGGATTTCGGCCAATGCGGCGGCAGCGTCGGGTGAAACCCTGTCCGCGCCAGCCTTGCGTATTATCCGTTCAACGGGAGCTACCGGAAGTATTGCCATGTTGCAAACCCACCTCTAGATTATTTGCTTTTTTGCCCTTTCAGGCTTTTTGAAACCCACTCGCCGAAAGGAGAAGAAGAATATTTTGCGTTGCTTAAAAAGATTGCGATTCCGGTAATCGCCTTGCAAAAGTTTCTAAGTAATTTTTCCTTTCGCTTTCGCCACGGTTTTCTCCCATTGTTCCTGGGCTTGGAAGAACGTCGCAATCGTTTCGCTCGTTTCTTTTGCTGGAGGGACGAAGTTTTTGGGCGAGAGTTCGTAAAACTCGTCGAACTCGTCCATTATGCCGAGCTCTTGCGCGGCGCCAAGCAAGTCGGAGTAAGTGTTTTTGTCGTGCACGTAGTTGAAGCACGTTTTTTTCCAGTATTCCTCGGCTTTCTGCGAAGAAAGTTCGAGCGCTTCCTTGTCGATTATAGCTTCCCTACCTCCTGATAGCAGTTCGCTTATGCACGACGCCACGACCATTCCTTTTCCCTCCAGAACTAGGGCTTGGGAAAGGAGGCCCTGCGTTTTTTCAGAGAGGCTGTGGAATACGATAGGCGGCTCGTCTGAAGAATAGCTGTTGTAAACCGCGTTCCTTCCGACATAGTGTTGCGAGAGCAGTTCGTAAACCGGGATTTCCGAGTGATACGATGATGGTATGAAGCAGTAATCGCGGGCCGTTTCCGAATTAATGCCCATGCACCCGCTTACGAGCCCTTTTTTCAGGTCGATGCTAGTGCTCTTCCTTCCGATTCCGTTGATGATTGACGAAGAAGATGCCGATGCGTTGTCTTTCGGCAGGATGCCGTCTGCGTATTCCTTCAGCACCGAGCACAGTTCGATGAAGAGGCTTTGCGCGTCGTGCTCGTTGTGCCCCAGGTATTTTCCAGCCACGATTTTCTTTCCGCACGCGAAAAAGTCTTTGAACAGCTCTACGCACTCGTTTTCAGGCGTAGTGTCGTCGTCGAAAAAAATGCAGTCTTCGTTCAGCACTGCAGACGCGTAGAGTGCGGCATTGCGCGCTTCGCCATAACCCTCCCCGAAGGCAACGCAGCCCGTCTTCTGCAGCTGCGTTTGTTCCAAGTGGATTTTCTTTTTCGCCTTCGCCTTTTCAACCGTACGCTTGTTTGCGGCGTGCGTTTCCTTAGTGTCTATAACGACGAGAGTCTCGCGCTCGAACTGGGTTTTGAAGGCGTCAAGCGCGGAGGCTAGGTTTTTCGGCTTGTTTGAGACGAAACAGACTGCAACCACAAAATCACTTTGCTATCGTTTGGATTGCGAGTTTCAAATTAATAGGGGTTTCCTTTTTGAAACTCCATTTCGCCCGTTGCAGGCGCGCCCTTGCTAGCTTTTAAAGAAAAATCGTTTGATATTATGCACCTGCCGCAGGCGCGTTAGCAGCATCGCATGCGCCATTAGGCTGAGGCTGTCAGGCTTTGCCATATTTTAGGCAAAGCGCATTCATGGTATTCTGCATGAAAATTCCCAACCCCTTCGGTTTTTTGTTTAAGCGCGGCTCCCGCGCAGCGCCGACGGTTGAAGACTTCAGGCGGGAGTTTCGCGAGAAGGCGTCGGACTTGCGTTCGGACTTGACGGACTTGAACGTGGGGGACAAATCCCGCGAATTTTTCTCGCTCGTCCACTCTTCGTTCTCACGGCTTTTGGGCCTTTCGTCGTCGGCGACTTACTCTGAATTGAAGAAGATGGTTAAGAGCTCTCCTTCGCTAGAGGACAAGTACCAGAAGGAGCTTGCAGTGTTTTTGGATGAAGTCGCGCATTTGGAGTATGACTTTCCTGATTTCGTGAAGGACTTCGAGGTGGAGATAGCGCAGGAGAAGGACATGGCGCTGAAGTACCTCAACTACCTGAAGAAAAAGTCGGACATTTTTACGCGCAGGAAGCTTGTCGAGTTGGATAAAATCATCCTTTCGGACGAGCCGGTTTCCGCGAAACGGATTTTGGAGAACTATTTGTCCCGTTTCGAAGAGCTTCTGGAATCCTTCAAGTAAATGCCTTGCCACAAGCCTCGGGAAAACCAAGGTTTTCCCTGGCGCTTGTTCCGCCTCGCCCTTTCCTTTTACTCCACTGGCACTTCCCTCTGCCGCCAAAGAAAAACTGTTTCTCATCAAAGGAAGAGAAGTAGAGAGGAGATGCGCGCAAAGCGAAAGCTTTGCGGCACGTTGCAGAAGCCCTGCTTCTGCACACGAACCTTGGTTTCTCCTTCTATGGGATTATTCTATAGCGCGTGCTTGAGAGAGACCAGTCTATGAAGACCAGGAGGAACGCTATTGCCATGAGCGGGAGCGCGAGTTCGAGCGGCTGTTTGATGCGTGATGCTTCGATGGCCAGGTCTTGAAACGCTTTTTCGAGTTCGGCTTCGTCGTTCGCCTCGAACGCCCGTCCTTTCGTTTCGTTGGCTATCACGCGCAGCGTGTGCATGTCCGCGCCTCCGGAGCTTGCGTTGGCGTTTCCGCCAGCGATTCCTATCGCGAGTATTTCGGTGGAGGTTTGAGCTGCATAGCGGGCGGCGTCGTCAGGCCTCACACCGGTATTGCTTTTCCCGTCGGTCAAGATTATTATGGCTTTGGGCCGGTCTGAGTTGAGGAGCGCGTTTGTTCCAGCCAATATCGCGTCGCCCAGCGCAGTTCCTCCGAAGCGGGTGGCTTTTATTGCGTTGAGAGATTCGACCGCTTCGGCTTTGTTGGAGCCTGACGGGTCATTGAGGAGGATCGCGGTCGAAGAGAAATATACCACGCCCACGCGCGTTCCTTCTGGCAGTTTCAAGACGTAATCCTTGGCTTGTTCCAGCGTGGCGTTCAGGCGGGTGGGCTTGAAGTCCTGCGCGGCCATGCTGCTTGACGCGTCCACCGCGATTATGAGGTCATAAGTGCTGGCGGGGATTTCGGTCAAGAGCGTCGCGCCTGCGGCCGCGAGAATGAACGCTGCGAGGATTACGAGGCGCATGGCCAGAAGCAAATAGTTTTTGGGCACTGGCTCGCCGCCGGTGATGCGGCGCATGGCTTTGTAGTTGGCGAAGAGCAGCGCTTTGCGCTCGACGTGCCTCAGGCTGTAAAAGTGTATTATTACGAGCACCGGTAGCAGTGCGAGAAACCACAGGAACGCCGGCCTTGTGAAGAGTATTTCGACCATGTTTTTGTTTCAACCGCCTTTTTTGATTCTCCTGAAAAATCCGATTATGGGTTTGGTGAAGTCGTCTTTGGTGCTCAACTGCAGGAACCTTACTCCGCTTTTGGAGAGCGTCTGCTTTATTTCGTTCAGTTCGCTTTCCGCTTCTCGTTTGTAGCGCTCGCGAATCCTGTCGGAGTCTATCACCATCGTTTCTCCGGAAAGCGGGTCTTGCATGGTGACCTGCCCTACGCCAGCAGGGATATCGTTGTCAAGCGGATCGCGCACTATGAACGCGAAAAGCTGGTGTTTTTTGGCTGCAGTGCGCACGGCTTTGCGCCATTTCCTGTCGTGCGTGATGAAGTCGGATACGAGTATAAGAATCCTGTTGCGCGGAAGAGCGTTCGAGGTTCTTCCAATGATTTCGCCGAAAGCCGATTCGCCCCCGTAGTTTTTCTCGTTTACGAGCGCATGGAGCAAGAGTTCAAGCTGCTTGAGCCCGAGCATGGGCCTTATGAATCGCTTGATTTTGTCGGACGCGAGGCACATTCCCACCGCGTCTCCGCTTTCCAGCGCTCCTGCCGCCACTGCAGCGGTGAGTTCCGCGGCGTATTCGTGCTTGAGCTTTTCCTGCGAGCCGAAGAGCATGGTGTTGGAGCAGTCGACTACGAACATTATCGTGAGGTTTCTTTCCTCGACGTATTCCCGCACGAGGAGTTTTCCTCCCTTGAGCGAGTGGAGCCAGTCTATTTCGCTCGCGTCGTCGGCAGGCGTGTATTGGCGGAAGTCCGCGAATTCGATGCCCCTGCCTTTGAAGACGCTGGGATAGTCTCCCATGAATTTTGTCGCGACGTTGTACTTCGTTGCCACGTGCAAATGTTTTATTTTCTTGGTTAGGCTCAAGTGCACTTCCTTCAGCTGACGCACTTGCTCTCTGTTCAAGCTACGGGCACCTTCGAAAGGATTTCCTTCACGATTTGGTCTTGCGTTATTTCTTCAGCCTGGCCTTCGTAATTGAGTATTATCCTATGCCTTAGAACGTCTGGCGCTATGTCGCGGATGTGTTCTGGAGTAGCGAACGTGTTGCCGCTCATGAGCGCCTGGGCTTTGCCTGCGATGTACATGCCTATTGAAGCTCGCGGGCTGGCTCCTTCGTCGATGTACTTTCCGCTTTCAACCCCGTATTTTTCAGGGTGGCGCGTTGCATCGACTATGCGCACGATGTATTCTTCGACTTGCGCGCTGACGTACACCTGCTGGGAAAGCTTTTGCATTTCGGTGATGTCTTTCGGCTTAAGCACTTGCTTGATGTTGAAGTATTCGAGTGAGTGGACCGTGATGTTTTTCTTGAGGATGAGTTTCTCTTCTTCCATCGAGGGGTGGCCCATGACCAGCTTGAACAAAAACCTGTCCAGCTGGGCTGCGGGAAGGTCGTAAACCCCGAGTGATTCGATTGTGTTTTGCGTTGCGAGCACGAGAAACGGGTCTGGAAGCCCGAACGTTTCGTCGCCTATAGTGACTTTGCGTTCTTGCATGGCTTCGAGCAGCGAGCTCTGGACTTTTGGCGGCGCGCGGTTGATTTCGTCGGCGAGAACGAAGTTGGTGAACACCGGGCCTTTGATTGTGGTGAATCCTTTCTTGGGGTCGTACGTTTTGATGCCCGTAATGTCGCTGGGAAGCATGTCGGGGGTGAATTGGATTCTCTTGAAGTTTTCTCCGGAAGCTTGGGCGAGGGAAATCATCAAAAGCGTTTTCGCTATTCCTGGCACTCCTTCGATGAGCACGTGGCCGTTGCACAAAAGAGCGCGGATGAGCGTGTCCATCGCCTCGTCCTGCCCGACCACGACTTTCTTGATCTCGTTTTTCGTGTGCGTGATAGTTTCCTTGCACGCGCGGATTTTCATCGCGTCTATCTGGCCGCTTGCTTGAACTGCCATTTTCCAACCACCCTCCCGCCGTTTACTCTGCGGGTTTTATTTCATCCTTTCTTGCCTGCCCTTGTTTAGCGTCTGGCGTTCCAATTTCATCTTCGCCTTCGAGTTGCTTGGCGATTTCGTCTTCCCTCCTTTTTGGAGTGACGAGTTTTTTGAGCAGGACGAGCGTGAGCGCGATTACGGCGCCGACTGCGCCTATTACTGCCGAATTGGCCCAATCGCCTTGCAGCAGGCGTCCTGCGAACAATCCCGTCAGCGGCCCGGCTTCCTTGCCGGCCAGCGCCAACGCCTGTTTGCATCCTGCAATCGCGTCGTTCGCCAGCTTGAGTGCGATTGCAGCGTCCCCGTCCTCAAGCGCTTTCTCTGCCTGGTCTAAAGTGTCTGCGAATTCCCTGCACTCCTGGTTTTGCAGCGTGAGCGAACGCCCGAATTCTATTTGCTTTTGCGCCTCGAGCTTTTCCGACTTGAGGAATTTCACTACGGATACAGGCACGCTGACCACTTCGCTGTAATCTCCTGCGGTAGCGCTGAGGGCGATTGAATACTCGCCGAACGGCGCGTCGTTCGAAGAGGCGGTCAGCGTAACAGATGTGGATTGGCCCGGCTCCAGGCGCGCGACCGTGTCGCTGGAAAGCTTTGCAGAAATCTGGTTTGAGCCCGAAATCGCTGCGAGCTTGATGTTTTCAAACGTCGCTTTTCCGTCGTTTCGCAATTGCACTTCGACGCTTGAAGTGCCGGTCTGATACAATTCTATTTCCGGCGGGTTTTGGAACAAGTGCGTGCCGACCAGTTTTTCCACGAGCTTCTCGGTTTCATTTATGACTTCCTTTTCTTTTGTTATGGTTCCAGTTTCAATGCGGGTGATGTAAACCGTGTTAGTGGTCGTCTGGGGTTCGGTGTACGCGGGTTCGAGCACTGCCCATAGGCTCGAGCTGTTGGCGTAGCCCGTAATGTTGTTGGTCGTGGTGTTGAGCAAGTAGCTTACGCTTGTGGTGTTCCACGTGCAGCTCGAGTTTACTTCCTCGCACTTCTGGTATTCCAGGCTGGCTTCGGCGACGAGCGTTGCTTCGTCGGAAGTGTAGTTGTAATAAGTTTCGATGTTGGTGTAGTTCGCTGCGGTAGAGGAGATGTTAAACACGCGCACGTACCTGCGGTTTGACGGGACCGAGTAGCTTACGCTCGAAACTTCAGCGTACTTGAACGCGGTTCCAGAGAGCGTTGAATTGATGCTGGCGTTGTTGAACGTCACTTCAGGCCGCGAGGTGTAAAGCCGGACTTTGTACAATCCAGCGGGAATGCTTGCAGTAATGCCGTTTTCCGAACTGTTGGCGATGGGCGTGCTGCTGCAGGAGTCGAGAATGGTGAAGTAAGACGCGCCGCTCGTGTTGAACGATATCGAGTCGTCCGAAGTGACTGCCGTTATGCGTATGGTGTTAGACGCGACGTTGTCGTTAACGTCGCGCGCGCTCGTTCCAACCGTGTAGTCTCCTGCTGCCGGAACGGTGAAGTTGAACAGCGCAGAATAAATGTAGTTCACCTCGTCGCTTACAGTAGAGCCGGACTGGGTGAGCGATACAGTCGTAGCGTTGGGGTAAGTGACGTTGGCGGTAATAGCATATAAAATCGTGTCCAAATCTGCAGTGACGTTGACTGAAACCGTTTCCCCTGCAGTAGAATAAGTCTGGTTGGCGCAGAAGTTTGTCAACGATGGTTGGGTTATGCCTCCGCCGGTGCTGCGCGTTACGACGAATTGGTCGGTATCGGAAACGTTGGTCGAGCCGTTGTAGCCGGTCGCAGTTATGGATAGGGTGCTGGAGCTCATTGACGGGTCTATGGCGTACGTGTATTGCCAGAAGTCGCTCCAAGCTTCAGTAGCCTGGTACGTTTGCTCCAGCCCGTCGTTAGTGACTTTAATCGTTACGTTAGTGACCCACGCCTGCCCGCGGGTTTCGTTGACCGTGATGTTCACATTCTGCCCTTGCAGATAGACTTGGTTGGTCGTGGGCGAGGTGATGTTGATTTCGGCGGAAACTACTTGCAGGGTTATGTTGTGGCTTTGCGTCGTGTTGTCGATAGTGTAATTCATTTGGAGCGTGGTCGGATGCGTTGCGCTGTAATTCAACGGCGCGTAGTAAACGGTTGACGCGGGGTCTTGCACGTACTCGCGGACTGTGAAAGTCCGGTAGCCGTTCGGGTCGGTAGTGCCGGTAGCTTCTGTGCCGCTCTGGTTGTTCATGACAGTTGCGCTCGCGCTCGCAACGTCTTCGTTAGCGAGCCCAATCACGTGAAGCGTCGCATACCAATAACGCGACGCGTTGGAGCTGTCAGAATCCATTTGCATTTGCGGCGTTCCTTCGGTGAAGTTGATGGTAGTGTTGATGACTGCGGTGTTCGTAGAGCCGACGATGTAAATTGCGGTCGCATTGCTTGCGTTGAGCGTGGAGTTCGCTATGGTGGAGGAGTTGGACGAGTTCAAGAAAATCGCGTAGGACGAGGAGTCGAGGCCCCCGCGCGTGACGTTGCAGCTTTTAACGATTAAATTATTGTAGCCCGTGGAATTGACGCCGTATCCTGTAGAACTGCGTGAATAATTGATGTTGTAGCCGTTGCAATCCAAAACAATGCTCGCCGCGCCGATGGTGAAGCACGTGCCAGCGGCAAGCACGTTGTTCGTGAGCGTGTAGTTGGAAGTGAGCGTGCCGCACGAAGTGACGTTGAGCGTGATGGTGGTGGAAGTGTTGCCCGTGATGTTGAGGTAAGTTGAATTGGTTACCGAGCCGTAGGAAACGTTTACCGAGTAGTTGGTGGCGTAAGTCGTTCCTGCATCCGTCTGAGTGTATTCGGTCAGCAGGCGCGTGGGAATGCTTCCAGAGCCGTTGGTCGTTTCAAAGCTCAAGTAAGTTCCGCTGGTGTTGTAGAACGTTACGTTGGCGTTTTCCACCGCGTTCGAGGAATAGTCGAGCACGCGCACGTCCTCGAACCATTTCACGTTCATTACCGCCGAGCTCGCCACGGTAACGCGCGAAGCGTTCAAGGGCGAGGAAACCACGTCGACTGGGTCGCTGCGGCTGGCGTAAACGTGCGTGGCGTTGAGCGTGTTGAACGAAGAGTTTGAAATAGTTGTGTTGGGCGAGCTGAGGATGTACAGCGCTGAAGAGTTGGTGGTTTGCGCGCCTTGGAAGAACGTGCAGTTGGTCGCTGAAAAGTTGGTGCGGGCCGTGGCGTTTACTGCGTATCCCGCGCTCGAGCGCGAGAAGTTTACGGTATAGCCCGCGCAATCCAGTGTGAGGTAGTTGGCCGCTATCGTGAAGCACGTGCCCGCGGCGTAAACGTCGTTCGAAAGCGTGGTGTTTGTCGAGAGCGAGCCGCACTGGGAAAGCCCTGATAGCGTGACGTCGGCGTTGGCGTTGCCAGTAACGACTTGCGAAATGGAATTCCAAGAGCTTCCCTTGAACGCAGTGACGTTGTATGGCGTCGAGGAATTCGTTACGCTCTCGTCAGTCTGCAAATACTGCACTACTCCGCGCGGAGTGATGTAGCCGAACGCGTTGGTCGTTCCGTTAAACCAGACGTATCCGTTGTTGTCAACGACAGTTGCGTTGGCGTAAGGCACGAGGCTGCCGCCGCTGTCCTTGACCGAAACGTTGAGATACCAGCTTACGTTGAGCGAACTCAAGGCGTCGTTGAAGAAAGCGTCGAGAGTATTGTACGTGACGTTGAGGAAGTAAGTGTCGGAGTCGACGTCTGAATAAACGTCGTAGCCGGTCGTGCCAGCCGCAGTTATGCTGGAATTGTAAAAGCGGTTGTTGTCGGCGTTGTACTGCGCGGTTCCAGTAAACCACACGCCCCTTGCGTTCGCGTCTGAAGGTGCGCTTATTGTTACGTTGATGAACGTGTTGTTTGTTCCTTGCGAGAAGTAAAGCACGGATTGTGTGCCGATGGTGTTGTATTTGTTGAAGTAACAGTTTTGGAACTGGTTGTTAGCTGATGTTCCGGCCGTGCTTACCGCCTGCAAGGCGTAGCTTTGTACGCTTGTGACGTTGCACACGTTGAAAGTGTTGTTTCTCGCGGTGTTGCCCAAGTAAATGCCGACTGAGTTGTTGCTTATGACCGTCACGTTGCGGAACGTGTTGTTGTAGACGTTGGTTTGCAGCAGGATTCCGTAGGCGTTCGTGGCGTTTGTGAAGAACGTGTCGTTCTCGAACCAGTTGAATTTCGCGTTGCCGTTCTGTATCAGCAGACTGTGCGCCCCCGAGACTCCGGACTTGGAGCGGCTGGAAACGTTGTTGTTGGTGAAGTTGTTGTAGTCGCTCGTGTCTATGGAAATGCCGTAAGCATTCGCGTTGGTTCCAGGCTGGATAGTGTTGTGGTCGAAAACATTGTATACCGACCCGCCCAGCACGCCCACGCCTATGCTGGAATTGCTGAATATAGTGTTGTTGGTGAAAGAGTTGTTGGATGCGTCAGTTTGCAGCAATACGGCGTAGCTGGTCTGCGAAGTGATGTTGTTGTTCGTGAAGTTGTTCCAATACACGCTGGTGGTCATGGAAATTGCTTGCGTTCCGCTTGCGTTGCTCGTGATGTTGTTGCTGTCGAACAGGAAGCCGCTTACGCTCGTCTGCAGGTATATCGCGGTGCCGAAATAGCTCGTGAGGATGTTGTTGCGGAACGTGTTTCCGCTGTTGGCGGTCGCGGTAATCACGTAGCTCCCGCCTCCGTTGCCAGCGAGGAACGTGTTGTTTCCGAAGTAGTTGTTGCTAGCGCCGGAAGCGAGGTTTATTGCGATGTTGGCGAGCGAGTTGAACGTGTTGTTGGTGAAGTTCATTCCTGTGGATGATGAAATGGTGGCGCCGTAAGTCCGTTCTCCTGCGACGTTGTTCCAAATGTTGTTGTTGTTGGAAGAACTGACGAACGAAAATGCGTAGCCGTTGAAGACCGTGATGTTATTAGAGTCGGCGGTGTTGCTTGCAGCGAGAGTGGAGAACTGGATGCCTCCGGTTGTAGAGTTGATTGTGTTTAGCGTAATGTTATTGCCGGACACGGTCGTATAAAGCGTAATTCCAACGCCAGCGCTCACGTTGAACGTGTTGTTGTAGACTGTGTTTGTATTGGACGAGCGGTATAAGCGCAGGCCTTCGCCTGCAGTTGCGGAACGCTGGCGGATGTAGTTGCTGTGAATGATGGTGTTGGTTACGGCGTCCATGTATATTCCGTAAAATGT
>Ga0209541_10011032_pt1 | contig 14230 bp, 18 predicted proteins | sample RifCSPlowO2_01_FD_184027 | JGI IMG/M metagenome (GOLD analysis project Ga0209541, IMG submission 184027) | Groundwater microbial communities from Rifle, Colorado - Rifle CSP2_plank lowO2_0.1 (SPAdes) (version 2) | ecosystem: Environmental > Aquatic > Deep subsurface > Groundwater | place... | reverse complement strand
AAGTGGTCTTGCAAGGCTCAAACCCTCATATGAACCGGAGCTCAGCATTACCTGATAGTGCAGTTCATCTTATTGGTACCCCTTGCTCAACCAATCAAAAGGCTTATTTACGATGTTTTTAATCTTTCTATTTTATTTTGCCTTTCATAAGCTATTTTAGGGGGTGACAAATGTCATGAGCTAACACAAAGGTAAATGGGAGAAAGCTTTATAAATAAACAGAATTCTTAAAATACTGGAGAGAAGGAAAGATGTTTGATTGTTTAGCTTCTCGTTGTTGATATGCAAAAACAAAAATCAATTTTGCCTAGTTTAAGGGAAAAGAAAAGGTATATAGTGTATGAAGTTCTTTCAGAGGGAAAACTAAGCTTTAATTTAGTAAAGGAGAGCTTAAATGAGAATTTTGGAAGATTTTTAGGATTAGTAAATTTAGCTGGAGCAGGAATTGCAATATCTGATGACTGGAAGAACCAAAAAGGAGTTATAAAAGTAAATAACCATTATGCTGATTACGTAAAAGCGACATTCACAAGAATCAATAAAATCGGAAATGAGGATGTTATTGTAAGAAGCCTAAAAACTTCAGGAATATTAAACAAAGCCAAGGGAGGATATTTTTAAGATGGGAAAAGAAATAATATTTCATAAAATACCGAATGCAGTATTGCCTATAAATAAAGAAATATTTGAAGAAAAAGGCGAGATTTCGTATGATGGAGAATATCATTTATCTAATTTCAATGGCAAGCAGATTTTATATTCAATAACGCATAAGGATTATAAAGAAAATATTTTTGTCTATGGCTATTTAAATAAAGAAAAACATTTAGGCGAAGAAATATTAAGCGGAAAAATTCTGCCTTTAGGATCTAAATCAAATTTAGGAAAAATTATCAAAAGCATTCATGATGACCACAAAGATTTATCTTTTGGAGATGTTACAATTGATTTAGGTGGAAAGAAAGTTACTTTAGAATATGATGTTCTTAAAATTTTTGGCGAATGCGCCTATATACTATTTGATATAAAAAATACAAAGAGGAGGGTATAATAAAATGCAACAACCAACTACAAGCCATCAAGCAATGGGTTATGACAGGACTGCAGCAATGTTTTCACCTGACGGAAGATTATTGCAGGTAGAATATGCAAAGAAAGCAGTTAAGCAGGGAACAACATCAATGGGGATTGTCTGCAAAGACGGAGTTGTTTTATTAGCTGACAAGAGAATTTTAGAAAAATTAATAGTTTCCAAGTCTATTGAAAAAGTATTCCAGGTGGACGACCATATTGGCGCTGCTGCAACCGGATTTTTAATGGATGGAAGAGTTTTGATTGAAAGAGCGCAGGTTATCGCTCAGCAACATAAGGTTACATTCGGCGGACCAATAGACACTTTAAGCTTAGTAAAGGAAATAGCTGATTTAAAGCAGTATTTTACGCAATTCGGCGCTGGAAGGCCTTTTGGCGTTTCAATAATATTTGCCGGTGTTGATGAAGACGGGCCAAGATTATTTGTTACTGATGTTACTGGAATTTATTTTGAGTACAAAGCAACAGCATTAGGCGAAGCTGAGACTGAGATAAAAGAATATTTGGACAAGAATTACAAAGACGGGATGTCTATTGATGAAGGAATAAAAATGGGTGTTGAAGCTATGAGAAAAGTTCTTGGAAAGGAATTTGACATTGACAGGCTAGACGGGGCTTTCATCAAAACTGATGATAAGATGTTCAGAAAAATAAAGAAGGATTATCTGAAGAGATTAATAAAGTAAAATGGTTGATGTTGACAAATCGGTAATAGCAAGGTATAAAACGCAGGGAAAGAATTTTGAGATTCTTGTAGATTGCGAGAATGCAATAGCTTTCAAGACCGGTTCTAACATAAACCTAAATGACGTTCTTACAGCCGAAGAAATATTTGAGGATGTAAAGAAAGGAATGCATGCCTCTGAAATAGACATGAAGAAGATATTCAATACAGAAGACAAGAAAAAAATCTGCGAGCAAATCATAAGGAAAGGGGATGTTCAAGTAACTGCTGAGTACCAGAGAAAATTAAGGGACATAAAAGTAAAGCAGATTATTGACTTGATACACAGGAATGCAATAGACCCTAAGACTGGAAATCCTCATCCGCCGCAGAGAATAAAGAATGCTGTTGAGGAAGCAAAGATAAGAATTGACAATTATAAAACCGCTGAAGAGCAGATACAGGATATAATAAGCCAACTGAAAACTGTTCTGCCGATTAAATTTGAAACGAGAACGATAATGATTAAGGTTTCTGCGCAGTATGCAGCCCAATCTTACAATGCATTAAAGCAATACGGAAAATTATTGAAAGAAGAATGGCAGAACGATGGAAGCCTGGTTGTCAATATTGAACTGCCAGCCGGATTGCAGGAAGATTTATTTTCGAAATTAAATAATTTGACGCACGGAAGCATAGAAAGCAAAATTATAGGAGTAAAATAAAAATGAGCGAGATAAAAATAAATGAAAGGGAAATTGTTGTTCCAGGGGAAATAATCGCAACAGGCTTGGATTACCTGCCTGCCGGGTTTGTTTTCAGGGAAGGAGATAATTTAATCTCTTCAAGACTAGGCTTAGTAAGCATAAACGGAAGGTTCATAAAAGTTGTGCCTTTGACAGGAGATTACATTCCCAAGAGAGGAGATTTAATTATAGGAAAAGTAGTTGATATCGGCATTAACGGCTGGAGAATTGATATGGGCTGGTCTTGCGAGGCTAACTTGTCATTAAAAGACGCAACTTCAGAATTCATTGAGAAAGGATCTGACTTAACTAAATATTTTGATTACGGAGATTATATTATGGCTGAAATTTATAATGTAATAGGATCTAAGTTAATTGATTTAACTATGAAAGGGCCTGGCTTAAGAAAATTAGGGCCAGGAAGAGTAATTCATGTTAATTCAGCTAAAGTTCCAAGAGTTATAGGAAAACAAGGAAGCATGATATCAATGATTAAAGATGCAACCGGCTGCAGAATATCTGTGGGACAGAACGGCACTGTATGGATTTCAGGAACCGAGCCTGAAAAAGAATTAACAGCTATCAAAGCTATAGAAAAAATTGAAGCTGAAAGCCATATTCAAGGGTTGACAGACAGAGTAAAAGAATTTTTGGAGAAGAACAAGTAAAATGGCATATGACAAAAGATTTGACGGAAGAAAATTTGATGAATTAAGGCCTATTGAAGCTAAAGTTGGCGTTGTTAAAAATGCAACCGGAAGCGCAAGCTTTAGAATCGGGAAGACCTGGGCTTATGCTGCTGTTTACGGGCCAAGAGAAATGTACCCTAAATTTAAGCAAGACCCTGAGAAAGGAATACTAAGGTGCAATTACAATATGCTTGCATTTTCCGGATCCGGGGACAGAGTAAGGCCTGGAACAAGCAGAAGAAGCAAGGAAATTTCCATGGTTACTGAAAAGGCTTTATTGCCTGTGCTTGACTTGAGCGCATTTCCAGGAGCGGTTATTGATGTTTTTATTGAATTAATACAGACTGATTCCGGCACCAGGTGCGCTGGAATCTGCGCTGCTGCAATGGCTTTGGCTGATGCAGGCATACCAATGAAAGATATTGTAAGCAGCATTGCTGTCGGAGTTATTGACGGAAAAATAGCTGTTGATGTTAACAAGGAAGAGGAAGATTATGAAGATGGAATGGCGGATATCGCAACTGCCATGACAACAAGAAACGGCAAAGTAACATTATTGCAGATTGACGGCTTTGCAAAAAAAGATGAATTAAAAAAAGCTTTGGAAGCTGCCCACAAAGCATGCGAGAAAATCAAAGTTATACAAATAAAAGCTTTGAAGGATAAATACAAGGTGAATGCAAAATGACAGACATAATCAAAGAACATATGTTAAGCAATTTTGAGAAAGGCGTCAGATTTGACGGAAGAAAATTCGATGAATACAGGAAGGTTTCAGTTGAGTACGGCGTAAGCGCTAAATCAGCTGAAGGATCTGCAATGGTTACTATCGGGGATACTGTTGTTGTTGCAGGAGTTAAATTAGAAGTTGGAACTCCATTTCCGGACACTCCTGATCAAGGCGCGTTAATGGTTAATGCTGAATTATTGCCTTTATCAAGCCCTAAATTTGAAGCTGGACCTCCAAGCATTTATTCTATAGAATTATCAAGAGTAATTGACAGGGCTGTAAGGGAATCTCATTATGTTGATTTTGAAAAGCTATGCATCAAGAAAGCAGAAAAATGCTGGATTGTGATGATTGATATCTATCCTTTGAATGATGCAGGCAATTTATGGGATGCTGCCGCTTTAGCCGCTTTAGCCGCTTTGAAGGATGTAAAATATCCTGAATTTGACGGGGAGAAAATAGATTATTCAAAGAAAACAAAAACTCCTTTGCCGTTGACGCATATGCCTATTTCAATAACTGTAATGAAGATAGGAAATAAAATAATTATTGACCCAACCACAGCTGAAGAAGAAGTTATTGATTCAAGGCTGACTGTCGGAATATCTGAAGAAGGAGAGGTATGCTCAATGCAGAAAGGCGGAAACCAAGGGTTGACTATTGAAGAGATTGATACTATGGTTGAATTGGTGATTAAAAAAGCAAAGGAATTAAGGAGCGTATTTAAAAAATGATTTACACAAAATATGAAAAAGCAAGAATAATCGGCGCAAGAGCGCTGCAGATAGCTATGGGCGCCCCTTTATTGATAAAAATGAAGGAAGAAGACTTCAAGAAATTAAAGTACAACCCTATTGAAATAGCCAAGATGGAATTTGAAAAAGAAATTCTTCCTATAACCATCAAAAGGCCACTGCCTCCTAAAATGGGCTGATTTTTTTATTTTTATTAAGCTTTAACTTCAACTTTTTTATTTGATCTTAATGCGTTGGATAATGTCTGGCCGAATTTGGATTTTTTATTGATTTTTATTTTTCCCTTTCTGCCTATTGTTGATGCTATTAGAAACTGGTCATTGACGTAAATAGAAGCTTCTCTTTCAGCATAAACAGGGTCTACAAATATCTGCATATCTTTTCCTCTTTCGTTTATTGAGTATTGTATATTTTCTTCTTCGCCTTTTTCTTTCTGCTCTTCTTTGTAACTAGATAATTCTCTTACGTCCAAGCTAATGCCTAATTCTTTTTCAATCTTCTCTATATTTTTTCCTTCTTTCCCTATTACAGAGCCTATTTCTTCTTTTGGCACATGTATTTCAGCCCTGTTTGAGCCTGTGACTACTGCTTTTACCCTGGAAACGTATTTTCTTAATTCTTTTTCTATTTGCTTTGCAGCCAATTCTTTTGAAGGATCAGATGAAGAAACTTTTGAAGTCGGCACAACTACAGTCTGCTCTCCGTAGCTGTATATTTCAAATTCCACTTTGTTTGTAAGGAAGTCTGATACTATAACTATCGGCCTTGCCAGGTCTGCTTCTGTCATCCCTGCAGGAACTTTGACTGTCATTGAAACTGTAAGAATTTTTCCTACACTTCCCTTGTCTATGTAAATTAATGTGTCTAAGACTGATGGTATCATACCTGTATCTATTCTTCCAATAAATCTTTGGATTGCGTCTATAGGCGTTGCTGCGTGCAATACTCCCAGAACGTTAGAACCTCCTAACCTTAAATCAACATATAGTTTAAAATCCGGAGTGTCGCGCATCTCATCAAATATTATATAATCAGGGCGGGATAAAAATAAGATATCATGTATCTCCTCTGATGATGCCAAGTTTTTGCTGTACTGTGTTATTTTATCTGATAAAATTAAGTCACGAGGGGATTCAACTGTCTTTACTATTCTTTCCTGCGAAGCGTAAAATTCTGCAAGGGATTGGGCGAATGTAGATTTTCCTGAACCTGTTTCACCTGCAACTATAACCCCGCGAGCTTTTGTTTTTATTCTTTCTGAAATTTTTTCAGGCAAATTATAATCTTCAACATTTAATTGCTTTATCGGGCGAACTGCTGTAATTTCCCATGCATCTGATACTGGAGGCTTTGTGATAACAATTCTGTATGTGTGAAATTGAACTACAGTAGAGCCTGGCCTTGAAATTTCAATGAATGCTTTCTGTTCAGTACGAGCCCGTTCAACAATTTCTTTTGCCATTTTTTGGACTTGCAATGTTGTTAAAATTTCCGTTCCTATATCTATTAAAGACCATTGGCCTGGCATTCCACGCTTAGCTCTTGCTAATGTATCTTCTCTAATATGGACAGACATAGTTTCAGGATCAAAATATTTTTCAAATTCTAATTTTGCTTTTATATCTTTAAACTCCAAGAACATTACTTCCATTCCTAAAGCTTTTGCTGATTCTGACTGGATTCTGTCCGCTGTTATTAGAATAGCTCCTTCGTTGTATGCAATATCACGTATTACTGCATCTATTTCCCCGCCAATCTTAGCGTATCTTATCTGGGATATAGAAGGCCTTGTTCCTAGAAATGTTAATTTAATTTTTTCCTGCTTTGATAATTTTTGTAATTCTTGAATTTCTTCCAAACCTATAAAACCTATTTCCTGACCTTGATTAGCCTGATTTTCCAATTCTGCTAAAGACGCCCTTGTGATTATAATCTTGCCTGACAGCTTCTTTTCATTAATCATCTTAGAAACAGCTTTTTCTATTATAACTGAAGTGTCTAAAACATATGATTTTTCTTCCATAGTTATGTTTTGACTATTTAGTTTAAATATGTTGCGTTTTATATATTTTGCATTAGATATATGCTTATAAATTAAATAATGATAGGGTTAGTATGGGTGAGAAAAGTTTTGATAAACTTATGAAACGTATGAATAAAGATTCTTATCCTTATTCTAGTAAACAGTCTGTTAAACAAAAACCAAAAAATCAATCTAATATAAGAAATCCTGATGAAATAGGGGATTTATTAAAAAAGCATGCTGAATGGCATAAAAAATCATTAGTAGAAAAATTAGATCATTATGAAAAAAATATTGAAGGAAATTCTGAACAGCATAATTATTTAATTGAAGGAGGATTTAGAAATCCTATCTTAAATGTTCTCCCTAGGTATATGGAGATTGAAAAATTAGATTATAAAAACAGAGAACTTAAAATAATTTTACAAGAAGTATATTACACTAAAGGTTTGAATGGTAAAATTATTCTTGCAGAAAGGTTATCTTTATATGAAAGTGATTATAATAAATTACTAAGAAACTATCCTTGCATAAGAGAAGTTATTTCTGGCATAAAGAAAAAAGGAATAAAGGTAGTTTATGATAAAAAAGATATGATAATTAGGTCTAAAAGCGCTTAAATCTTTCTAAAGAATATTAAAAAGGCTGTATGGCCTATCATTAATGAATGAGGGCGAACTCTTTGGGATTCAACATGCCATTCTCTTTCGATTAATTCAACAACTTTTATTAATTTAAATTCGGATGCTTTTTTTACTATATCCATAACCTGGGGGATATTTGGAAGGTAAACAACCAAGAATGCACCTGTTTTTAGGGATTTATATGCAGATTCCAAAGCAATTTCCGGGTTAGGCAAATCCAAAGCAATTAAATCCAAGTCTTTTTCTGCAATGTCTTTAATAGACTTATTCTTTAAGATTATATTTTTAATATTCAAGTCTGAAAAGTTTTTCTTTGCCAATTCATAAAACTCCCTGTTTATTTCATATGAATAAACTGTTTTGCAAAAATTTGAAAGATATGAAGACAAAACGCCAGAGCCTGTTCCTGCATCCAAGACTTTTGAATTTTTATTTATTCCAGTAGAAGTTATTATTAAACCAACATCCTTTGGCAGTATCACAGCAGGGCCTCTTTTTATTTTTGAGATCTTGTCCGTGAAATTAGCGTCAAAGACTTTAAATTCATTCTTTGAATTTGAGAAAACCTTGCCTTTTGATTTTTTAATATCTTTTTCCTTTATTAATCCAAATTCGGTATTCAAGTCTCCTGAAGACCAGAAGTATGTCCTGTTTTCCCTTGTTAATATCTTTTTTATTTCCATTTTTGTTTTATTTTTAGTATAGTTGCGAATGGATCTACTACATGATTAAGTTTACGCTTTGGCATATACCTAATATATAAAGCGCCAATAAATGAGGTTACTATCCCCGAGATAGTATCAAATATTAAATCAAGCATTGTATCTGCATTAGTTTTCTGCGCATGAGTGCCAAAATAAGCATCCGAGATAAATTCTGAAGTCTCCCATAATACCCCTATAGCCATTGAAAATATTATTGTAAAAAATATTATCTGCTTCATATTTAATTTTATCTGATTTGTCACCCTTAATGTCAAGGCAGAGGTAAACCCCAAAAGAGCTATTATTATTGTGCCTACAAAATGAGACATCATGCTGTAAATTTCATAATCATACAATTTGAAGGTTATTCCGAAAACAAATATAAATAATGGCAAAACAATAAGCAAGTCAAATATCCACGGCAAATAAACATCATATTTTCTTTCGATGATAGAAGGTATGAGAAATATTATAATAGCAAGCAGTGCATATATTGCATGAGTATAATCTTTTAAATAAGCCAATGAAATAAATAGCACTACTAAAGCCAATTTCAATATCCAAGATATTGCTGTGTTTATTTTCATTATTATAGTGCGGGAGACAGGACTTTCGCACTTTTCCGAGGTTTTCTCTGAAAAGCTCTTTCGAACCTGCGAAGGCACTAAGCCAATAGCTCTCTTAAGACTTCTTGAGGCTATCTCGTTTGACCGCTCCGAAACTCCCGCATATTAAATTTTTATATGAACACTTATTAAAGCTTTTCTATCGACAGATTTATTAATATGGATAATTATTAATATTAAAAAAGATGGCTGCTAAATCCATTATTAAATTAGAGAATGTATGGAAAATATATAAAATGGATGAGGTGGAAGTTACTGCCTTAAGGGGCTTGAGCCTGGATGTAAAGGAAGGAGAGTTTCTGGCTGTTCTTGGGAAATCAGGAAGCGGCAAGTCGACTGCCCTTAATATGATTGGTTGCCTGGATGTGCCTACAAAAGGCAAAGTATATTTAGATGGCGTTGATATTTCCAAATTAGAAGAAGATGATTTGGCGAGAATAAGGGGCAAAAAGATTGGCTTTGTATTTCAGACTTTTAATTTAGTTCCCAGTTTGAATGCACTTGAAAATGTCATGCTGCCAATGACGTTCCAGGGCGTTGACAGGCTGACCAGGGTTGAAAATGCAAAGAAAGCTTTAGACCTTGTGGGATTAAAAGAAAGAATATACCATAAGCCTTCAGAAATTAGCGGCGGGGAGAGGCAAAGGGTTGCGATAGCAAGGGCTTTAATAAACAACCCTGAAATCATACTTGCTGATGAGCCTACAGGCAATTTAGACAGCAAAACCGGAAATGAAATAATTAATATACTAGTTAACTTGCATAAAAAATATAAAAGAACTGTTGTTATGATTACGCATGACAAGCATCTTGCCGGCTATGCTGAAAGGGTTGCGCATCTTGCTGATGGCGTAATAGTAAAATAGAGGTGGTTGATATGAAAAAAACATTAATGTTTGCGTTGATATTTTTAATCAGCTTGAGCTTAGTCAATGCTGTTGAGACAGCTATTTCTTATGAGGAATTAAGGTTTGATTTGGTCAGAACAGACCCTTCTCCTTTATCAGCAGGGGGAAGCTTTGACATATGGTTTGACATAACCAATTTGCAAAGTTATACCATAAGAAATGTCCAAATAAGCTTGGTTGATAAATTTCCCTTTAATATAAAAAATACCGATGAAAGAGCAGTATTAATAAGCGAGATAAAGCCCGGAGAGAAAAGGTCAGTAAAATATTCCGTGAATATAAACAAAGACATTAATGAAGGAACTTACCAATTAGGGATGCAGTATTATTCTGATAAGCTGGAAGCAACAGTAAGTAAGAATTTTAATTTGGATGTTAAAACAACAAGCGTTGTTGTCGGAGCAACTAATGTGCGTTTAATTCCTGAAAGGGTTAAGCCTGGCGAGGTTGCCAATCTTGAAGTGGACATATTAAACGCGGCAAGCTCTTCCATAAATGATATTTCCGCTGAACTCGGCTTGGGCGGAACAGCGTTTGTGACTTTAGGAGAAACATCTGAGAAGAAAATAAGGCAGCTTGCGCCTAATGCAAAAGTTACGCTAAATTATAAATTAATTGTAAATCCCGAGGCTGAATCAAAAGTGTATACTATTCCTTTATCCATTACTTATTATGACCAGTTAGGCGGGAAATATACAAGAAATAATACCATAGGCATTCCTGTTTATGCAAAGCCTGAATATAATCTTGACTTGGAGGATACAGAGGTATTTATTAATGGCCAAGCAGGAGAGGTAACCATAAGCCTGGCTAACAAAGGAAATTCAGAGCTTAAATTTTTGAGCATAGAACTTTTAAAATCCAAAGACTACAATATTATTTCAAACCCAAGAATATACATTGGAAATTTAGAGAGCGATGATTTTGAGACTGCCACATACAAAATACAAGCAAAATCTTCAAAGCCTGTTTCATTAAAATTAAATATTGAATACAAGGACAGCTATAACGCTGATTTTAAAGACAATGTTAATGTTGAACTGCCGCTGTATTACAAATTTACAGCGCAAAATTTAGGGCTGGTTAAAAGAAACACATTCTTGCTGAATTTAATAGTATCCATATTGATATTCTTACTTGCTTACAAAACATACAAAATCTGGAAACATGAAAGAGACTTGGAAAAATCCGTAAAAATAGTTTATAAAGACATTAAGACGTGGATTAGAGAAAATATTTTAAGAAGAAAAAGATGATAAAAGATTTTATTTCTATATCTTTGCAGAGCGCAAGAAACAGAAAACTTAGAAGCTGGCTGACTATTATTGGCATTATAATCGGCGTTGCCGCAATTATCGGCTTGATTACTGTGAGCAGCGGCTTGGAAAACGCCATAACAGACCAGTTTGATAAAATCGGCACAAACAGATTATTTGTTATGCCTAAATCCGGGAATATTTTAAGTTTAGGCCAGGATTTGACAACAGATGATGTTAGAATTATTGAAAGGATGTCTGAATTTAAATGGGTCAGCCCTTATCTTATTGAAAATGTAAACATAGAATTCCAAAAAGAAACGCATTACAAGCAGGTTACGGCTAATCCTGTTGACCGCATTGAAGAAAGATGGAAGGATATTGATTTTAATGTTCAGGAAGGAAGATTGTGGTTTCCTGAAGATAAATATGCTGTTGTTGTCGGGGTTAAATTTGCAAAAGACATGTTTGACAAAAAAGTAAAGGTTAATGACCATGTATTAATCAATGGGCAGAAATTCAAGGTTATCGGAATTTTTAACGAATTTGGAGATCCTGAAAGCGACAATATGGTTCATATGCCTATAGATACTGCAAGGGAATTATTTAACAAAGAAAAAGAGGTAAGCTTGATTGAACTTGTTGTCAAGGACGGAGTTGACTTGGAGAAGACAGCTGCAAAGGTAAGCAGAAATTTAAAAAGCGCAAGAGGCAATGAAAATTTTGAGGTTAAAACGCCGCAGCAATTACTTGAGCAATTAAATGTTTTATTGAGTATTGTTAAAATTATTTTTATCAGCATTGCAGCTATTTCTTTGGTCGTTGGCGGAATAGGGATTATGAACTCAATGTTCACTTCTGTCCTTGAAAGAAGAAGGGAGATAGGAATCATGAAAGCAATAGGAGCTACGAACAAACAAATAATGATGATTTTTTTGGTTGAATCCGCCATGTTCGGATTAATTGGCGGAGTTATTGGAGTTTCATTAGGGTCATTAGGAGCTTTCTTAGTCAAGCTAGTTGCAAGCATTGTCGGCTTCGAGCTTATTAAAATTAGTTTGAATTTAGGGTTGATTCTTTTTAGTTTGGGGTTTGCTGTAGGCATTGGAATGTTGTCGGGATTTATTCCTGCTTACCAAGCTGCAAAATTAAAACCAGTGGAGGCTTTAAGATATGAGTAATGATATTTTTATTTTAGCTTTGGATAATCTAAAAGAGAGGCAGCTGAGAAGCTGGCTGACTATTATCGGTATTGTTATCGGGATAGCCGCTGTTGTCACGTTAATATTTATTGGAAACGGATTGGAGAATGCGATACAAGCTCAGTTTTCCAAGATGGGCATTTCCAATGTCAGGGTAACGCCTGGAAATTTAAGAGGGCCTCCAACCGGAAGCTTGGGATTTAATAACAGCATAATAAACCAAGTTGAAAAGGTTAAATCCGTTGAGTATGTAAATCCTGTCCTGCTTAATTTCGCAAATGTTGAATACTCGAATGAAGAGGGGTATTTTATGACTGTAGGTTACGATACTAAACTGTCTGAGAAGGGTTTTTTGGATGCTGATTTGAAGTTAGCTGAAGGGAGATTTTTCAATCCTGATGAAAAAGGAGGGGCTATTATCGGCTATAAGATAGCTAAAGACAATTTTAAGAAAGATATTTTATCCAAGAATACAATAAAAATTAATAACGTTCAGTTTAAGGTTATAGGTATTTTTGAAAGTACTGGAACGGATATTGACAATAGAATATATTTACCTTTAGATACTGCAAGAGAATTATTTAATAAACCAAATACTGTTAATGTAATGACTGTAAAAATTAAAGATGGAATTGATACTGAGAAAGCTGCTGAAGACATAAGGGTTATGCTGCGTAAATCTTACGAAGAGGAGGCGTTTGCTGTTTATACCCCTGAACAATTATTATCCCAGTTAAAAAATATATTGGGCGCGATAAAGATTTTATTGTCTGGTATTGCAGCCATCTCTTTGGTTGTTGGAGGGATAGGGATAATGAATTCCATGTTTACTTCTGTATTAGAAAGGAGGAGGGAAATAGGAATCATGAAAGCTGTCGGCGCTAAAAATAGGGATGTTTTATTGCTGTTTTTGATTGAGTCCGGAATGATCGGGTTGATTGGAGGTTTAATCGGGATTGGCTTGGGTATAAGCGTTGCAAAGTCTGTTGAATTAATAGCTGCGCAATTAGGATTTGGTTTACTGTCTGTAGGATTGGATTATGGTGTTATGATTTTTATGCTATTATTTTCTTTTAGTGTTGGAATGATATCTGGTGTTATACCTGCGTATCAAGCTGCTAAATTAAAGGTTGTTGATGCTTTGAGGTATGAATAGGCAAATATTTATATACTAGTATTTAATAATAATTATATGGTAATATTAAGCGGAATAGAAACTTTACTGCATATAATCCTTTTTACTGTTGCTGCAATAACTATTGTATTAATGGGAGTTGCATACAGCAAATTTTCCAAAGGGGAACTAAAAGGAATTGTAGGTTATTATTTTTTAGCATTTATTTTTGCTGCATTAAGATGGGTTGGGGGAAGTTTGTCTCGCTTGGATTATCAATTTACAAACACATTAACATTCAATATATTATGGCTATTGGCAGGGATTTTATCAGCAGCGTTCGGTCTTTACGCTTCGAAGCTTTTATTGGACTTTTCAAGAATTTTTGTTTTTAACAGAAAAAAATAATTATAAACCAAAAGCATCCCTTAATTCTTTGATCTTTTTTGACTCTTCAACCAACCTCGCGCCTTTTTCCGTTATAATATAAAATGACTTGTCTTTTTCCTTTATTTCCTGTATCATACCTTTTCCTTCCAACTCCGTTATATAAGACTTCATTCTATCATAAGAAAGGTTTCCTTTGTACAATATATGTGTTGGTTTTATCTTCCCCTGCCTCTGTATTAAGGAAAGTATATCACATATAATTTCAAACTTATTTCTTCTTTCGGCCATATTTAACTCTTATAAGCATAATTAACAATGAAGCGTAACCGAGGAACTGCAGTATATGGCTGAATAGGTAAGCCAGATTTGAACTGAAATAAAAGCCATATGCAAGTATTAAATAAGATATTGTAAGCAACATAAATGAAACCATTACCAAGAATGCTGATTTAGATTTTTTAGCTAAAAAATTATTATAAACATGGAACACTATAAATGCAAGCAATAATGCGTTGATAAGATTAAACCCAAAATAAGACCTTGTTATGTACGAATATGCTGTCAATGCAAATATTAATGAAGCTATCAAGGCAATAACATTCTTTCTTTCTATGCCTGAATAAACCATTATCAAGAAAATGAATGCCAAAGATGTTGTGAACATATAAACAAAGTTTAATATCTGTG
>Ga0209541_10011031_pt1 | contig 14230 bp, 14 predicted proteins | sample RifCSPlowO2_01_FD_184027 | JGI IMG/M metagenome (GOLD analysis project Ga0209541, IMG submission 184027) | Groundwater microbial communities from Rifle, Colorado - Rifle CSP2_plank lowO2_0.1 (SPAdes) (version 2) | ecosystem: Environmental > Aquatic > Deep subsurface > Groundwater | place... | reverse complement strand
GCCAACTCATTCCCCAGCGAGGAATTCTTTTGGGCTTAAGTCTAAGCATTATTATTTACTTCTTGCTTTGGAAAAAGAAACCTGCTCCTGCCGGCATCATTGCCGGATTATTGCCTTTGGTCCACGCCCACTCCTATTTAGTCACCCTCATGATCGGCGGCCTCTCCGGCTGGAAATTTTTACTGCCGGTTTTGACTTTGGGTTTACCCCAAATCGGCTATGTTTACGGCTGGGCCGTGGGTAAGGATTTTTTGGCAGTGGATACGTTTTGGCTCAAACAATGGTTGAATTTATGGCCGATCCTCGCTTTTCTGGTTTTGGGTTTAATCAATAGCCCAAAAAAACTAAGACGGTTTTCCCTCCCGTTTTGGTTGGTGTTTCTGGCTGCCAACTTCTTCCGCTTCCAACCTTACGACTGGGACAATACCAAACTGTTGATCCACTGGTATTTAATCGCTTCGATTGGGGCCGCCTTAATTTTAGTCCGTTTAAAACTAATCGGCTTATTAATCTTGCCGCTGTTAATTTTTCCCGGCGTTCGCGAGGTTGCCAAGTTGACTCAAGATTCCAATCAGTACCAATTTTTTAATAACCAGCAATTGGCTGTTGCTGATTCAGTCCGGCGGCTGATTCCGCCCCAAGCAGTTGTCTTAACCGCCAGCAATCATAACCATTGGCTCCCGGCGCTAACCGGACGGCAAATCGTCATGGGTTACCCCGGCTGGCTCTGGACCTACGGCATCGACTATTTACCCCGCCAGGCGGACGTGGTCAAAATGTATCAGGGCAACGCTGAACTTTTGGATGAGTATCTAGTTAACTACGTGGTCATCGGCCCGGATGAAAAAAATATGTGGCCCGACTTAAACGAAGCTTATTTTGAAGCCAACTTCCCCTTAATTTATAATGAATCTGGCTACCAAATCTTTTCTATTTCCACTCCCGGAGTGGACTAATCAAGACAGATAAGAATTACTCCAAATGAAGATAGGCCAACTCTTTTACGTGGCGTTGATAATCAGCCTCATCATTTATAAATTCCCAATGTGCTTTAGCTGAACTAAACCATTCCCTGATTAACGACTGGCTAATTAAATTTGACCGTCTCTCATCAAGATAATCGGGCAATGATGACCAAGGAAATCTACGAAGCTCTGTTTTTTTAACCACAAAGCCAACATAAGGATTAATATGAATATATCTGATAACATGTAACAGTTGATCTTCACTAACGATCCTAATGGCTTTAAATACTCCCTGCAGCAACGCGCCTAAACGGTCACTTCTGGTATTAAAATATCGGCCGTAACTCACTGAGCTTTTGCGCATAAATTGGGAAATCCCTCCGTCCTCCAATTGCTTCAGCAACAAATGAAAATGATTTGGCATAAGACAATATGCCACAATTTCGACTAGTTTCTTACCGTTTTTATCCAAATCAGCTTTAATCGAGTCGCGTTGATCGATTGGCAATGACTTATACCGTGAAAGCTTGCCGGGCACGTCAATAAATCGATAATAATCAAGTGTCTCAATCAACCGCTGATAGTCTTTTTGAGTGGAAAAAATCGGCGACTGGGCCACGCCTCGATTAATAATGTGATAAATTTCCCCAGTGACTAACGGCAATTGACGAATCGGCATGGTTCAGTTTAATGTTTATTTCCCTTATCTGTCAAGAGTAGGCCAGTCCGGGAGTGGAATAAAATAAAAGTGATAGCCAAAATTCCCAAATTTCGCAGCAGCAATAAATAGTAAATCCAGTAACTCTGGTTTTTCTGGTAAAACTCTTCGATCAGGGTGGTGTAAAAGATCGGGTAAACCAGTTGGTTAAGTAAAGCCACTACCAGAGTCAAAATCCAGATCAAGCGGCCGGCTTTGACAAACGGCAGTAGGGCCATAAACCACCAAACATACTGCGGGTTTAAATTTTTAGAGAAAACCAAAAATACCAGGATTAAAACCAGAGGTGTGCTCCAATCAAAACGCCGGGGTCGGTTTTTCCAAATAAAATAATAAACCAGCCCAATCGGCAGCAGCCACAAACGGTTGAACAGAATCGCCGGGCCGGGAACCGCCCAAATGCCGTAACCCGCCAGCAAAGCCGGTGGCGCGCCGCGAGTGATCAGTGACCAACCGGTGATTAAGCTGCCCGGCAAACTTTCAATACTGATGAGCTTTAAGTTGTGAAAGTCCAAAGCGTTGACTATCTGCTCCCGGTTGCCACCCAAAAGCCAGAAAATTAAAACCGGCAACAGCAGGGCCTCGGCAAAATAAATCATCAGCGTCAGCAAAGATTTAAGTTGTTTTTGTTTAAAAAGGATGAGAAGCAGGTAGGGTAAAATGATTACCGGAAAAACTTTTAAGCCCGTGGCCAAACCCAGCCAAAAACCCGACCAACCCGGCCGGTTTTTTTGAAAAGATACAAAACTTAAAATTAATAGTAAAGTCACCAGGGCGTCAAAACGAAACAGGAGAATCGGACCTAAGAATAATAAACTCAGCAAAAACAATGTTTTTCTTTTAACAAAAAACAGGTGCAGGCCAATCACTGCCAAATTAAGAATCAGCACCGCCGGGAGGTAATTAGCATAACTTAGCCAGCCAATCGGAATCAGTAAAACCGGAATAAATAAATATAAAAGCGTTAGCGGCAAAATCTCGTTGCCGGTTAAACCGGAAAAAGTATGGCCCCTAAACCAAAACTCCAGCCGCTGCCACCAAACCCAAATATCCACCTGTAAATGCTGGTTCCATAAAGGCAGCCGGGCTTGCCATAACATCAGGCCGAGAGTAACAATAGTCAGTATTAAAATAGCCTTAGCTTTAATCATTCTGGTACAAAATCTCTTCAATGTATTGCCAGACGACTCTCCAGTCATCACCCGCGGGCAGGAGTACCCACTGGCCAAAGCGTGAGGTGGGTGGATTATAGAGAAGCGGCGGAATGTCTTCGGCTTGACTGCCTTGGTCCAAGACTCCGGTTCTTAACTGCTCCCGGTCGATCTTTAAGGCCAGCTTAACTAAGCCTGAATAGGCGCCGGCGGACAGATCGGTTTTGACGCTTTCTAAACCGACGGATTTGAGCTGTTTTAACTTGCCCCGATTTAGCAGGGTCTTGGCTGACAAAAGCTTGTCTTTAAAGGCTAAAATTACCCGCTGCTGCCTTTGGGCCCGGGCATAGTCGGTACCCTCTTCGCCTTCAGTATGGCGGGAGCGGACATATTTTAGGGCGCTAGCTCCGTCAAAGCGCTGTTCCCCTGGCTTAAACTCGACCACTTCGTAACGCGCCGACTCCGGCTCGGCGTCCTCTTTACCGGGAATCGGGTACTGTTTATCGACAAAACCCCGCGGCACGTCCACGTCGACGCCGCCCAAAATGTCAATCGCCCGCTCAAAGCCGGAAAAATCCAAAACCACGCCGTAGTGGACCGGCTGATTGACGATTTCCGCTACCGCCGCCTTGGCTAAAATCAAACCGCCGCCTTCCTGCTGGGCCTCACCGTAATGATAAGCGGTATTTAACTTTGCCTGGAGCGACTCGACCCAAATATCCCGGGGTAAAGAAATAATCACCGTATCGGCAGTAAGTAGATTAATGGAAACCAACATCATGCTGTCGGTCAAATCGGCGCCTTCGTGGCCCTCGCCGCCTATTCCCAAAAGTAAAATATTACTGCGGTTTCTAAATGACTCCAGGCTAATGTTCGGGTTCAGCACACTCACCGCGGTTTTGGCCAGAGGCAAAAACGAGCATAAGAGTAAAACTAATAAGATTAAACCGAACAAATAAGTCAGCGGCCGCAGCAACCACAAATATTTGTACAAACGGCGTTTTATTTTGGCAATTTCCGGCATGCTATGATTTTACCATGCCAAAAACTTTCTTAAACGAATTAAACCCGCCGCAAAAACTGGCGGTGACTTTTGGCAACGGCCCTTTGCTCATCTTAGCCGGAGCCGGTTCGGGTAAAACTCGGGCGCTAACTTTTAGGGCCGCCTACTTAATTCAAGAAAAGGGCATCGATCCCAACCGCCTGTTGCTGGTGACTTTTACCAATAAAGCGGCGGCAGAAATGAAACAAAGGTTAAAAAAATTAGTCGGCGGTAAATTGCCGTTTTGCGGCACGTTTCATTCTTTTTGCGTCAAGTTATTAAGGGCCGACGGAGCCAAAATCGGCATTGACAAACACTTTGTCATTTATGACGAAGATGATTCCGTGGCCGCAATCAAAAAAGCGGTCAAAAACTTGGACCTGGACATCAAGCCTTATAAACCACAGAGTTTTAAAGCAGCCATTTCCGGAGCCAAAAATGAACTGATTTCCAGTCTCGAATACGGCAGTTTCAGCCGGGGCCGGTTTCAGGAAATGGCGGCGGCCATTTTTCGCGAATACGATCGCCTGCTAACCAAATTCAGCGCCCTGGATTTTGACGACCTGTTGTTAAATACGGTCAGGTTATTGCAAAACGATAAACCAACCTTAAACAAATACCGTCAGCAGTTTGAATCCATTTTGGTCGACGAGTATCAGGATACCAACAAAGCCCAGTATGAACTGACTAAATTATTGTCTTCCCGCTGGCGCAATCTGACGGCCGTGGGCGACTTTTCCCAAAGTATTTACTCCTGGCGCGGCGCTGATTACCGCAACTTAATGCGCTTAAAAGAAAACTTTCCCGATTTGACGATTATCAACCTGGAGCAAAACTACCGCTCGACGCAAAATATTTTGACCGCCGCCAACCAGGTAATTGCCAAAAATACCCTTCACCCTATCTTAAATTTATGGACTAAGGCCGGCGCCGGACAAAAGCTAGCCATCTACGAAGCCCGGGACGAAAAAGACGAAGCCGATTTCCTGGTTCAATTAATTAAAGCGGCTAAAAACTTCAACCAGTTTGCGGTTTTATACCGGACCAACGCCCAATCGCGGGCCGTCGAAGAAGCGTTTATCAAAAGCGGCATTCCTTACGTCTTAGTCGGCGGCACCCGCTTTTACGGCCGCAAAGAAATTAAAGACTGTCTGGCCTATTTAAGATTCTTAAGCAATAAAAAGGACACGATCAGTTACGAACGTTTGGAAAAAATCGGCCAGCGTCAATTAAACCGCTTTTTGGAATGGGAAGAAAATAACCGGCAGCCACTGGAAACTATGCCGACCAGAAAAATATTGGACCAGGTGTTAAAAGTAACCAATTACCTCGATCGTTTCGATCCCAAAGACGAGGCTGATTTAATGCGCCTGGAAAACGTCAAAGAATTAACGACCGTGGCTCACGAATTCCCCCAGCTTCAGGAGTTTTTGGAAAATGTGGCCTTGGTCGAACAGTCGGACCCCGCACCGCATGGGGTGCGGGGCAAGTACCCTGATAACGCGGTTACACTGATGACTTTACATGCCTCCAAAGGCCTGGAGTTTGATACCGTGTTTTTGATCGGTATGGAAGAGGGATTGTTTCCCCACTCGCGCTCGCTCATGTCCCGTGACGAGTTGGAAGAAGAGCGACGCCTGTGCTACGTGGGCATCACCCGGGCCAAAACCAAGGTCTATTTTTCCCATTCCTTGCGCCGGCTTTATTTTGGCCAGTATTCCAGCAACAGCGTCAGTCGCTTTTTGGCAGACATCGATAGCAATCTGTTAGAATTAATCAATGCTTATTCGCGATCTGGTCGACACCGATAAAACCGCAAGTAACCGCGTCTCCACTCATCCATTACAAAGTTATGCTTGGGGTGAGTTTCGGCGTTTAACCGGCAATCCGGTCATCAAAAAAGGCGTCTTTGAAAAAGACAAACTGGTCCAGTCGCTCCAGGTGACTTTACACCAAGTGCCCAAGTTTAATTGGCAAATCGGTTACTTTCCCAAAGGCGCTCTCCCCGACGAAGCCCAAATGAAAGCCTTAAAGCAAATCGGCCAAGAGAATAATTTAGTGCTGATCAAGCTGGAACCCGACGTGTCCCGGGTCATCCCGACGGCCGTCGGGACAAACCAAGGCTGGGATACGATCGGTTCTTTTTTACGCCAGCACGGCTGCCGCCCGGGCAGAAGATTATTCACTCAATACAGCTTCTGGCTGGATCTAACCAAAACCGAGGCTGAGCTTTTGGCTAAAATGCACCCCAAGACCCGTTACAATATTAAATTGGCCGAAAAAAAGGACGTCAAAGTCAGCCTCGACGACTCACCGGCCTGTTTTGCCTGGTTTTTAAAACTGCTGTTTGAAGAAACAGTGGTTCGCCAGGGATTTTTTGCCCACACGCCGGAATATTTTAAGAAACTGTGGCAGGTCTTAAATCCCGCCGGCGTGGCCCACTTGCTGCGCGCCTACGTGGGCGAGCAAACTCTGGCCGTCTTTATGATTTTTGTTTTCAATCAAAAAATTTACTATCCTTACGGCGCTTCTACCCGCGAGTCCAAAGCGGTGATGGCCCCCAATCTATTAATGTGGGAGTTAATCCGGTATGGAAAAACTTTAGGCTGCAAGTCTTTTGACATGTGGGGGGCGCTGGGCCCCAACCCTGATCAAAATGATCCCTGGTACGGTTTTCACCGTTTCAAAGCCGGCTACGGCGGCCAGTTAATCGAGTTTTTGGGAACTTATGACTTGGTATTCCAACCGGAAAAATATTTATTGTATAAACAGCTGGATAATTTACGCTCGTCGGGTCTAAGATTAAAAGCCAATCTAAGGAGGTGGCTCAAATGACTAAAATCACCGCTTTAAAAGACGGGCCTTACTCAGTCGAGGGGCCGATTACTATTACCGATGGTTCCGGCCAGACCAAAGAAGTCAAAGCCGGCCAAAGCGTACGCCTTTGCCGTTGCGGCGCCAGCAAAACCAAGCCGTTTTGCGACGGCAGTCACAAGGTCGTCGGCTTTAAATCAGACAAGTGATTGTTGGGGAATCCCCTCAGGCCAGCAGTGAAAACGGTACTCGCAGCGGACACAGTTCCGGTAGTCGCTGGTGCGGGCAAATTTTAGCGCCCGGATTTCTTTCATCACCGAGCGAATGGTTTGCTTCAACTGATCGACTTCGTCGTCGGAAATGAAGAATTTTTCCTGTTTAAACTTGCCGGATTTTTTGTTCGGCTCGACAAAATCCAGCACTGTTTCTCTGACGATTAAAGGAAAACTTTTATCCAGCTGGGCCAATAACTTGTAAAACACCAGTTGGCGAAAATAGTCCAAATCCGCATCTTTGGTCTGGCCCAAAATTTGATTCCGGGTTTTGGCCTGGCCGGTTTTGTAATCCACCACCCGTGCGGTTTTATCACCCTGGTCAATTAAGTCGATCCTATCCATCTTGCCGGTTAAAGGGATGTCATCCAAAAATGCCTTCGACCAACCGTAGCCGAAAAAGCGCTCGACAAACAACGGCTTTCTGAATTCATCATGGTAATTATCATAGTAGGCACCTAAAATCTGCCGCCCCTGCCTTAACCTGTCTTTCAATTCGTCTTGGGTCAAAACTTCTTTTTTGAGCGCCAGTTCAAATTGCCCCAGCAAATAGTCTTTGCCCGGATGCCGGTCATCTTTGATAAAACTTTTGTGGAACATTTCCAAGGCCCGATGGACCGCCGAGCCAAAAACAAAATAAGACTCTTTGGCCCGCGGCACCCTCACTAAAACGTTTAACTTGAATTTATATGGGCAGGTTAAATAAGTATTTAGGGCGGTGGCTGACAAGCGAAAATCGGCCACCAGAGTTTTCAGCCAGTCATTCTCCTCGACCGTTGGCCGTGGCTGTTGCGGCGGCTCCAGCCATGCCGCCAACACTCTTTTGGCCTCGCCGGCCAACCTTGGCTCAACTGTCTCCTGATATTTTTTAGGAATTTCCGCCAAAAACATGCTCGGCACCACTTCTTTTAAATAGTCACCGGTTAAATAACGCTCGCTAAAAGTTAAGTAAACCTGGGCTTTGGCCCGGGTCAAAGCCACGTAAAACAAGCGGCGTTCGTCTTCATTTTTTTCTTTTTTGGCAACGTCCGAGTTAGTCAGAATCGACCCCGGCAGCTTGATCAACTCCCTGGTTTTATTATTGCCCCACTTACCATCAACCGCTTTGACAATAAATACCTGTTCCCATTCCCGGCCCTTGGCCTTATGGGCGGTCGACAAACTTACCGCCCGGGATTTAATGTCCAGGTCCTGCTCGTTAATCCTTAAGCGGTTTAATTCCATTAACTCCACCGCCTGTAAAAACTTATTTAAATTGAGCTGGTGATCGGCAGCGTTTAAGCGCTTGATTTCAGAAAACAAGGAGTTCAAGCGGTTTAACAAACTGACGCTGTCCGGCCGGGCTAAAACCCAGTCCAAAAAGCCCGACTCTTTGATCAAAGTTTCAAACCAGCGGCTAAAGCTCAAACGGCTGTTGAGCTGCTGCCACTGAGCCAGCTGGTTAATAAACTCAACAAATCTTGGTTCAGCCTTACCGGCCAGAATTAAATCGACCAGCGACTGCTTACTTTTACTCGCCTGCCGCGCCAGTTTGAGAATTTCTAAAGCGTCGAGTTTAAACCAAGGATAGTGCATCAGGGTAAACAGCTCCAAGCCTTCCAGGTTCTGAATCGACAGATTAATCGCTTTGAGCAACACCATTAATTGATTGATCACCGGATCGGTTAAAACATTGCCGCCGCCCTCGATTTCTACGGGCACGCCCAATTTAACCAGCATATCGGCAAATGTGGCCGCGTCCTGGTTGTGGCGGTAAAGAATGGCAATTTGTTCCGGCTTGGTGCCTTTATCAATCAATTCTTTAATGGTTTGCCCCACCCAATAGGCCTCAACCGTTTCCGACGACAGTTTAATTAATTGAAGCTGGCTTGATTTTAAGCCCGGTTGGGCTTTGAGTCGGGCTTTGGCGGTCGGGACGACGTCTTCGATTTTTAATTTATTTTTTTGGATCAAGTCGTGGGCCGCGTCAAGAATCAGCTGGTGCGAGCGGTAGTTTTGTTCCAAGGCAATCACTTTGGCCTTGGGGTAGGCTTTGGTAAATTCAATCGCGTTTTCTAAAGAAGCGCCCTGGAATCTGTAAATTGATTGTGAAGGATCGCCCACAACAAAAACATTAGCTTCCTGCCCCCAAAACTGCGCCAACAAATTGATTACTTGGTTTTGGCCGGAATTGGTGTCCTGGTATTCGTCAATCAAAAAATACTGGAGCCGCTCCTGATAGGTGGTTAACAAACTCTTATCTCTGGCAAAGGCTTCAATGACTAGATTAATCATGTCTTCAAAATCGTAGCGGCCGCGCTCGGCGATGGCTTTTTGGTAAGCTTGGTAAATTTTCAGCAGTTCCGGCAATTTTTTATCTTTTTCGCCCTTGATTAAAGTTTTAAGTTTTTCCGGGGTAACCGCTTCCCGTTTTAAATCCTGAATGCTTCTGATCAAAGCGCCGGTGTAAAAATAAGGCTGGTTGACCGGCTTTAAATAATTAAAGTCGTGATTTTTGAGAATTTGTTGGAAGATTTCCACCCGCTCCAAGTCCGCCAATGCCTCGGTCGTGGTCGAAATGGCAAAACGGTCGGGAAACTCTTGGATCACCGAAGAACAAAAAGCGTGAAAAGTTAAAATGTTAACGTAATAAGCAGTTTCGCCGATGGTGGCAATTAGGCGCTGCTTCATCGCTTTGGCCCCGGACTCGGTAAAAGTTAAGGCCAAGATCGAATCAGGGTTGGTATCGGTGGTTTTTAAAATATTGGCGATCCGCTGCGCAATAATCTCTGTTTTCCCCGTCCCCGGCCCGGCAATCACCATCACCGGCCCCTCGATCGTTTCCACCGCCAGTTGCTGCGCTTGATTCAGTTTCATATTTTCTTCCAACTCATTTTATACTGCCGCCAAACCTTATATCCTAATTTCCCATACCAATCTACCAACCAAGTATAGCCCACGTAGACATTGTTAACTTTTCTATCGCGCAACATTTCTGTAGAGTAAGCGGCCAAGGCTAAACCAACACCTTTTTGCCTCATATCTTTTCTTACACCCAAACAACAAATTCCACCCATGTCATCACCCAATAATTGTTTCCAAATTTGATGCTCTTTGGCTGAACGTGAATCAGCAGAAAAAACAAAAATCGTACCCACGATATCTTTATTTTTGTCCTCGGCATAAAAAATATCGCTTAAGTCATTTAGCTCTGCTTTTCGCTTGTAGGCTGACAGCCATTCCGAAAAATATTTTTTTTCAAATTCTAAAACCTTATCAACGCTTTTGATATTGGCGGTTTGAACGTTAATTCCTGACAATCTCTGGAAAACAAATTCCGGAGTTTGATAATTATCCAAATTTCTGACTAAATCAAAACTGTCTTCAGTAAATTCCCAATCGTTATCTTCAAAAAACCTGATTAATTTGGGTAAGTTCGTCGGAATTCCCGGCCAAAAATAAGAAATGCCGCCGTCTCCCAGTTGAATTTGCTTCACTTTCTTAGATTTTAAGTATTGGGTAACGTAATTTAATAATCCATTGTCGTTGCCCATTATTGTTAAAATAGACGATTTTTCTCCTAATATTTGCGTCGCAATAAAACCAACTATTTTTTCATCATCAGTGGCAACGAAATGATTGCCCGAGGCAATTATTTGCTTAAAACCGGCAAAATCCAAAGGCCAAATTTCCCCCAGTTTTTCTTGCCACAAATTAAAAACCTTTTTTGCGTCTAGTTTTGGATCATATTGCCGAAAATTAAGTTTCATTTTCTGGCAATCATATAAATTACCTGATTACTGCCAGAGCCTTCGGCATCAGTTAGAACTGCCTCTTGCTGATATTCCAATTTAAATTCGGCGTTGACTAAAAACTTCTTTAATCTTTCCGTGGTAAAGAAATTAAAAAAAGTTTTTTCGCCCTCTTTTAACGGCTCGGTTACAATTTGGTCTGCCTTGCCTTTTTGGTTAATTAGGCACAACAAACCATTTGGTTTTAATATCCGATAAAATCCTTTTAAGGTTTCGGGAATTTCTTCCGAAGCGATATGGATTAAAGAGTAGGCGGCTAAGATTCCATCAAAGTAATTCTCGGGATAATCAAGTCTTCTCATATCCATTAATTTGAATTTAACTTGGGGTAGTTTTTCCCTAGCAATTTTGATCATGGCTGTGGATAATTCAATCCCCTCTACCGCAAAACCTTTTCTAAACAAATGCTGAGTAAAAGTCCCCGGACCGCAGCCAATATCCAAAACTTTGCCACCCTTGGGCAAGTAAGCTAAAAATTTATCAAAAAAATCCAAATCGCTTTTATCATCGTAATATAAATGGGCATATTTCTTGGCAATTTTTTCGTAACCGGAAACGGCAAATTTGGTTTTATCCATAAGTTTTACTCTAGGTTTTTATAAAACATAATTTCATCGATTAGTTTACCTTTATAAAGAACCGCTTGGGGGTGAATGCCATATTGTTTAAAACCAAGTTTCCGGTAAAAATTAATTCCTATTTTGTTGTTGGCAAAACAATTTAGAATTACTTGTTTAATTCCCATCTTTTCTTTGGCTATTTTTATCGTTTCCTTGGCTAACTTATAACCAATTCCCTGGCCACGGCACTCTTTAGATAAAACTATGCCGAAAAAGCCAATGTGGGCTTGACGCTTACCCCGCTTTTCAATATCACAACCTCCAAGATATTTTTTTCCGTCAAACACGCCGATTTTAACCATTTTATTATGTTTGGATTTTTTAACTTGCTCTTGGATATAGTCTTTTACCTCTTTCCGGGTAAGAGGTTCATTGGCATTCATTGTCACAAATGTGTCTTCTTTTTCAATTTCTTTTACCCATTGGTAAACCAACTTAAAATCATCCGGGTTTAACTGCCGAAAAGAAATAGTTTTGCCGTTTTTAGTCTTAATAACTTTCATTGTTTTTGTTTTTCCTTACACTAGCAATTTCTTTGGCGGCAATATCCCTGGCAATTTCAATTGCCTTTTGGGTGGATATTTTCAACTTGGCTTTAGACACTAAATGATTAAGGCTGCCTGCCAAACGCTTTACCACGCTTCCTTTTCTGGTGAGGACAATCATCTTTTTCATTCCAGCGCTTTGGGTTTTTCGGCAGATTCGAGCTGGTGGGAGGAGTCGAGTTTTTGACCCAGAAGGGAAAAGCTTTTGGCGGCACTGGAAAAGGCGTTATAGGCGTTATTAATGTGCCTGCCCAAAACGTCTAATACCGCGTTGGTTTTGGAGTAATCTTTTTGCACCGCCCGCAACAACCTAAAAATCTCCCGGGTTTTGGCCTCGATTTTTTGCCCCTCAAATGACAACAACAGACTCTGCAACATCATATACAAAGTATTGGGCGAGACCGGATAAACCCGCTGCTGCTTGGCATAATCCAATAGTTCCTGCATCCCGGCAATTTCGTGATAAACCGACTCTGACGGAATATACATCATCGCCAAATCCAAGGTTCCCTCTTCCGGCAAAATGTATTTTTTGGCAATCGCCTCAATGTGTTTTTTAACATCCCGCATAAACTCCTTTTTGGCTTGGGAGCGTTCGAGTTTGGTGTCGGCCGTGGTCATTTTGCGAAAATTTTCCAGGGGAAATTTGGAATCAATCGGCAAAATCCCGGCGCTGGTTTTGATGGCCGCGTCGACTTTGTCCCCGGACTTGAAACTATACTGCAAATAAAAACTGCCCTTGGGAAACGATTGAGCAATTAAATCTTTGAGCACCTGTTCACCGATGTTGCCCCGGAGTTTGGGCGACTGTAAAAATACCTGCAAATCGCGCATCGATTGCCCCAACTCATTCATCTGGCCGACTTCTTTGGCCACCTGATTGATGTATCTGGCAGCATTATCCAATCGCTCGTTTAAAGTTTTAGTGGATTGCTGCATCGCCCCGGTTAAACTGGGCGACAATTTTTGTAAACTGTCAATCACTTTTAACAAATTGTCATCGGGTTTTAAACCTTCCTGAAGGTTTCTTAATTTCCCATTTAACCACCAAGCAATAACGGCTAAAGCGGCAAGGAATATGGCGGCGATAAGATAAAACTCTGGAGTCATAGACAATTAAATTGTAACATAAAGATATGCTTAAGCGCCGGAAAAATTACCTGCCGACTTTAATTTTGATCGTGGTCTTATGGACTCTTTTAGGCCTGATGCTTTATTTTGTCGAGCCGGCACTGGTCAAAGACATTTTAATCCCCGGCGTGTATTTGCCGTTTTTCCTAATATTTTTTCCGGCCAGCTGGTTTACCTTATCAATTATTTGGGGTAACAGCCGGCGCGGCCTACTCACCGCCATCGGCTTAACCGTATTTTTACTGCTGAGAATTTTTCAATTTGGCAACGTCTTGAATTTAGTGTTGATTTTGGGTATCCTGATCGCAGTGGACCGTTACTTTAATTAATTAAATTCCGCCAGAGGCGGACAGGTATGCAAATTTCCAAGCTCGGGGTTAATAAGCAGGTAGAAAAAAAGGTTTTTAAATCATTTTTCCAGGTGTTGGCCGACATTAAAGATCCGCAGGCAATGGAAAGGTTTTTTAGCGACATTTTGAGCCCGACGGAAAGAGCGGTTTTGGCTAAACGGCTGGCCATCGCTCACTATTTACGGAAAAATAAATCTTACGACGTCATTAAAAATGACCTCAAAGTCTCCTCGGCGACCATCGCCACGATTCAAGGCTGGCTGGAGCAGGACAACGAAGGTTTGAACATCGCTTTAAAAGCGATCGAGGCCGACGAGTGGGCGGGTGAGTTAGCTGACAAAATTAGTCAGTCGGTTAAAAGCTGGTTTAAAACCCCCTCCAGGTGAGTCACGTCGGGAATGACGAATTTGGCGCCTAGATTTCTGGCTTCGGCGGCTTTTAAATAACCGGTTAGCACGGCGACTGGGATAATGCCGGCACTGACGGCCATGCCCACGTCCCACGAACCGTCGCCGACGACAATTGCCTCTTCCGGTCTAATGTTTTGACGGTGCAAAATCTGCTCGGCCATATAGGCATTAGGTTTGGCCAGTTTAATGTCCGGCAAGTCATGGTGGGTCAGAATTTGCCCAAAAACATTGGGTAAATTAAACTTTTTCAGGACTGCCTCAACGACGGCGTGCATTGTTCCGGTGGTCACCGCCAGGACATATTTTTCCTTCAGTCTCGCCAGCAGAGCACCGGTGCCGGGAATTATCCTGACGTATTTCAATAAACTGTCACTGACTAACTCGGCCTCGTAAATTTTTCTGGCCTTGTCGACTAATTCCG
>Ga0209541_10011030_pt1 | contig 14232 bp, 15 predicted proteins | sample RifCSPlowO2_01_FD_184027 | JGI IMG/M metagenome (GOLD analysis project Ga0209541, IMG submission 184027) | Groundwater microbial communities from Rifle, Colorado - Rifle CSP2_plank lowO2_0.1 (SPAdes) (version 2) | ecosystem: Environmental > Aquatic > Deep subsurface > Groundwater | place... | reverse complement strand
CAGAGATAACAGCATTTCCAAAGGAACCTGTTCCCCCAGTTACTAAAATAACTTTACCGCGGATATCTTTTTCGTATTGGCTGTAAGAATTACTCATCTTTCTTCTTTAATTTCGTTAGAAACAAGCTTGCTTATTGTATCAGGATCTTCTGGATTATACGCTTCGCTGATATGGGCGATTAAATACATTTCGTCTTTTTGGTTATTCTTTATTGCATGCCAAACTCTAGGGGGGATTTTTACAGTGACCATATTATTTTCTCCTAATTCAATTTCCTGTTTCTCACCGCTTTCGTTATCGATAAGTGTTAATAGACCATTTCCTTTGATAACACAAAACCATTCAGTTTTTCGGGTATGGTAGTGTTTACCTTTTGTTTGTCCAGGTGTTGCTGTTGTAACATACATCTGTCCAAACTTAGGGTTGTCTATTTCGTTTGATCTTAAAATTTCTGCAAACCATCCGCGTTCGTCTTTTTTAACCTCTAAGTTTTTAATCGTTACACCGTTAATCATTTCATTACCTCTGTCAGCCCTTGTTCCAGCGTCGTTTTTGGCTCCCAACCTAGTAATTCATTAGCTTTACTGTAAGTTTTATCTCTTGTAGGCCAAGGTGTTTCGGGAACAGCCTCTTTATTATATACCACATTAATCTTTTTGTCAGACACACCCTCTATTATTTTGAGTATCTTCTTCAATGAGGTGTACTCTCCGGAGCAAATATCAATAATTTCGCTTAATTCTTCTTGTTTGTAAAGCGCGGCTTTGATAAATGCGCGAGCGATATCGTCAACATAGACATAATCTCTTTCTTGCGACCCGTCGCCGTTTATCTGCAAAGTTTCACCAAGTTTTATTTGGTGAGCGAAAGTTGCGATGACAGAGTTATAAAATGGTTTCCCGCCAGGGCCATAGACGTTGGCCAAGCGAAGAATGGTACTCCGTATTTTATTTTTTGTTCCGTAAAGAGTAAGCAGTTCTTCGGCAAATTTTTTCGAGAGTCCATATAAACTATGTGGAAGATATACTTGAAAGGTGGAAGCAAAAACTATCCGCGCGCTGGGAGCATGTTTTACTACCGCATCAAGAAGGGAAAGCGTACCAAGCACATTGGTTTGAAATAATTCCTGGTTTGTTCCGCGGTTAACTCCTGCTAGATGGATAATTACATCTTTCCCTTCAACAAAGCTCTCTAGAGATTCAGGATCAAATAAGCTATGTTTTTGTTTATCGAAGTTTTCCACCACAAAGTCAGACTCTTTTTCGAGACGCTTTTGTACTGCTTGTCCGATAAAGCCGGTACTTCCAGTAATTCCAATTTTTTTCATATCAGATAATTATGATTTCAGTAAGAATATCAGGTTATTATGATTTTTACACACCTTCCTGTATCCAACCCGGTTTAGCAATTTTTCAGAGTCTTTCTCAAAGTCTCCACCGGCTTCAATACAAACTAATGTAGGTTTAAATTTCTTCCAATTATTGCTCTTTAGAACTTCATGGTCATACCCTTCGACATCGATACTTATAAAATCGATTTGTTTTCCGTTAGCGTGTTTTTCGAGGACGTCACTTAGTTTCGAGATTTTTATTTTATGAGTACCGACTAACCTTAAGCCTTCTCTTTGGTACGTATCTGCAGCTTCTTTCGAAAACGTCGAAAGTGTATCAGGTTCGAACTTGAAGTACGTAAGTTTACCATTCCTGTTTGCTATACCAATGTTTAGATTTACATCTTTGGGACGATATTTACAAAATTTCTTAAATTTCTCCGGGTCTGGCTCAACATTAATACCAGTCCAGCCTCGAAGATAAAATCTCTTCGTATTACTCATCCTTGTTGGGTTATATGCCCCAACATCTACATAAAAACCATGAGGCTTGTTTCCGAGAAGATTGTCAATTACAACATCTTCCTCATTTTGGCTAAAGGAGCTATTTAAAAAGCCTCTTTTTACCATTTTAGCTTCTGCGAAGAAAAACGCTAAAAACTTTCTTGGTCCATAGATTCGAAGGTAGTAAGCTATTTTCTTCATTATTCACTATTCTTTTCACAGCTAACTAAATAATTTCCGATCGCTAAAAAATCAATTCTTCCAGTTAAAAAAGATCTAATCGCATCATCCGGGGTACAGACAATCGGTTCCTCATGCATATTAAAGCTCGTATTGATCAATGTTGGAATAGACGTAAGTTTGCAATACTCCATAAGAATTTTATAGTAACTTGGGTTATCTTCTCTGCGTATAATTTGCGGCCTTGCGGTTCCGTCAACGTGGACAACTGCTGGCGACACTCTCTTAAGATAAGAGGTTGTATCAAGCGTAATTGTCATAAAACGCGTTGGATATTCTACACCCTTTAGGTTTTTGTAGCACTTGTCTGCATACCTTTCTAGTGTTACCGGAGCGAAAGGCATAAATTCTGTCCTATTTAACCTCTGGTTTAACCAGTCATTTGCTGTTCTGTCTTTGGCATGGCAGAGAATAGATCTGTTACCAAGCGCGCGCGGACCATATTCCATACGGCCATTAAACCGAGCAACTATTTTACCGTCCGCGAGATGTGTTGCAACTTTCTTTTCTATAAATCGTTCCTTTGTGAATATTAAGTTGTGTTTCCTAAGAGTTTCAAAAATCTCTCTATCGGAATAATCCGGTCCAAAATAAACTGTAGTTGGCACCTCCGGCTGAAATCTGTTTTCTTTGGCTACATGTAACGCAGCTCCAAGCGCCAGTCCATTATCGCTCATTGCTTGATGTATATGAATCTTTGATATTTCTTTTAATTCATGTAGTTTCTGGTTTAGTTTGACATTTGCCACCACTCCTCCTGCAAGTGCAAGTTTTGTCTCGCCAGTACGTGTGGCTATTTTTCCTACTATCTCTGCAATACATTCTTCAAGTCTCCTTTGGAAAGCAGCCGCTATGTCCTCTCGTTTGTAGTCTTGCAATTCCTTAGGCAAGACCTTTCCTACATGATAGTCAATACGCCATTTTAGGTATCTTGTGTAGTCGAGCCTAATCTTTGTATCGTCAACCCACAAAAGAGTCTTAACGGTCGGGTATGCCTTATTTGGGTTCCCATATGCTGCGAGCCCTGTAATCTTGCCTGGGTGTCTTAAAACGTTAAAGCCCAAGATTATAGTAACTAGCTCATAGAATTTACCAGCAGAATGGGGCAGAGAATTTTCTACTATTTTTACCCACTGGCCGTTTTTAACATGATAAACAGACATTGTTTCCGAGAAACCAGAGCCTTCAATACAAGCAACAAGGCAATCTTTCCAGCCAGAAGTATAGTATGCTGAGTATAGATGTGCTAAATGGTGGTGGACAAAACAGTATTTACCCTGAAAACCTTTTAATACACGTTTGACTTGAAAGCGAGGGAGTATCTCCCTATATAAAAAACTCGGAACACCTGTTGCAATAAGCAATTGAAACAAGACAAGGTGGGGTTTTTTCCACCACAATAAATATCGACCCCTTGTATAAATAAGTGGCCAGGACAATTCTTTAAGTCGTCCGATATATGAGAAAGGGAAGCGGTCGCCAACAAAGACTACTAAGTTAACCTCAGCGGGTTTAGTCTTGGTATACCGTAAACAATCCTTAATCGCTTCAATGGGTGGATTCGTATCCATCTTTTTCCTAGAAAATCGTTCGTTGGCCGTTGCATAGAGTATTTTCCCGTCTTCTATAAGAGCAACAGATGTATCATGGCTTTGGGTGTGGATACCTAAAATCTTCATATTATTTTATTACTCGGGAGATATTTTCTGTAAATAGACGGTCCCAATCAAACTGTTTTGCATAATTTATCGCATTTTTTCTAAATTGCAAAAGTAGGTTTCTGTCTTTCAGAAGTTTGACTACTGCGCTTGCTAGTGCGTCTTCGTTGTAGTCAACGATAATGCCGCACCTGGACTTTTGAAGATCGCGCCATGTGTAAACAGCTTTGGTCGTTATTACTGGAAGTCCTGACGATGTGTAATCTTTTATCTTCCCTGGGTCGGCATTTTTAACTTTATCATCCAAAATGTTGTAGTTGAAAGGTGCTAAGCCTATTGCCGCCTCTGATAACTTTAGATGAAATGCTTCACGATTTTCCATCCAATCTTGAAAGATAATATGCTTATCTACTTTATGTTTTTTTGCTAGTTCTTTCCATTCTGTTTCTGCTTCACCTCTACCGATGATTTCTAGAGTTACGCCCGGTACTTTTTTTAAAATTTTTGGCAGGGTTTTTATTACTAAGTCAATTCCCATGTATGGTACAAACCCTCCTGCATAAATGAGCTTTTTTTGGTCAAATCTATCGATAGGTTTTCTCTTGATTTTTGCCATCCAGACGCCAATTGGAACGTGGTGTTGTCTTTTTTTATACTCCCCCCCAACCATATCGTTTCCTTCTTCTCGTGCTTTAGCCATCCTTGCTCCTAAGTTCCAAGTCTCGTCAGAGTACCTTACGGCAAATTTGTCGACTTGGTGATAAATCCAATTCATACCTTGGTTTTCGAAACGTGTGGGAAAATAGTCTATTGAATAGTGAACAACTCGTTTTGCTCTGCCAAACATTTTAAGTAGCAACCCAGCGAAGGCATTTAAAGGGTCTAGGGCAATCACGAGATCGTATTTTGTATTTGTCTTGAATGCCCAAAAAACAGTGTATATGACATCTTTGATATAAAGGAGTTGCTCTGGAAACCACCAGCGATAAGCACTATTCACTTTCTGCAGTTTACCCTTTGTGTAAAATTCAAAATATGAACTCTTTTTGTAGTTTTCTTTAAAATAAAGTAGGGGATGTGCGATAAATAATAATTTATTTGGCTTTTTCTCAAGCAGAAAGTTGCGCAGTGTATGAGTTAGACCGCCCTTCACATCTTCATGAGCTGCTATTAAGAAAGAACTCTCTTTTACTTTTTGATTGAAAATGTTTTTATTCATATTCGCCAGCTCCTGGCGATTAAACTACGCCCTTCTTGGCTTTTTAGGAAAGTAAAGAGAATTAAATTAGTTGTCACCCAAACAAATACTGGCTCATACAATGCAATTAGATTTTTGTATTTTAGTGTTCTGTAAATACCTACGAGAAAAGGTAAGATTAAACTATTTGCATACAAGACCCATGCGGTTAATTGGATTATACTAGACAGCTTGGCAAAATCTACCCAGGTGAATTGCCTCTCGTCAGGCTGATTAAAAAACTGTTGATTTAGGTTGCGGGTGCGTTTTCTAAATAACATTTTAAAATCCTTTAAAAATGGATGATGGATTCCGGCAGACGGAACGTAGGCAAACATGTTTAGCCCGTGCGATACCAGGATACTTAATGTATCTAGCTCCATAAACTTATGTCTTTTATCAAGTCCTAAGTTTAAAAGCTGCTTTTTTCTATAGAGACAAAACCCTGCAGGAACTATCTTGTCCATTTTATATCTACATAAATAATAGTTGCCCTTTTGTGAGACCATAACTTGGTTAGGACCTGGAGTTAGATATCTAAACAAAGGATCCCGTTGAATTTCGTCGATAGTAATAAATTTACTTAAGGCAGAATCCTCAGGATGAGAAACAAATTTAGTAAACGACCCAACAATTTCAGGATTTTCCTCTAACGGCTTAACCATCTTTTTAAACCAGTCAGTTCCTTCTAAGCTCATATCAGCATCAAGAATCATAAAGTAGTGGGAATGACCGTATTTAATCCCGAGTAATTTTCCGCTCTCGGCGTCGGTTTTTGGGTTGTTAACAAGAGTGGCCCCAAATTCTTTTGCTACAGCAATAGTGTTATCAGAAGAACCTCCGTCTGCGACGATGACTTCTACGCGGCCTTTATATTTCTGCCTTTTTATAGAGATTAGACATCTTCGAAGGTTTCTCTCTTCGTTTAGAGTTGGTATTGTAACAGTTATTGACATATTTTTAGACATACAAAAGCCTTGTTAGGTTAGTAAAAACGCTACCTTCGTAAGTTCTGAGTGCTTAGACCTTTCAAAAATGACACGCCATAGGTCATGTGCGTAGCAATTATTCCAAAAGCACCGATTAGCGAAGCAAGCCAAGGCCGATTGTGTCTCCTTATAGACCAAAAACCTAAAGATATAAAAAACGAGAAGGAAAGCAAGAAAAGCGGTAACCAAGGGAAAGGATAAACAATAGAGAGAATAATACCGAGTAATAACATGATCGTTAGAGTAATTGGAAGAATATAAAGAACGGACCTTGAAGTCTCCGGATATTTTTTAAAGAAGTATCCTCTGTGAACTCCAACGCCTTTAATTTGTTTTAGGAAACTCCAAGGAAAGTCGCGTCTATGATGATAAACAATTGCATGGGAATTATAAAGGATCTTTCCATACTCACTAATTTTTAAACAGAGTAAAGTGTCCTCTCCTCCATAGAAAGTTGAACCATAACCTCCAACTTTTCTCAATACATCTGTTCTAACTATCAAGTTGTATGCTGGCCAATCCAATACAAAACGAAGTTCTTTTAAAATTCCGGAATAAAATCGATATTGAATTTCTCCACTACAAAGATACGACTCTAAAACATAGCCACTAATTTTTTGCCAAAAAGTATCGTCCGGCGGAGTAACTCCTGGCCCTCCGATTGCTACGATATCGGGATTTTTAAACCAATTTACCGCTTCGGATAGCCAGTTGGGATGAGGGTACGCATCGTCATCAATAAAAGCACAAATAGAACCAGATGCCTTTTTAATAGCAAAATCTCTCTTTTCAGCGGGACCAGTTTGCCTCCGCCCTGTTAAAAGTAACTTCAAAGGAGCGTTCTTAAGTTTTGGTAAATTTACTTTTTTGTCGCAAACTACAATTACTTCAAAGTTATCGTAGTTTAACTGATCGTAACTTAGTAAATCCCTAAAAAACCTATCTTCTATTACGTAGAGCGGAATAATAATCGAAACCTTTGGATTTGTTGTCACGATAGCTACATTATAACAGCATTCAAGAAAATCCTGCTTCTAAAAATCCGGAGATGAATTGAACGCTGAATTTGAGCATAAGCGAAAATCAAGCTTTGCTTATATGTCATTCTCTCTTAGGAGAGAAGCCGCGGACTCTTCAGTCCGCGGAGAATGTCATACTCAAGCAATATTTGAAACACCATCGGATAGGTTATATACTATACTTTAGTGATTAGAAATTATGTCTCTAAATTAAGCTCCATTTTAGGAACCAATCTTACAGTGTTTCTAATCCTAAGCGTTGTTATTATTGTTTTTTTTGGACGCCTGACTCACACTTTTTATCAACAAGACGAGTGGAATGCCGTCGGTTTAATTTACTCCGAAGGGATTGAATATATTTTCCCTTATTCTTATGACCTTGCCGACTTTATCCTTGTCAAAGGTAGAATGTTGTCGAGTTTGATTTTCTATCTCCTCTCCGTATACTTCCCTTTCCAAAATACTTATTTGGCAATTTTAGCTATTATATTGCACATAATTACTTCCTTTTTAGTATTTCTGCTCGCGCGTCTTCTCGTTAGAAATTCGTTACTCGCGTTTCTGGGAGCACTATTTTTTGCATTAAATGCAGTTTCTCATGGGGCAATAACTTGGTCTGCAATTGCCATTAGCGCTGCTGGGTCAAGTATTCTAGTCTTACTTTCTTTACTCTTCTTTTTTAAGTACCTTGAAAGTTCTCGTCAAAAGTTCCTGCTTTTAACCGGTTTTGCACTTTATTTTTCTCTATGGTTTAAGGAGGCGGGATTGTATTTATTTCTGTTTTTTCCAGTCGCTGCACTGTTTTTCAAAAAGTATACACTTAAATCTTATATTCAACAGTTTTGGTGGTTTTTGGTACCTTTTTTCGCAATCGTTGGATACAGGATTATAGAACTTAGATTTGGGCCACCTGACCCAAATCTTTACATAAGTGGTGCAAGTGACAGCTTCTTTTTAACAATACTAATTCGCTTAATAATTTATCCGTTAACCTCGTTTTCTTTGATGTTTGTCCCGGGCCAGCCTTTCATAGAATTTGCCAGAGAGGTTTTGCGAGACAACTATAAGTTTTTCGCTAGTTCTCCAAACAACCTTCTTATTTCACAATCGGTGATATTAGACCTCTTGGCTGTTATTTTGACTGGTTTCATCGTTTTCGTTCTGGCTCTTTTTTCATTGAAAGAATCAAGAAGAAATATAAAAACTGTACTTTTTTGGTTGATACTTACATTTGTTAGCTTTTCCCCATATGTTGTTTTGAGTAAAGATTTTTCATACCTTGAATCGAGGTATTATTATCTTCCAGTGGCAAGTGGAGCCATACTTTTCTCATGGCTATTATTAAGAATTTGGGCAGTTTCAGGAAGAAAGTTGTTTTTCGCTGTCGCTCTGCCTTTGTCTCTAGTTTTTATTTTTTGGCACGCAAGCGCAGTGAAAAGCGCCATAGAGGAACAAGTTGTTTTTAGCAATTGGCGAACAAGTTTTATTAAAGATTTAAAGAGTACAGTTCCAACCCTTAGCGGCAACAAGAATGTTTTTTATATCACTGGAGACAGAAACTATTGGGCAGACGGAAACAGAATTCCATTTCAGCAAGGTTCAGGATATACACTTATGGTTCTTTACTACACTTCCGGAAAAATACCAAAAGAATTTTTGAAAGATGGATATCTATTTGATATTGGAAGTCAGGGATATATGGAAATAGGGGATTTAGGTTTTGGATATTTTTGGAATAAGAACGATCTTGAAAAAGCACTAATAAATAATAATCTTTCTCCTGACAACGTGATACCGTTTTATTTTGATAATGCGCAACATAAGTTAGTAAAAACTAAGTTTATAATGTAACGCTTTACCAAGCGTGCAACATGATTGGATTTCCATTTCTCCAGGAAATTCCACGCAATGAAAATTTATAATCAGAATTTAATTTACTCAAAAACTTCATAAATATTAGGTGATCGTTCTTTTTATGATATGTAGTAATTGCAATTTTAGGTCTATATTTTCTAATTGTCTTTTTTGCCCCCATTAACATGTTCATTTCAAATCCTTCAAGATCAGCTTTAAGATAAGTTATTTTTATATCTTTATCGAAAAAAAGTTTATCTATTGTAGTAATTTTAATTGGTGTAGATGTTTGAGATTTTTGTATTCTATAACCAAAAATATTTCCGACCATATAGGCTACTCCTATTTTTTCCCCAACAGCCAACGGGATAATATTTACTTTTTTATCCTTATTAAACGCTAGGTGCAAAAGTTTTAATGCATCTTCAAAAGGTTCAATAGCATAGACCCTTTTAGCTTTTTTTGCCGCAGAAAGTGTAAAAGTTCCTACTGCTGCACCACAATCTACGACAATATCTTGTTTAGTAATCAAGGTTTCTTTTGTTTCATAGAAGTGCCAACTTAGAGGAGAATGGTTTTCACCGATTATGTATAGGATTGTAAAAAAATTATTTTTTGGAAAATAAAACGCTTGAGAGTATCCCTTTAAGTATATTTTTAGGAACTGATTGGTTACAAGAACCTTTTGTATTTTAGAGAAACCAAGAGAAACACGGTTTGATAAGAAGGTAACCTTACACAGTTCGGAAAATGACACATCATACCGATATCCCTCAATCCATCTATAAATAATTAGCGCCTTATATAAAATTTCGCATGCTATAAACAAAAATATATTATAAATGCTTTCGTATTTAAGATATCGATACATCACTTGAAATGTAACATAAATAAAAATACAATTCAAAAAGTAAATTTGAGTGATATAATTATTTCATTATGATTAAAGCAGTCATCTTTGATTTGGATGGAGTACTTGTTGATGCAACTGAGTGGCATTACGAGGCATTAAATGACGCCTTGAGGCTTTTTGGCTTTGAAATAACCCGCGAAGAACACAATGGCTTTTATAATGGTTTGCCTACTGTTGAAAAACTTAGAGTTCTTTCAGAAAAAAAAGGTTTACCTCAAAATTTGCATGAGGTTATTAGAAGTTTGAAGAGAAAATATACTGATGAAAAAGTAACTCAGCTTTGCAGGCCTGCTTATGAGAAACAAATAATGCTGACCCAACTTAAAAACAAGGGTTATAAGCTTGCGTGTTGTTCAAACGCGCAAAAATATTCAGTAGTAAACATGCTCACTTCTGCTGGTATTCTTGACTTCTTTAACTTGGTAATTGGCAACGACGAAGGGTATGCCCCCAAACCCTCACCAGAGATTTATTTGGCTGCATTTGAAAAATTAGGGATAAATCCCGACGAAGCGGTTATAATAGAAGACGCCCCGCACGGAGTCCAAGCCGCTCGTGCAAGTGGAGCAAAAGTTATTGAGGTTAAAGGATATCACGATGTTGATTTATCACTTTTATACGCCCACAACGTCATTTAGAATATGTTAAATATTGTCGTACCACTAGCAGGCGCTGGAACAAGCTTCATAAAAGCTGGATACAGTTTTCCCAAGCCTCTTATCGATATTGCCGGCAAACCAATGATCCAAGCGGTCATTGAAAATTTGAAGTCAACACTCGAGCATAAATTTATACTGATTTGTAAAGAAGAGCATTATGAGAAATATGCTCTTTATCAAACTTTCGCAAACGCTACTGGGGGAAATTATGAAGTTGTGCGGCAATCGGCTCCTACGAAAGGTGCAGCTCCTGCAGTCTTGACCGCCGCTGATTATATTAACAACGATACAGAAATAATTATTGCTAACGCAGACCAGCTTGTAGATGTTCCGTTAGATAAATTTGTCGAGTTTGCAAGAGAGGAAAAACTAGACGGAGCGATAATGTCTTTCAATTCAAGCCATCCTCGCTGGAGTTATGCTCTGGCAGATAAAGATGGGAATGTTATGCAAACTGCAGAAAAGCGCGTAATTTCTGATAACGCTACTGTGGGAATTTATTACTTTAAGACTGGTAAGCTGTTTGTAGAAAGTGCTGCTAACATGATCCAGAAAGACATCCAGGTAAATGGCGAATTCTATGTCTGTCCGGTGTATAATGAGTTGATAATGTCCGGCAAAAAGGTTAAAATATGGCCAATAAAGGATTCACAAATGCATAGTTTGGGTACACCTGAAGATTTAAGGGAATATTTAAACGAATTGGAGAATAAGAAAGGAACAGGAAGATGATTGTTATAGTACCAGTTGCCGGACGCGGTTCGAGGTTTTTAGAAGCAGCTGATCAAAACCCGGAGTACGCAAAGCCCAAACCGTTTATTTCAATAAAGGGAAAGCCCATGGTCCAATGGGCTCTAGAATCTTTAACTAATTCTGGATTTGAAATTCCCGCAAGCAATATGGTCTTTATTTGTAGGCAGGAACAGGAAGACGAGTATGGATTCTCTGGAAAGTTAAAAGAAATTTTCGGGCAGGACATTAATGTTGTATTTCAAACAACCCCCCTTAAAGGCGCTACAGACACTGTTTTGGTAGCAAAAGAATTTTTAAACACAGACGAGGACGTTATCGTTTCTGACTCTGATCACTACTTTGACGCAACGAGTCTTTATGAAACTATACAAGCAAAAGACGAAGATGTAGCTGGGGTAATTCCAGTCTTTCAACCCCCTGACAAAGAGCCTAAATGGAGCTTTACTTTGTTTGACGAAAATAAAGTTGCGTTAGCTGTAGGCGAAAAAGACGCCGAATTAGCCGCAAAAGGTGCATGGGCAAATATTGGAGGATATTATTTCGCAAAAGGTAAATATTTTGTAGAAGAGGCAGAAGAAATGATTGCTTCAGGGGATATGTACGGCGCCGAAGGCAAAAAGGAGTTCTATGTTGCCCCAATTTATGACAGGATGATTAAAAAAGGCAAGAAGATAATGGTCGCAAAGATTCCACAAGTGTGGGGTTTGGGAACTCCGAAGGATGTTGAGTACTTCCTGGAAAACTTCAAAGAATAATGAAAATTCATAAATATGAGAATTTTATCAAGGGTTGGTTTGTCGGAGATTTTCCGAAAGCTCTAACGCGGACAAAGAATTTTGAGGTGGCAGTTAAAGTGTATAAAAAGGGTGATAAAGAGGATGCTCACTTCCATAAAGTGGCAGAAGAAATGACCATGGTCGTTTACGGAAAATGCAGAATGAACGATTTGATTCTGGAAAAAGGTGATTTAGCAGTAGTTGAGCCGGGGGAATCGGTCGAATTTGAAGCTTTAGAGGATTCGTCTAATGTGGTCGTTAAAATTCCTTCTGTTAAAGGAGATAAATATTTAGTGGGTTAAAGTTTTGTTACTTCTTTTGGGTAGTCGGTGCAGAAGTAATCGGCGCCAGCTGCCTTTATTTGTTCTATTCTCTTGAGTAATGTGGGCACGTCTTTTGCATCGGAGTGTGATTCTCCGCCATATAAGCCTGGGGAAGTTCCATGCAACTCAGGCGTGACAAGGGCAATAAAGAGGCCGGCCTCGTGTAATCTTGCAAAGTTTTCCGGGGTGTAGAATTGTTTGTTTGTTCCGTTTTCTCCTGCCGTATCCCACTCGTCACCCCATACTCCATCAACAAGCCCTTCCCCCTTTAACCTTAACGCTTCTTCAACTGTTATTAGCGTGTTGCCTACAGCCTCGTTGTAGCGGTCGATGTCATAAGGGTGTGCAACAGAAGGTGCGAGTCTTAAAGTCGGGAATTTTCCTTTCAAGACTTTGGCAGTTTCCGGCTTAACATCAAAGACAAGAAGTTGAGGAAAAATATCTTTGTGTTTGCCTAATGCTTCCATAATTATTTCTAATGTTTCTGGAGTTTGGAAGCGAGTCTTCATATGGAGAGCGTTAACAGTCGAATCGCTTTTTCTGATTAAATCCATTACCTCATCAAAAGTAGGGATTCGACCATTAGCAAGAGGAATTTGAAGTAATTCTTCGGTAGTCAGATCTGCAACATTGCGTTCGTCTCGCCCTTCTGTTAGACGTTTAAGTGAGGCGTCGTGCATGACGATAATGCCGTCTTTGGTAGGGTTTGGGTCAAACTCTATACTGAAACCGCGACTAAAGTGGTTTTGGAAGGCCTCAAAGCTACTTTCGGAGAAGAAATCTGGCTTACTTGGTTCAAGCCCTCTGTGGGTTATAATTCCTTGTTTGCCGATCATTAAACTAAGGATACTACTTTTTCTTAGGAGCGAAGCCTTTGTAGTCTGTATACACTTCAGCAAGTCGAGACTGAACTCGTGCTACTAGTTCTTTATTGCCGTAAACTACAACTCCAGAATCTATTGTTGGGGTCTCTCCTGTTAAAAGGTCAATCATAGTTCCACCAGCTTCGCAAATAGTTGCTTCCCCGCCGCCTTTTGCATCCCATATTCCTCCGATACAGTCAGTCAAGCCAAAAAGTGTTGCTCCCTTTGCAACGTCAGCTTCATAAGCAATATTGCTTCCAAACGAATCGTGAGAAAAGGTGAGTTCTTTCCCTTCTCTTTCTGCATCTTCCATTGCGAAATCTCTTAAACTTTTCAAGGCTGCGTCTTTTAGGTAGTCGTTTGTGGTTTTAAATAAAGAATCATAGGCAATAGTTGCGCCATTTAGAGATGTTTTAGAAGAAACATGTACTCTTTTTGCTTCACCTGTAGGTCTAAACTGATCGTCAAGCTTTACTAAATAAGTTCCATGGCCGCGGACTGCCCAAAGCAACTGCCTTCTTCCAGGGTAAACAATTGCACCAGCTAAATACTCACCTGTCTTTTTGTTGTCTACCTGAACTCCACATGTAAATTCAGGCTTTCCTTCGATGAATGGTCTAGAGCCGTCAAGAGAATCTGCATACCAAATTCTTTGTGCTTCTTCGCCTCTACGAAGGTCGAAGGCTTTGTGATATCCTGACTCTTCAACAAGTATGTCGTCATGAGGATATTTGTCTCTTAAGATTTCAACTATTCTGGCGTCTCCTGCCACATCGGCCATTGTTTTTGGGGTTTCGTCAGCCTTCCATTCAATTCGACTATCATCTACTGGCTGTCCATCGTAATAGCTCCAAACAATTCTTGCGGAGGCCAAAACAGCTTCAACAGCGGTATTTCTGAGCTCGATAAGCTCGGGGTTTTGAAGACCTTCTGGGCTAGCTAACCTACCTATTCCTGAACCGATTTCTGGTTGTGGCATACTACTTATATTATATCATAATGGCTAATTGCGCGCAAAATTGCTCAGTCTTGACGCGGCGTGGGAGTAAGCTATATGCTATTCTGAATTAAATGCAAGTTTTAGATCTATCTTCAAAACCGCGTGTAAAAGGT
>Ga0209541_10011029_pt1 | contig 14233 bp, 19 predicted proteins | sample RifCSPlowO2_01_FD_184027 | JGI IMG/M metagenome (GOLD analysis project Ga0209541, IMG submission 184027) | Groundwater microbial communities from Rifle, Colorado - Rifle CSP2_plank lowO2_0.1 (SPAdes) (version 2) | ecosystem: Environmental > Aquatic > Deep subsurface > Groundwater | place... | reverse complement strand
TCATGTTAAATCTTCTGCACATGCTTCAGGAAAAGGAGAAAGTTTTGATTATTGTGGTTCTGATGGAAAAACTTTGTATGAAGCTGTTTGTGTTTATGCAGACAAAAGTTACACTAGTACTAGTTCATATATAACTAGAGATTGTAATATTGATGGAAGGATATGCAAAGATGGAGCATGTGTTAAAAGTGATGAATGTGTTGTAGTAGCTTCTGAAACAAAAGAAATTAATGAAGGATCATCAAAAATTATTAATGGATTAACTGTTTATGTAAATAATGCTGATGAGACAAATTCATGGTTATCTACAACTATAAAGACGGGCAATTACTTATTTGATTTGAATAGTTCTTATCCAACTAAAGAAATTACTTTGAATAATGCTGTTTATAAATTTGAATTAATATCTGCTACCGATACCTCTGCAACTATAAAAGTTACACTTAAAAGTTGTCCAACATCTGCTACCTGCACCGATAGTGATGGTGGATTTAATCCTAACATTTATGGTTGGACATATTTCAAATCTGGTTCTTTTGAATTAAAACATGAAGATGCATGCGCGTTAGTTTTAGGTTATGATGATAATGGAAAACCTAACGGGTGGCAGGGTGTTGATAGTTGTTCTGGAAATAACTGTTATGTTGAAGAAGCCTATTGTTTGATGGACGAAAAGGGGAACGTTATTGATGCTGATGCAGATGAATTAATCAAATGCCCCAACGGCTGCAAAGATGGGGCGTGTGTGACTGATAATTGTGCTTTGTTAACAAATGATATTAAAAATAATGTTACAGCTTTACTTCAAAATGGAAACAAAGTTATACTTAACGAGGGAGAGGTTATTAAGTATAGGGATTATGTGCTTGTGAATAGTAATGGAAATGTACGATTGCTTAGATTAAATTACGTAAAAAATGTTTCATCAGGATTTTCACAAGATAATGTAGAATTTTTAGATCTATTGACAGGCAATTTAATTAGAACTACATGGACATCCGAAGGTTACGGGGATGTCTCTATTGGAGGTACTAATGGGGTTGTAAAATTTTTAGGAGATAGTAGTATATCAATAGATGATTATAGAGTAACTTTAAACATGCATCCATTAGATAAAGTTGAGGGTTTTGGTAGCTGCTTTTCGACAAGTAGCGGCGGTGGAGGGGGAGGTGGGGTAGGAAGTTGCATTGATACTGATGGTGGAATTGTTCAAGATGCATTTGGAATGATTAAATCCAGTTTGATTGGTTCTTCATTGTATTCTGATTCATGCACTGGCTCTACCTTAAAAGAATATTATTGCCTTGCAAATAATTCAGCAGCTTACTCTGAAATTTCCTGTGTTAATGGTTGTAATGGAGGAGTATGTTTAAGAGGGGGTGTTTGTGGAAATGGAATTGTAGAAGCAGAGAATATTGAAACCTGCGATGATGGAAATACTGTTAATGGAGATGGATGTTCTGATAAATGTAGGTATGAAAAAAATCCTGGTAATAGTACATGTGTAGATTCGGACAATGGATTAAATAAATGGACGTATGGATTTGTTAATTTATCAAATGGAATGGCGTTTTATGATAAGTGTGTAAGTAATAGCACTTTGTATGAAGTTGAATGTGATGCCAATAAAGGAGGAGTTATTGATGCTGAATTAGTTTTTTGCCAAAAAGATTGTGTTAATGGAGCATGTCTTAAATTCCAATGTAATGATGGATTAGATAATGATGGAGATGGAAAAATAGATTTCCTTTCTGATCCAGAATGTAATAATTATAATGATGATAGTGAAGCTTCTTGATTTCTTAAATTGATTATTAGCCCTCATTTCAACCTGCATTTTTTACAGCTTCTGCTATTCTTGGAACTATAGATTTATCAAGAGGATTTGGAAGAATTTTGTTTACAGATGGTGTTATTGTTTTTGATAAAGCAAGAGCTGCTGCAATTTTCATCTCGTCAGTTATTTTTCTTGCTTTTATGTCTAAAGCTCCTCTGAAAATTCCTGGAAAAGCCAGAACATTGTTAACTTGATTTGGAAAATCAGACCTTCCTGTTGCAATAATAAAAGCTCCTACTTTTTTTGCTTCATCTGGAAGAATTTCAGGGTCAGGATTTGCAAGAGCAAATATAATTGGTAGGTTCATTAATTGTATCATTTCTTTTTTTAAAATATTAGGTTTACTTACTCCAATAAAAATATCTGCATTTTTTATTGCATTAATTAAATTTCCTTCTTTATTTTCTTTGTTGGTTATTCCTGCGATTTCTTCCTTGTATTTGTTTAAGTCATTTCTTTTTTTATTGATTATTCCCTTGCTGTCTAATAAAATAATGTCTTGAAATCCATATTTTATTAAAAGTTTTGTTATTGAAATTCCTGCAGCACCTGCTCCATTGATTACTATTCTTACATCTTCCATTTTTTTGTTGGCTAACTTTAAAGAATTTAGTAATCCAGCTAAAACAACGACTGCTGTGCCATGTTGATCGTCATGCATGACAGGAATTCCTAACTCTTGAAGAGCATTTTCAATCTCAAAGCATTCTGGAGCTTTAATATCTTCCAAATTTATTCCGCCAAATACCGGAGCAATGTTTTTTATTGTTTCTATTGTTTTTTTAGTATTTTGTTCTGAAATACAAATAGGAAAAGCATCTATATTAGCAAATTCTTTAAATAAGATAGCTTTACCTTCCATAACTGGTAATGCTGCTTCTGGGCCTATATTTCCAAGGCCAAGAACCGAGGAGCCGTCAGTTATAACCGCAACAGAATTTCCTTTAATCGTATATTTGTATATTTCATTTTTGTTTTCAAATATTTTTCTCGAGACTTCAGCAACTCCTGGAGTATATAATAAAGATAAATCTTCTCTTGTTTTAATAGGAATTTTTGAACTAATAACAAGTTTCCCTTTTAATTTTTCATGAAGTTTCAATGATTCTTTTTTGTAATCCATTTTTTTAATACTCAAACTCTGCGAAACTTGGATTGATTATTCTTAGGTTATTGCCTAAACCATCAATTTCTTTTATATCATCATTAGAAAGTTCAAAATTAAAAATATTCATGTTTTCTTTTAAATGTTTTTCAGAGGACGCTTTTGGGATAGCTATTATATTTTTTTGCATTATCCACCTTAAAGATATTTGTGTGGTAGTTTTATCATATTTTTTTCCGATATCCTGAAGTTTTTTGTTATCTGTAATTTTCCCTTGAGCTAAAGGGGAATATGCGACTATTTTTATGTTATATTTATTACAAAAATATAACAGTTCATTTTGGTATAAATAAGGATGAAACTCAACTTGATTAACAGTTAAAGGAAGCCTTAGTTTCTTACAAATGGGAAGTAAATCTTTTAAATGATGGATAGTACAATTACTAACGCCGAATGACTTTATTTTTCCTTCATCATACAATTTTTTAAAAGCCTTAAAAATATTTTCATAATTCATATTCTTATTCGGCCAGTGGAGCAAATAATTATCTAAATAAATAGTTCCTAACTTCGCAAGAGATTCTTTACATGCATCTATTACTCTATAATAATCAAGGTTATCGGTCCATGCTTTTGAGGTTATGAACAATTTTTCTCTAGGAAAATTCTTTATAGCTTCGGAAATGGCTGATTCATTTAGGTATATTTCAGCAGTGTCTATGTGAGTATAGCCTATTTCCAATGCTTTTTTCACCACTCTTGCACATTCTTCTTCATTTAAGTGCCAGGTTCCTAGACCTATAATTGGTATTTCAAGATTATTATTCAGTTTTATATTTGGTATATTTTTCATTTTCCAATCTCACAGATAAAGAAAATATTATTAATCCATTTATCAACAGATTTATTTGTTTTTATTTTTATTGTCTCCTTACTTATGTCTTTATATCCTTTTTTCATTTATATTTTAACATTTCCATCCACTCTATAAAAGATTTTAATAATCCTGGTATTATTCCTCTTAAAACAGTATTTTTATATACGATAATCCCGTCATATTTTCCAAGGCTAATAACCATCAATCTTTGTTTAGGTTCATATTCTTTTAATGGTCTATTATTTTCCAGGTTTATTATGTTCTCGGCTATTAAACGTGCGTGTATCTGGGCATTTTGGGCAAGTTTTTCTTCTTTTACAGAAGCTACATCTCCTGCAACAAAAATATTATTATAATCCTCTAATTGAAGGTGATTATTTATTTTTATGAAACCTATTTCGTCTATTTTATTTTTAAAAAAAGGTTTCATAAAATTTGAATTTGGCTTTATGCCTGTACAATTAAACAATAAACTATATTTTAATTCTTTCCCTTTATTGGTTTTAACATAATTCCTTCCTGAACTTGTTACTTTTTCATTGAATATGATACGAACATTCCTTTTTTTAAGAAAATTTTCAGCATATTGAGAGACTTTTAATGGCATTCTGAACATTAATCTATCGGTTAGTTCTATTATTGTTATTTCCTTGTCATCAAAAAATGTAGTAACTTCTCCTGCTAATTCTACAGCAACTATTCCTCCTCCAACAATTACTATTTTTTTTGCTTTTATAATATCCATGTATTTTTCTTTTAAAACTTTTGCCCTATTAATTGCCAAGCTGTTTGGCTCTTTAATTATTCTGTTATATGAAGATCCAGATGCAATAACCAGATAGTTGAAAGATATTTTTTTGTTGTCACAATATACATATTTTTTATCTATTTTTGTAACACATCCCTTGATAGTTTTCGCATATTTTAAGTAATGGCTATGTAAAACCTGGATTTTTTTTATATGCGATGGTTGAACAAGTGTCCTTAAAATTCCTGGAGTAAACTCGAAATAATCTTTAGTGTCTATTAAAATTACATTAAACTTAGTTTCAAGTTTTTTTGCGATTAATGCTCCTGCAAACCCTCCTCCAACTATTACAAGTTTCTTTTTCATTTTTGGTGTTAATAAAATTAATTAAAAAATTATTCAGCGGCAATTTTTCCAGGTCCTGTAAAATACAACGATAATAATGCCATTATTCCGAGTATGTGGAATAAAACACTAATATAGTTTCCTTGGGCAGAAGGAATGCTTACCTTAAAAACTGCTACTACTAATATGATTACTAACGGCCATACAGTGTATTTAAGTTTCCATCCTAATAAAATAGCAAAACCAAAAAGTATTTCTGAAAGCAACAATACCCATGCTAAAAAATTAGAAGCAGGAAAACCAAGATTAGTCAGCATTTCCGCTGGAAATGCCGGATTCAACAGTTTTGTAATTCCAGCATACAAAAATAATATTGCTAACCCAAGCCTTATTAGTGTAGGACCATATGATCTATCTTCCATTTTACTTTTCCTCCTTTCAATTATTTAATAAGTTGTTCTATTTTCTCCTTGTCAAAACCAATGACAATTTTTCCATTAATATCTAATACTGGAACTCCGTACTGGCCTGATTTTTTAATCATTTCTTCAGCAGCTTTTCGGTCTTTGGATACATCTATTTCTTTATATTTTATTTTTCTAGATTTCAAAAATTCTTTTGTTGTCCTGCACCATGGACATGTTGGCGTCGTATAAATTGTTATCATTTTTCCTCCTTTCATTTTTTATTTTTTATATGGATGATTTCCTCCATTTTACCTAATATCGGAACTATATAATCTCCATTTAAACAGTATATTCTCTTTTTTCCATTGCAATCGCATTTTACTAAACCAGATTTTTCTAATTTCTTAAGATTATGGGAAACTCTGCTTTGCTCAAATCCAAGTTTTTTTGATATTTCATTAACGCTTTTAGGACCTTTTCTTAAGAGAATAATTATCTCAAATCGCGTTTTATTGCATAATATCTTCAAAAAATTCTTATAAAATTCATATGTTCTTGTTTTCATATGATGATAATATCATAGAAGTATATAAATGTTTTGATAGTATAATGAAGCAATCATTTTTTATTATAACGGAAGACTTAAATTTTTAACCAATTTATTTAAGTCTTCCGAACCTAGCAAAAGACATTTTGGTAAATTTTAAGAGTCTTTTGCTATAGATTTTTGCATTTTAACGTCTTGAAGAGATGCACTACAGATTAAACAATGGCCTGTTTTTTCTACTGAAGGGATTTCAAGATCATTGTCTTTGTACTTACGGTATCTCAAAGTAATAATAACCTCATTCATTTCTCTCTGATTAAAAGGAGGTTCTTTTAATTTTATTCCACAATTAGGACAGATTCCAATCATTTTATTTTGATTTATTAGTGTGTTTATTCCAAAAAAAACAACGTATTGTTTCCCCTTTTCATTTAATTTATTATTTCCTCTATTCCATTTTCAATTTCCTTATAATAACCTTTATAATTAAGATCAAAATTGAAAAAGTCTATAAACTCTTTTATTATAAAATTTCCGACATCTAGGTTATTCAATTCTATTAAAACATATTCTGTAAAACAATATGTACAAACAAACGCCTGTCTTTTATTACACTTTATGCATAGTGTTCCGTAAGTGGTAATTCTATTAGAAATATTGTTAAGATATTTATTCAGCTTAGGCATTAATTTTTTTCTTAAATCAGGATAAAGAGTCAGCCATACATCTATTTCTGCTGCCAAACAAAAAGGACATATTGGATTGGTAACTGCCTCGCTACAAACGTCGCATAAATGGTTTGTTTCAAGATCCTTAGTGTATTTATTTAGTATCATAAAAAATATAATTCAAGGCTTTAGTTGTTAAAAGCCTTAAATCAGACATTTAATAACTGGCTTAAAATTAACTGTAGACGCACAACTAAAATTAATGTTCAAAGAACTCTTGACAACTGCACGTCTCATTTCCATAATTAATACAATGAAGGGATATATTTAAATCTTAATGATTATTTGATAGTAATTACATCCTCTCTAAAATCGCAATTCTTTTTTCTAGTGGAGGGTGTGTTTGGAATAATCCTTGGATATTCCTCTTGAATGGATCTGAAATAAATAAAGGAGCGACTGCCTTGCTTATTCTATGTTTTTCATCAATATATTCTCGTGGAGAATAATGTTCTTTCTGTATTTTTTTAAGCGCATTAGTTAAACCAGTCGGACTTCTTACGAATTTTACTGCTGAAGCATCTGCTGTATATTCTCGTTTTCGAGAAATTGCTAATTGAACAAACATAACAACTATTGGGGCAAGAATTGCTAATATAATTCCTATGAGGATAAATACAACATTCGCGCGTGCATCTCTATTTCTTCCTCCTGTTAAGGAAGCCCACCATAAACTTCTTAAAAAGATTTGAGAAATAATAGCAATCATGCCAACAAGAACTGCTGTCAAAGTCATAAATCTAATATCAAAATTTGCAATATGCGCCATCTCATGAGCTAACACGCCTTCTAATTCATGTTTGTCTAATCGTTGTAAGGCGCCAGTTGTCACACAAATCACCGCATTTTCTGGATTTCTTCCTGATGCAAATGCATTAATGTGAGGGTCATTCATAACATAAAGTTTTGGTTTTGGTAATCCTGTTGCTAAAGATAAACCTTCAACAAGATGGTGATATTCTCTATATTCTTTTTCAGATGCTGGTTTTGCATTTACAGAAGCAATAGCGATTTTATGAGAATTATAGTAACCAATCCATATATACAAAATTGAAAAAAGGCTTGCGAAAATCATGACTATAGCAAAATAATCAGGACCCAGTGCCTTTCCAATAACATAACCTAATAGCATTAAAACAAATAAAATTATAATAATCAAAAAAACAGATCTTAATTTGTTTCTTTGAATTTGATCGTGAAATGAAAATCTATTTTCCATGATATTAAAAAGAAATCAGAGTTTTTAAGATTGTTGATTGGATTAAAATAATCCGTTTTCATTGGGAGAATCTTTGAGTACTTCCTGCGATGCTTCCCACAATTCAATGATCTTGTTATTCTCAAAACGGAAAATGTGTATTACTGACCACTTGGAGTCTGATGTGAGTATCACTTTTCCGTGTACAGCAACAAGATCTCCCTCCTCAAGCACACGCAATGTTTCGTATTTTTTGTTGGGGAATTTTTGCGCGTTTTCTTCCATACCTTTCTTTAGACATACTTTTTGCTCTATTTTAGCTTACTCTCTTAAAACATATTCACCATTTTTTTCATAAGTAATTGCGCCCCTAAATATACTCTGATCTTGATTAAGATAACCGACATAATTTAGTATATTACCGAGTTCTCCAGCTACTCTTTCATTGCCCTCGCCTTGTAGTGATCCAATCATAACATAGCGTAGACTTCCCAATGGACGTCGTTCCTCTTCATAACCTTGCTTCATTCTTTCTTCAGACATAATTCGATAATCATCAGGGTATTGTAATTTTTCTTGTAAATCCTCATCAAAAATTAATTCATCTGTTCCTTCACAGAGTAATAGTTCTAATTCGTTTGGCGTTTGTGATATCTGTCTTATATGTGGCAATTCGTTCTCTATATCTTTTCTTGAAGCATCACAATCAAAAAATGCGTATGCTTTACCTGCCTTTGCAGATTTCCTTGCATTATAGTCTTCTCTACTAGGATGAACTACATTACCTTGTCTGTCAACAAAGGACATATCTCTTGGAAGTTCTCTTTTGTTTGCCATATTTTATATAAACATAACAACTATTTAAATCTTTCTATTTGCTACTACTTTATAATAACGTTATTATATCTTTTGTTTTGCATTACTCTAAAGAATTGCTCATTAAAGTTAATTTATTACAGGAAAAGTAAACACCCTACTTTAATTATTTTTCGATATGCAACGTTTGGGTTGGAAATGCAAATTCTATTCCTTCTTTTTCAAATGCTTCTTTGATTCCTAAATTAATTTCTTCCTGAATGTCCATGTATTTGTTATAGTCTGACGTTTCTACATAATAGACTACTTCGTAGTTTAATGAAAAGTTTCCGAATTCTTTGAAGTGGACTCTGTCGAATGTTGCGTCTTTTGTTTTGACGATTATATTTTTTACTATTTTATTAATTTTTTTCATTTTACTTGAAGGTGTATCATATGTCACTCCGAAAGAGAAGGCGATTCTTCTTCTTTGCATTTTTTTGTAATTATTAACTCTTGAATTAGTCAGTTCTGAATTTGATATTACTAATTCCTGACCTTGTAATGTAGTTATTCTTGTGGTTTTTATTCCTATTTTATTTACAACACCCATGTCGCTTCCGACGATTATAAAGTCCCCTTCCTTGAAAGGCTTGTCGAAGTAAATTGCGAATGCTGCAAATAAATCTGCCAAAACTGACTGTAAAGCAATTGCAATTGCGATTCCACCAACGCCTAAAGAAGCAATTAATGGAGTTATCTCTATACCCATATTAGATAAGAAAGTTAGCAGGATCAGTACCCAAATCACTATCTTAAAAATTGTTCCGAAGACTTTTATCATTGAAGTATTTTGCGCGTTATCTGACTTTTTTCTTTTTTCTATCTGTGCATTTGTCAGATGATCAACTACTCTAGATAATCCCTGCCCTATGTAAAATGCTATAAAGATTGTCAGGATTACCAGAAGAATTTTCTCTACTGCAAGTATAATTGTTAACCTTTTTGTTGCTATATAAAATGCGACATAAGCATAGAACTGCCAATGAATTGCGTTTATAAAATCAATTATTATGTCGTCCCAAGTTATTTTTGTTTTCGCGGCTTGTTTCTTTAGATAAGCAATTATCAAAGAATCAAATATTTTAAAAATGAAAAAAAGAACTACAAAAATTCCGAGTGCTATCAAGTAATCTTGACCTGTATTGTTCCAGTAAGTGCTAGATATGAATGTATTAAAAGATACCATTTATTGTTAGAGGTTTTTTTGTTTTATAAAATTTGTGATTTTAGTGCTATGTTGCATGATTGAGCCATAAGAAAATCACAACTAACTTTTGCATAGTTAATTGTTCTCAACGTATTTTTTAAAATTGTCTAAAATTGCCTGCCAACCAGTTCTCTGCAATTCTTCTGAATAAACTTTTTCAGGTTCAAAAATTTCAGTAACCTTAATTCCATTTTGAAGTTTAGTAAATTCTATTCTTACGTGCCTACTATCATCGATATTAAATTCTATTAATTCATGTTTTTTTAAATTTGTATAAACACCTGTAAAATCAAATCTCGAACTTTTATCTTTAGCAGACATAACAGTTTTAAACTTTCCTCCAACAAGTAAGTTATTTTCTGCATAAGGAGCTTCCCAATCATCTATTGCATAGTACCAATTTACAATATGTTTTGGTTCTGTCCACATTTCCCAGACTTTCTCTATAGGTGCATTTATTACATTTTCTACTATTATTGTCTTTATAATAGGTTGATTTTCTTTTGGATAACTATCATCAAACTGCAAGAGTAGTAAATGAATATTCCTTAAAATGAATAGAGAATTAGAAGGAAAGCCTGAAGATATGAAAAAATTAGCTGAATCTTTGAATGAAGTATCAGTTTAATTTCATTCTTCTTTATCTCTTTTCTTTCCTCTCCAAAAATTTTAAAATAGGCTCGCTGTTTACTTCTGAAACAGCAATATCATTATTAACAGTATAGTATTTGTAGGAAATATCTTCATTTAATACTGCTTCTTGTCTCAGAGGATTTTGAGATATATAATCTGATTCCCTATGTAATATAGATGAACCTACCATTCCTGTAAAAAAAGATATAGATGCTACGCAGAATAATGCGAGATTAAAATATTTATCTTGTTTCATCAAATTTTTTATTAAAGAGGATATTTAAAGATTTATATTTTTTATTTGTTTCTTTTCACACAAAAAAACTTCCTATAAATAATGCTCCTGATAAAATTATTGTGATTGAGTAAACAGTTTTATCCCATTCATACACTTTCCATCCATCAAAAGGAGGGAAAGGAATCATGTTGAATAATGCCAGAAGAGCATTAATTTTGAATCCATAGGTAAAAAATATTTTGGTAAGAGCCATATTTTGATCGAGCATAAAAAATAATGGAATTAAAAATGCAAAAGCGAGGATAATATTGGCTACTGGCCCTGCTAAAGAAATCTTACCATTTTTTTCTTTTGTTGTATGCCCCTGTATGAGGACTGCGCCAGGCGCTGCAATAATAAATCCTAAAAATGATAATACAATAGTAAGAAATAACATAGAGTAATTTGCCCGAAATTCTGCCCAAAGATGATATTTTTGTGCAACAACTTTATGCATTAATTCATGAAGAAGAAAACCAATGCCGGCAGTTAACAGGGAAATGATAAAAGATGTAAAGAATATGGTTATATTCCTAAAACCTCCTAAAAGCACGGCAAACGCTATTGAAAGCAAAATCCACGCTAAAAATAAATCTTTTATTTCTTCTTGTGAAAATCTCATGTTTATATATTTTAATAAAGTTAACTATAAAAACCCTTAGGAATTGTGATAAAAATGGAGTCTTTACGTGAGACACCACGAACATTAGTGAAAGCAGGAGTATATTATGGTTCACTAGAAGAGACTGTAAGAAAATATTCAGAACACTTACACCCTATTAGTGAAGCTGGAATTAAATTTGATACACCTTTAGACAATAAAATTTATAATAAAGATTTTCTTAAATAAATATGGAAAAAGATGTAATTGAATTAATTGACGAACTTAAAAAATATGACAACCCAAAAGGTTACAAATTAGAATTCAGAGAAGTTCAAAAAAAACTTGAGCCAGTTATTAAAGAACTATCAAATAGGGGGAATGAAGCACTTGATTTATTGCATGAATTATTAAAAAATGAAGAAACATGGAGTTGTGTTTTTGCTTTAGAAATTCTCAGAAATATTAAAAATGAAAAATCAATTACTCCATTGATTAATTATATTGTTAAAACCGAGAATGGAGATTATGGAGATTATGGAGAAGATGCAATGTTTGCGTTAACAGCTATTGGAGAGCCTGCGATTTCTCCCTTAATAGAAGAGATTAAAAGACAATTTGAAAAAAAGATATTCTATATTTTTCTTACAGGAGCTCTGACAGAAATAAAAAACGAAGAAGTTTACAAATTCATGAAGGAAATAACAGAGGATTATATAAAAAATGAAGAAAAATATGATGAGTGGTTTCATATAGATATTTTCACTTCTGATTTCCCAAAACAAGAAAAGAAAGAAATTTTACCTCTTCTTTATGAGTTGATTAATTTTGATAGGATATCCAAATATGAGAAAATAGAAATAAAAAATACTATAGAAATGATTGAAGATCCTATAGGTTATGAACAAAAACTTAAAAAAGATATTGAAAATTTAAGGCCCTTTGCAGAAATGTTTATGCAAGAAGAACCTTCATCTAATAAAAAAATAGATCAGGAAGAATTTGAAAAAAGAATGTGGACTCATGAAGTTGATTTAGAAATACAATTTAAATGCCAAGTCTGTAATAAAAAACAAAATATCAACCCAGGCATTATAAAAATATTAGGCGACAAAAACTCGGATTTTGATTTTGAAAATGAAATAATGTGTAAATTTTGTTTTAGTAACAATATTAAACTAACAATTCAAGGAGGCAGAGATATTATGTTTCAAACTATAGGAACAATGATGGGAAATAGAACAGGAGTTGTATCTGCAAATAGTGAAGTATTTGTTGAAAATAAACCTATCCTTTTTAAGAACTCTTATGATTATATTTTAAAAAGAATTAAACAAGATCCAGAGAATAGTGGGCTTTATTTAAGGGCAGGTAATATAGCAAGAAATTTTAACAAGTATCATGAAGCAATTAAATATTATGAAAAAGCAATAGATTTAAATCCTAAATTAATTGCCGCATATTTAAATTTAGTAGGAATATACGAGTTTAGGCATAAATATTATAAGATTAAGGACGCAAAGGTTAGTGCTGTTTATTATCTTAATGAAATGATGAATCTGTTTAGAACCCAAAAATTTGATACTCTAACTATTCTAGACAGTAATATGGTTCTTCAATTTATTGGAGAAAAATCAGAATCTCTTGGAGTTAATTTTCCAGATTTAGTAAAAATTCCATTAAAGCATGAAAAGAAAATAGGAAGAAATGATCCTTGCCCTTGTGGTAGTGGAAAAAAGTTTAAAAAATGTTGCATAGATAAATAATAATTACTGTTGTAATGTATCCAAATCATTTTAATAATATATCAACTTGTTTAATTTATGAAATGGTTCATAATTATATTAATAATCTTAATTATAATAGGTGGACTTTTTGTCATAAATAAAAATATTTTAAATAAAAATGATGAAACTAAAATAAATAATAATGGAGGTGAAAATGAGAATAAAATGGAAATAAAAAGTATTTTTAAAAATGGAGAAAAAATTCCGGAAAAATATACAGCTGATGGAGAAGATGTTAATCCTAGTTTAGAAATCTCTAGTATTCCTAACAATGCTCGAAGTCTTGTTTTAATTATAGATGATCCAGATGCTCCAGTAGGAACTTGGGTTCACTGGGTTGTATGGAATATTCCTGCAAATATTAATAAGATTGAAGAAAATTCTATTCCAGAAAATTCAGTTCAAGGAAAAAATAGTTGGAATAATAATGAATATGGTGGACCTTCTCCACCGAGTGGAACTCACAGATATTTTTTTAAGCTATATGCTCTTGACAATACACTTTCTCTCGATCAAAGCGCAGACAAAAAAGCAGTTGAGAATGCAATGAAAGGACATATTCTTGCTAAAACAGAATTAATGGGAGTTTATAGTAGATAATTTTAATCTTTCATAGAGATTAAGAGAAGTTTTGAGAATATAAAACTTTTTAAGAGTTTAATAATTAACTTTAATATGTCTTCAGTAAACATTGATAAATTAGTTAAAAAAATTTGGGATTACCATCGTGTTAATCATAAACTTGAGAAAGCTGACGCGATTCTTGTTCTTTGTAGCAATGATTTAAGAGTTGCGGATTATGCTACAAAATTATTTTTAGATGGTTTTGCTCCAATTATTATTTTTTCAGGAGGAATTGCTCATAAAGGAGAATTAATAGAAACACCATGGAAAAAGTCTGAAGCAGAAATGTTTGCAGAAAGAGCAATTCAGTTAGGTGTTCCAAAAGAACAAGTTAATGCCCTAACGGGCAACTCCGTTAGGTAAATTAATCCAAGAGCTAATCTTCGACATATCTTTAGGAGGAGGTTTCTTGCTGTAAACAACAAATTCCATTTTTTGATGACAATTTGGACAA
>Ga0209541_10011023_pt1 | contig 14238 bp, 14 predicted proteins | sample RifCSPlowO2_01_FD_184027 | JGI IMG/M metagenome (GOLD analysis project Ga0209541, IMG submission 184027) | Groundwater microbial communities from Rifle, Colorado - Rifle CSP2_plank lowO2_0.1 (SPAdes) (version 2) | ecosystem: Environmental > Aquatic > Deep subsurface > Groundwater | place... | reverse complement strand
CTTAGGGCAACCCCCTTATGATTATAACCCTCTTTTCTCTCAGAATATCGAGTCATTTGGAGGATAAAAGCTTATCCTCTTTTAACTTTACGGTCTACGTAAAAGTCAAAAAAATAACACTAAATATTTTATATAATATCTCTGCCTTTCTTTAATTACTTAACAATGATAACAACAGAAGATAAAGCGAAAAAAGGCAAGAAAGGATTATTATTTCGACTGCCTTACCCATATACCAAGAAACAAATTTATCTTCCTACTGATTTGCTCTTGGTAGGCTCTAGATTGGAACAATCAGGAATAGAAACGAGAATGCACGATTTGAATTTGCACCGGCTTCCTAAGAAAGAAGAGTTGCAAGAATATGATTTCTTCGGCGTTGGAGTCATAGGCGCTCCATATATTCCTGGTGCAGTACATTTAGTGCAAGATCTTGCAGATAAAACAAAACAACCTATCTGTGTTGGTGGACCTGCTTTGGAAAAAATGTCCCCTGAGCAATTTGCTAGGTTATTTAGAGATTCAGCTACACACATAAGCACTGATTCAAATCTAACTCATTTTCTAGATGTTGATTTGCCAGATTTATATGCTGTCTCAATAGTTCCTATGCTGGAAAAGATAGAAAAAGAAGATTTACAGCTTTACCTTTCTAGAGAATTCTCTCTGTTTGTTTCTCAGGGATGTAAGTTCGGATGTGCTTTTTGTGGAGCCAAGAAAAAAATGAGGGAGACATTTGTTGAACCTGACACAGTAGAAGAAAACCTTGAGTATATCGTACGTAATGCTATGTCTCTTGGAATTCGTCAATTGTCCATATATCTTTCTTCATTAGATCTTTTCCAGAACCAAGATTCTTTCGGAAGAGTACTTGAAACCTTTGCAGATATGAGGGGAAAATATCCTTCTGTAGAGTATCGCCTTAGGGGATTGAGCAGGATAGATTCATTCGTAAATGCTTTAAAAGAAGCGCCTGAACTTGTCGATCTTGTTAAACATGCTGGTTTGAAGACTATTGGTTTTGGTGTTGATGGAACAACCGAAAAGATATGGAAATCGCAACATAAAGGGCAAGTAGGACTATCTCAAGTTGACGAAGCTTTAGACACATGTAAACGATTAGGTATTACTCCAGAACTGCTTATGGTCATGGGTTTCCCCAATGATGATTTCTGGAGTCTTCTTAAGACTTATATGTATACTGTTGCAAGAGCAGTCACTCATGGAGCAGTATCAAGACCCTATTTAGCTAAATCATTTATTCCTGGAAATGACGGGTGGGCAGATCCAAGATATGAGCATGAAGTTGAAACGTTATTAGAAAATCCAGCATTGTTTGCAAACCTTGACTTTGCAGCCTTAGGATCTCCTTTAACTCATCCGAGAAGATTTCAGAGATATCTTTCTAATCTATTTTATGTTGCTATTACAATGACTCTTGAGCCATTTGGAAGGAATGCTACATATCCCCTAATGCCGAGAACGGAAAGAAGAGGACTAATTTCTAGAATATATGATGATTTCTGTGGTAAGTTTAATAGTAAAGTTCCTTTTGATATATAAGTAATAATATAATGATTACATGCACAAAGCCTTAAAGCCGAGTCGTCTCCCAGTTTGTCTGCAGCGTAATCCTTTCATGCAGGTGCCATATTCTTCTTTGCCTACAACGTCAAGAAGATGTTTGGTTGGTCCTGGCTTGCCGCACTCTTGTCCCCACTCTATGTTTCCAGGAGGATCTCCAGGAGGTTGAGGCTGTGTATAACGAAGAGGTGTTTTGTATAGTGCCTCCATTTGAGGTTTGACTGGAGGAAGATGTGTGCCTGAAGCAAAAAAAGCAAGCAGAAGAATAAAAACTACCAGCAAAAACAATATCTTGTGATGCGCCTCGTGATTTCCCATGCAAAAGCAAAGAGTTGCTGATTTTTATAACTTCCGTTCACAATAACAATCTTTTTATACGTAAGAAAATGCAAGTCTGCTATGGACATAGAGAGATGTTTTGTAGAAAAGAGGAGCTGTAAGTCCTATCTGGAAAAGTCAGTCTCCATAGAATTGATCGGTGAGATGATCAAGGCGGGAACAACAGCGCCTTCTGCGGGAAATTTGCAAAACTGGCAGTTCATCGTGGTTCGCGAGGAGCAAAAGCGAAATGAGATTGCTGCAGCCTGTCACAAACAGGAGTGGATGCGCGGTGCTCCAGTGCATATTATCATCTGCAACGACGTGAAGAAAGTCACGGACATGTTTTCTCGAAAAGGAAAGTTATATGCGACGCAAGCTTGTGCTATTGCAGGCCAGAATATCATGCTCAAGGCGACAGATCTTGGACTTTCGACCTGTTGGGTTGGTTCTTTTGACGAGTATGCGATCGCAAAAATTCTTAAGATTCCTGATAATAGTATTCCTGAAATGATTATTACTGTAGGCTATAGTGATCAGCTGGAGCAAGGTATTGATAGACTTCCAGTGGACAAAGTTACATTCTTCGAAGAGCATGGAAAAAATATAGTAGAGAAGTCATTCTTTCCACTAAGTAAATATGGACAAGATATAGGCAGAGTGCTGGAAAGAGCAACTGGCACAAATCAGCAGCAAGAGTCACAACCGCGCAAGCCATTAGAAAGAATTAAAAAGTGGTTCAAAAAAGTATAGAAAGATTTAAATATAACCTATATGATAGTTACTATAACACTGATAGTGGTTATTATGAACTTACATCATTTTCTTAAGAGCGAACACAATGTAAGAAAACTCTTTGGCAAGAAAGAGATAGAGATTATAGGAAAACAACTAGAAGGAAGCACACTTACTCAGTCTGAAAAAAATAGATTGAGCAGAGATATAAGACCAAAACTAGAGTGTATCCAGTCTATGGCGCAATTTCAGGATGAATTTAAACTCAAGAAAGACCAAGATAATCGAAGATTAATTGCGGTTGCAGTAAACACCATAGTCCAAGATAGACTGCAAGAAAATATACGAGCAATTCTTCTGTTCGGATCATTCGCGAATAAGTCAAGCACAAAACATTCAGACATGGATATTTGCGTACTCTTCAAACAACCTCTCTCGCTGAAAGAAGCGACTGCATTCAGAATAAGGATCTCTGGCCAGCTTTCAGAGAAAATAGATGTACAAGTATTTAACATCCTTCCGCAAAAAATAAAAAGGGAGATTGCGAAAAATCATAAAGTACTCTATCAAAGCAGGCAACACAATGATTTAGATTTTACAGTCCAATATATGAAGGACGATGCATATTTTATCAGGATGCACAAAATTTTTGGAGCAGCAGCATGACGAGAATAGCAGATAAGATAAAGGAGATAAGGGAATATCTAGATCAATTGAAAGATATTATTCCAGGGAATATAGCAGAGTACAAAGGAAGCCTAGAGAAAAAAGCAGCATGTGAGAGATATGTTGAAAAAATTGTTGAGGCCGTAACAGACTTAGCATTTTTAACCATCAAGATAAAAAAGTTAAAGATACCTGAAGATGACAATAGTGCATTTACCATTCTCTGTGAGAGTAACATAATCAGCGATGCACTTGCAACAAGGCTGAGAAATGCAAAAGGTATGAAGAATATTTTAGCTCATCAATATGGAAAAATCGATGATGAAATTGTCTTTGAAGCGGTCACACAAGAGTTAGAAAAGGATGTAGAAGCCTTTATTAAGCAAATTGAAAAAGTGCTGAAGTAAGATACATTATGTAGAGGGGCTGTGGGCTAACCTGGTATGCTTCAGCCATGGGGTGGCTGCGATCTCGGTTCAAATCCGAGCAGCCTCATTTAATATCTATGGGCTCGCTTGTGTCAGAGGTTCTTCTAACTACTCCGTCTAGCGTTGGTTGTATGATCTCTAGTATTCTTCTTTGTAGTGCGGGAACATCTTCATAACGAACATCAACAAAGTGAATGGGATGTCTAGGAAAATAGCGTTGCATCTGTAAAAACTCTTCTCTGGCAGCTGTTAATGCTTCTAAATTTTGTAAGTCATCAAGAGGATGTCCTTTTGCTGCATGGTCTTCTACAAGTTTTTGATATATGGTCTCTGCAGGGGCGTCTAGAATGAGCACTGCATGGGGGTCTTGCATGCGGTTATGAAGACTCAGTCTATTTTCTCGCTCTATCTTTTCAACTCGGTCAAAAGCAAAAGTTGAATAAGGCCCGCGTCTTTGTATGATAATCTTTCCTTGTTCTAGTCCGGGAATAACTACTGCATCTATATGCGCAGAGCGATTCTGTAAAATCCAATCATAAGGAAGAGGTTTTTTGGTTTGTAGTGCTTCAAGAATTTCTGGTCCTCGAATGCCTTGCATCCAGGGTTGTGAAGTTGCTACTATTTCTCTGTCAGGTAAATGTTCTCGAACATGAGCGGCTAAAAAGTCGGTATAGGCTCGATTGTCGAGAGTGCTGATTCCATCAACCACAATCCATCTTGCTTTCGGAGATGCATAAAGAGTGCTTAATGCCATAAAACGCAAAAAACATTTCTCTTTAAAAAGTTATCTCTTGGTAGTAGTTGCTTTGAGCGCATTATACAATATTGCCAGGGAACAGGATCTACTTTTGTTTTTTTCTTTGTTGCTCAAAGAGGTGACAAAGTTATATAAGCATATTTCACAGCAGAAGAACGATGATAGAACAAACTACTGTAAATATAGGTTTGGTAACCGACATGGAAGAAATAAGAAGACTTTATGATTTTATTAGAGCACAACCATTTGACTATCCAAGATATTTAGACTGGGTTGAAAAGTGTAAAAGAGAACTTGAGTTAGGGATTAAAAGAGCTTTAGTAGTTAAAAGTCAAGGAATTATTGTTGCAGATCTAGTATTTCAAGCACATAAGCAAGAAAGAGGAGTTATAGAGATTAAAAACGTCCGAGTTAATCCAAATTATCAGAGAAGAGGATTATTCAGACAATTAGTAGAACAGCTTGAAGAACAAGTGATGCAAGAAGGATATCGAAGAATTGTTGTAGATACACATGCCACCAATATGCCTTTTATTACAGCCTCACAGAGATTAGGATTTAGAAGAGTGGCTGAAGAACCATTATATAGTGATCAGTTAGAAGTTATTCTCGTAAAGGACTTGTGATATTTATGGATCACTTAGCTATTCTCAAAAAGAAATGGTTAGAAAAGATTCTTTCTGGTGAAAAGACTATAGAATCCCGTTGGTACAAGCAAAGAAGAACTCCCTATCAGAAGATTGCCAAAGGAGACATCATTTATTTTAAGGAAAGTGGTAAACCAGTAACCACAAAAGCGACAGTCCAAGAAGCTCTTTTTTTCGATGCGCTCACGGAAGAAAAACTCAAAGATATTCTCCAAACATACGGAAAACAAATTGGTATGACTTTTGATGCGATTCCAAGTCTCTTAAATAAAAGTTATTGTACATTAGTAGTCTTACAAAACGTCGAAAAGATAGACTCTTTCACTATTAACAAAAAAGGATTTGGAAATATGGCGGCATGGATTACAGTAGAAGATATTGATCAGATAAAAAAATAAGGTATAATCATAAAATCTTATGCTTGAGTAAAAAATTTTTAACTACTTCAAAAATAAACTTATACCCTTCTGCGGTTGGGTGAACTCCATCCGGTAAAAGTTCAAGATAGTTACGTTGTTTCTTAAAAGGATGATAAACATCTATAAATGGAATCTTGTTCTTTTTGCATAATACTGCGCATTTCTCATCATACTGCTCTTCAAAGAGAGATTTATAGGAACAAGTAGGTCGCCAAGGCACAGGATCTACTTTACTATCGTCAATAGGTGTACCTCCTACAAAGATAATGTTTTTAGTATAACGACGAGCCTGATCAATCAGTTTTTGAAGATTTAATGTATACTGCTCTAAGGGAATGGAATGTTGTTTGGTAGTATTGTCAAAAAGAGAGTCATTAACCCCTATAGAGAAAATAATAATTATTTCTTCGTCCTCATCTCGTAATTTTGTGCGCTGTTCAGTTTCAAAGGCAAATCGTTCAAGAAGGCCTTGCGAGGTGTCACCTGATATACCAAGATTATACACAATATAATAGATGGAAGGATCTGCTAGCTGTTTTTCATCTAGATAACGACGTAAGCGTTGCACCCAACCACCTTCAACATCCCAGGCTCCATAGGTAGTGCTTGGACCAAAAACAAGGATGAGTGTCATAAAGAAAAGATGAAAGAATACTATAAAAAGTTGTTGTTTACAAGAAAGAAAAAAAGAAAAAAAAGCCGATGCCCAGGTTTAGAAAGAGATGGGCATCAGCAAGAGTCAAAGGGCAGAGATTTTGGGGGTTGCCCATTTGATCGTGACGTCTCAGCTCAAAAGATGCGTTGTCTTTGCCTGCTTGCGGCTGGAGCAGAAGCACCAATCATGTCGATACCTAAGTCATCGCCGAAAGCCATGTCTTTTGCTGCTGATTGCTTCTTGGATGTTGCTCGTCCCATCACATAAGGTGAAGTTACACCAGTCATGATAGTCATAACTCTGACACGTCCATCCATTTTAGGGTCAATTCTTGCACCTAGGATAACGTTCGCGTCTGCATCCATAGATTCAGTGATAATTTCACCGATCTTGTTCACTTCATCGAGTGTCAAGTCTTGTCCACCAGAAATGTGAATCAAAGCGCCAGTAGCACCTTGGTAGCTGACATCTAAGAGTGGGTTAGTCAAAGCACGTCGAGTAGCTTCTTCAACACGTGCATCTGTGTCACTTTCACCAATACCGATAACTGCTACATCACCATTAGTCATGATAGCTCTAACATCAGCGTAGTCTAGGTTGACTAAAGAAGGCACTGCGATAGTTTCGACAATGCCTTTGATCATAGTAGATATCAATTCATTCGCAACTGCAAATGCTTGTTGGATGGGCAAGTTACCAGCGATTTGCACTAGTCGATTGTTATCAATAACAATGACTGTGTCGCAAGCTTCTCTTAACTGTTGGAGTCCAAATTCAGCTTTGTCAACACGTGCGCGTTCAACATCGAACGGCATGGTGACTGTTCCGATAACGATTGCGCCAGATTCTCGTGCTAGGCTAGCAACGACGTGAGAAGACCCAGTGCCCGTTCCTCCACCCATACCTGCACAGATAAATGCCATATCACAATCTTTTAAGAGTCCTTTGAGTTCATGCAGACTTTCTTTAGCTGCTTCAGTTCCCTTTTGTGGGTAACCTCCACAACCTAGTCCTCTGGTTAATTCTTTACCAATAAGGACTTTATGATCTGCATCAGTAATATTCAAGTGTTGTAAATCTGTATTAATAGCGAAGATTTTCGCTCCCTGAATGCCTTTCTTATGTAGCCAAGAAACCATATTGTTTCCACCGCCACCGCATCCAATTACTGTAATATTAGCCTGACCTACTTCGAGGCCATCGCTGGTTGTAGGCATTGCCTTCATTGCATCTGAGACGAGACTTTCCATGTTGTTTTCCCCCTTGTATTCCCCAGGTTTTGTTTTTTCCTTGTGTTTTTTGTATATTCTCGAGCACCATAATATTTATATGGTAGTTGAGTATGATACCATCTAAGAGAACAAAAAACTTATTGACTCGTGATATAAGTTGTTGTGTTAAGAACGCTGTTTTCACTAAGAACTGAGAAACGCCAATTTCGATGTTCGCAAATGATATTAATTTTCAACCGCCAAGTTGAATTGATAAACGTTTTGATTTTTCCCGCCAAGGATTGAAATCAAACTGTAATTCTTTTTTATACTCTTAGCTAGTATATAAACATTTTTTAATTCTGATATATGTTTTACACAATATAAATGGTTAACTAGAACACGATAATCATGCTTCTTATGCCTAAAAAAGACAAGTATAAGCCGGGTGATACTATTGCTGTCACAACTAACGACAAACAAGTCACTGGTCTGGTCATGCCTTCTCCAGATGCACAAAACATCGTGCTCAAACTCAAATCTGGATACAATATAGTGATCAATAAAAGGTCCATAACTACAGTCAAAAAAGAAAAAGCTGTTGCTGCTATAGAGAAACAAAAACCACAAAAAATAGAATACAAACCAGGATTAAAAACAGTAACTATTTTACACACTGGTGGCACTATTAGTTCTGAGATCGATTATCAAACAGGTGCAGTCGTTCCTCGGTTCACACCAGAAGAGATCATAGCTAAATATCCACAATTAAGTGAAATTGCCAACATTCGTTCTCGTCTCATCAGGAACATGTTCTCAGAAGATATGCGCTTCGCTCATTATAATATTCTAGCCAAAGAAATCCAGAAAGAGATCAAGGAAGGTGTTGATGGCATTATTATTACCCACGGCACAGATACTATTGCCTATACTGCAGCGGCTTTGTCCTTTGCCTTAGAACACTTGCCTATTCCAGTTGTTTTAGTAGGCAGCCAGCGTTCATCAGATCGTGGCAGTTCAGATGCGGCATTAAATCTCTTGTCTGCTATGCGCTTCATCACACAATCGGACTTTGGAGAAGTTGCTATCTGTATGCATGAGACCAGCAGCGATGAATCCTGTGTGCTTCTTCCAGGAACAAAAACACGAAAAATGCATGCCAGCAGAAGGGATGCTTTCAAGGCAGTCAATGCTCGGCCATTCGCTCGTATCACCAAAGAAGGAAAGATCACATGGATCAACCAGCAGTATAAGAAAGTCGACAAGTCCAGGAAGTTCGCGCTCAAGTTGTTCAAGGAAGATCTCAAGATTGGTGTGCTCAAAATACATCCAAATATGTTCGCGAAAGAGTTTGAGTCCTATGCAACATTCAACGGATTAATTCTCGAAGGCACTGGCTTAGGTCATGCACCTATCAATGTGATTGACAAAGAGACCAAAGAACATGCAAAGATGCTCAAGAGCATAGAGAAGCTGGCAAAGAAAATGCCTGTTGTTATGACATCACAGACATTGTTCGGTCGCATCAACATGAATGTCTATTCGACAGGACGCCTCTTGAAAGAGAAAGGTGTGCTCGGAGATTATGCAGACATACCACCAGAAACTGCGTTCATCAAGTTAGCTTGGGTGCTCAGCAACTATCCCAAGGCACAGGTAGCAACCATCATGCATGAAGATGTGCGCAGCGAAATCACCAAGCGTTCAGCACATGAAGATTTTCTGTAATAATATAGTTCTTATGCCTAAGTGGTTACTAAACTATTTATAGCTGGAAAATGTTGACTTTCAATAATGGGGGTAAAAAAGAGTCTTATTTATGTAGCTTTGTTAGTTTTAACTATGAAATTTATTACTGCAGTTGAGTGTGGTTCACAACCTACTGACGGATGCACTGTTAGTGTTAGTACCACGTTTGATACTGGAAATTATAATCTGCCGAATGGAATTAATATGCTTGGTAATGCAATTACGCTTGACTGTAATATGTCGATACTCGATGGTACAGGTGGTTCAGACATAGGCATTTTCTTTAACACCGCAACCTTTTCTACTGTTCAAGGATGTACGATAAAAAATTATAATGTAGGGATTCATGTTGGTTTTGCTTCTGACAACAATACCTTTTTTAATAACACATTAAGCTTTAATTCATATGGCCTAATTCTTGACTATCTATCAAGCACAAATTATGTTGATAATACCTACATTGTTGAAAATGTTATGTCTAATAATAGCAATACTGGTGTTCTAATTCATGGTAGTGTAAATATCGTGGTGAATAACAACATCATTAATAATGGTAATTATGGTGTGCGAATCGCAGTTCCTATCGCTGGCTCTAATAATATTACTCAGAATATACTTTCTGGCAATGGTGTTCATGCAGTTTTCTTGGACGATGATGGAAAATTCAATAATGTTTGGGATAATGATATCGCCGATACAAACCTAACGTATACACGAACAAATGGGAACAAGTATTGCATAAACAATATTCCAAATAGGTATTCTGCAGGAGCTAGCGGTCCTGGATGCGATTGTCTACCTCTTGTTGACCAATTAGTGATTAATACGGAAGAGAATTATTGTTCTGGTCTTTATAATCTTCCCAATGGTGTAAGACTTCTAGAAAATAATATTGCGGTTGATTGCAACAATGCAACATTAGATGGGACTGGTGCTTCATCACATGGCATTTATTTAAATGGCCCTGATTTTATTACTGTAAATAACTGCACGTTGCAAAATTATGCTACTGGTATCGACAACACTTTTGGTTCTTCAGATAATATTATTCGCCATAATCTTCTTTTTAATAATTCTATTGGTGTAGGTTTGTATAATAATGCGGGATTAGGTGCTAATAACCATTATGTACATGATAATATTGTCATAGATAGTAAAGATAGGGGGATTTATGTAGGCGGTACGAACAATCATGTTGAGAATAATACTATTCTAAGAAGCGCTAACTATGCAGTACATGTTTCAACACCAAGTAGTTTGAGTAACATTACAAATAATTGGATTGAAGATAATGCCTTCGGCATATATGTCGATGGCACAGCACGAAACAACAACTATTCTTATAATTATATCCTTAATAGCATTAACTATAGTTTTTACTACAATGATAGATATGATAACATTTCAGCAGAAAATAACTGCTGGGGAACTTCCTTACGCCGTAAAATCTCAGACTCTATTTATGACTATTATGATGATCCAACCAAAGGAATAGTCTATTTTGAGCCTTATATCTCTGGCTACGCATGCGGTCCCGGCGTTGGCATTCTCGATATTATTCCTATTCAAGTTGTTGAAAACGTCGATTTGATTAGAGGGAAAACAACGTTAGTTCGTGTGCAAGTTGAGTTCGCTGAAGATCCAACGAATCAGACGACGGTTGTGACTGACCTCTATGTGAATGGTTCTCTCTATGATACGAACTCTACGGACTTTACTGGAGGTCAGATCGCCAACATTGATTTTATGATTCCTGGCAGCAGCTTTGAGTATGTCAGTCAAGTTGAATTTAAAGCTGTGCTGACGACGAATATTACTGGCTTTAATGACACGTATGCGAAGACTATGAATGTGGTTGAGACAAGAGACTTGAACATCGTGTTTGTTCCTGTCGATAATCCTACTAACTTTAATCAGGCTGTTGCAGATTCTGTTGATTTCATGCGAAAAGTTTATCCCCTTGCTGATGACGCGCTAATCGATCGTCAAAAAGAAGGTATAACTATTTCTAGCATTTCCGGTCCTTTTAAAACAATTAGAGCTTTAGATAGAATATATAGAAGTAGTGTCATAAATAATGAATTTCCAGATGTTGCCGTAGGTATTGTAAGATCGAATTGGCTTCAAGACGTATTAGGAGAACCTGGTTCTGGTCTAAGCTATTTTACATCACGCGCCGTAATTGCGGAAGAAGATTTTAGTAACACTGTAGCACATGAAGCAGGACATGTTTATAGATTATGTGATGAAAATAGCAATTCAACGTGGTTAAGTGGAAGAATAATCTATGCTTGTGATAATGGCGATAGAAATAACGATAATCAATTAGATGGTGATTGTGAGGGTGATGGCTGTCCGACTACTTCTTTAGAACCTTTGAGCGGTTATCCAGATAATACCATCTTACATAACTTAATGGGGGATGAAGTAAGTAATGTTTGGATAGCAAATGATAGCTTCAATCAGTTGTTAGATGAACTCCTAACTCCATTACAAACTCAGACAGCATCAAAAAGAGTGTTAATTAGTGGAATATATGATAATATCACTAAGTCGATTGTCTTTCAAAGTACTTATTTATTAGGCCAAGGATCTACAGATTTTATAGATAGCTTTACTGATGGTGATTTCTCTTTAGAATTTTTAAATGATAGTAGTATAGTTACAAATATGAGATTTAATCTTTCGTATGGATTATTTTCTGCAGATGGTAATTTTACTGAAACTAATGAAAGTCTTTTTACATTCACAGTACCATACACAGAAGATATAAACAAAATTCTATTTAAAGAAAATAATGTTATAAAAAATGAGATTAATAAAACACCTAATGTTCCTATCGTAAATATAAATTATCCTAATCGAGATACAGTTTTGATGGGAGAAATAGAAATTTTATGGAATGCTACTGATCTTGATAATGATACACTTTCCTACGCACTTGTTTTGAATTCTGAAAGTGAAGGAAACAGTACCCTTGGTCTTGATTTAAATGAAACAAACTACACATTCAACTTCTCAACAATTCCAGAAGGAAAAGATTATTCACTAAATGTGTTAACAACAGATGGATTTAATACTATAGAAACTAATACCAATACTTTCTGCGTTGATACTAATATATCAATATGTGGTTTAAAACTATTGAATGTTAATCAAACAACAGCATTATTTGAGTTCATTGTCACAAATACTCTCAATACTACGCAGGAAGATATTAACTGGACGTTCGATGTACAGGAAGCGAATATTACGTCAACATATAATTTCAATTTGACAGGTGGAGAAGATATTTTTGTTTATATTGAATATACATATAGTTCAACTGGTAACTACCAGATAACTGCAACATCAAGTAACGTGAATTTCACAGATTCACAATCAATTAATCTAACAATTTAGAGGAGGAAAAGAAAAATGAAAAACAAAACATTTGGATTTGGAATTATATTTGTGTTAATACTATTTGGATTGAGCTATTATTTAGCTATAGTGATACATACAAACTGTCCTACATATGGAGAGATTGTTTATGATGAAGGAAGACCAATAACTTCTGAGTCAGATGCAAAACAAGTATTCTTATCTTCAAAAGATAAGATATCTGATCGTTTCTTACATAGACAATCTGATTTAAATAACACGCCTTATAATGATATTTCTTCACTAATCTCATTTAAAGGTAATATTCTAAAAAAAGAATTCGAAGGATGGGTACCAGAACCGTATGGTATATTAAGCCAATCTCAGGGAGGGAATATAATTATGGATGGTATTTTTATAGGAAAAGATGGAAAAATATATTCCTTTAGGAAGTGCAGATAATGACATTAAACACTACCCCATTTGCAGAAGGAGACGATTATTCTTTGACGAGCTTGACAACGGATGGATTTAATACTGCAGAAACTAATAGTGGTATTTTTTGTGTTAGTAGCAATTTATCTGTCTGTGGTTTAAATTTACTTGCTACAAATCAAACTACCGCTCTCTTCGAGTTTGTCATTACAAATACATTGAATAACACACAAGATGACATAAACTGGACGCTAGATACTGGAGACGCTAACATTACGTCGACATTCAATTTCAATCTAACTGCATATGAAGACATTTTTGTTTATATCCCAAGTTTGACAGTATCATTTTTTAGCCTTTTTTAACGCATAGAATTTGACAGATAAATTGTCGTTGGCGAGCATGTGTTTTTTAGCATTTATTCGCTAAATAAATTTGACAGTTTGAGTGTTTTTTTGGTTTTTGGCTTAAACAGCAAGTGCAGTGCTTGCGAAAAGAGGTCAAAAACATCTTTTCTAGGCATTCTTGACTAAAAATCAAGCCAGAAAACAAGAATTTAGGCGCAACTGTCAAATTCTATTTCCCGCAAAAAACGAGGAAGAAATGTCAAACTTAGGTTATTAGCAACTGATATAATCCAACGAGTGCAAGACTTTATTAATGGGACTGCTTAAGAGAAAAACATGAACAAAAAAGGCCAGATCTATTTGTTAGCTGCATTAATCCTAGGGTTCATCATTTTTTTGCTTGCCGCAGAAACCAATGTCGTCAAGAAGACAGTCATAGATGATGACTTCGAGTCCTTGGCAAGAAACTATGAGGTCGAAAGCGCGAAGTTCATGAACCAGATTTTGGAGCAGGGAGTCACTGATATTCCTCAGGAGTTTCTCAAGTTCACGATTGTCTTCTCAGCGTATGCAAAAACAAAAAACCCAGAGTTCGGGGTGATTTATGCATTCATCTTCAATAATCGTGTGTATATGGGAAATTATCTGGATACAGAAATACAGATTCCAAGGCAGATTCCTCTTTCAGGATGTTATCAGCGTCTCAATACCAATATTGTTGTTGCTGGATTCCCAGTGCAAAGCAGTGTCACAACAGGCGCATTCTCGTCATGTATGTTGGATATACCCATACCTCCAGCGAACAAATTGAGATTCTTTATTGAAGGCATTGAATACGAGGTAGAGCTCGAGCCTACAAGACCGGAAATTATCATCGTCAGTCGTGAAAACATCAACAATGAGCGCAAGGTCTTTGTCAAGGGT
>Ga0209541_10011021_pt1 | contig 14242 bp, 15 predicted proteins | sample RifCSPlowO2_01_FD_184027 | JGI IMG/M metagenome (GOLD analysis project Ga0209541, IMG submission 184027) | Groundwater microbial communities from Rifle, Colorado - Rifle CSP2_plank lowO2_0.1 (SPAdes) (version 2) | ecosystem: Environmental > Aquatic > Deep subsurface > Groundwater | place... | reverse complement strand
TACCGCCGCCGCCACCGCCTCTACCTTGTCCGAAACCCATATTGTTTGTTCACCTATTGTTGTTAATACTTCTTATAACCTACAAGAACTCCTAAAACTTTAGTCATCCTCATAAGTATATAGCGAAAAAGCCTTTCCTCTTTATAAAACTATCACTACTTTTATCATTTTTTCCCCTGTTTTTCCAACTCAGCCTTATTTCAGCAATCCTAACCACTCTTCATCCTCCGGTCTGCAGAACAACCACCCCTTTGCTTCCGTAACCGAATCCTGCAGCGTCCCAATATACGTTTTCGGCGACAAATTAAGAATATACACTTTGCCCGCAGGCGACGTCACCCTATCCCACGCATGCCCCATAGAACCAATACTATTCCTATCCACACTCACCCTCCCGCGAAATATCCCCTCTTCAATCGCTTTCTCAAGTAACACCCCTCCAAATAACGCCTGCTGTCGGCACACACCATATCCTTCCTCTACAAACCGCTCAAGCGAAATCAATCCATCCTCTTTCACATTCAACCGCCGAACTAATCGTGCCGTCTCCTCTTCAGAATACTTCATCCTCTCCGGCACCAGACTATACACTGCCTCCAGAAACGGCGGATGCCTACATTGCTGTATCGCTTCACATCGCTCTTTTGCCTCTTGATAATATCGCTGTAACAGAGGCGACGCTTCAAAATCAACTAAAATCGCCTCTCGCGACGTATGACCTATGTACACCCCTGTATCAATCTTCGTATCTCTTCCAATTAAATGATGTCCCAAATAAAACCCTCGCTCTAAGCTCTCATCGAGCCATAACCGTAACCGACCAATATCTGTACGATCCCAACGAATGAAATCATTTGGATATTGTAAATCTGACATATACTCTATTTTTCATCCCTTTTTTATTAAATATTGTGGTCTTAAACCAAACTCTTCTTTACTTCCATAATCTTTATAAAACCACAACCAAAAAATCAACATATAAAATAAATTCAAAATATACCAAAATCCAGAGATTTCTGTTCGAAATCTATGGATTTTTAGTATAAACATAAAACAAACAAAACATCTCTTGGAGGAGAATATATTATGGCAAAACAACAAAAAACATACGAAGGAACAGGCGCAACCATTGATGCTGCTGTAGGACAGATTTATGGCAATCTTGAAAATCAGGGTTTATCTAAAGACAATTTCAGAGTAACAGGGTACCAATTTACCATTGGAACACAAGATGGAAGTAAAAGAGGGACTGGCGAACAATTTAACAATCATGACTATGCTTTGGTCAACGCATTAGGTGCAGCAGGAATTTCACATAACGACTACAACGCAAAACAAAATGATTTTGAAACTCAAGTAACTGTCAAAGGCGTCTACGAACCACAACAAAAAGCAAAAGGACAACCTTCCGGTGCTGCGCCATCAAGAACCCGTGGTACTACAATCACCGATTTATTTTAATTTTTTTAATCATTTTTATTTTTTTGATATTATGTATTAGGTAGTAAACAGTAAGTACATCGTGTAAAGTGGGTGGGAGAGGTAAAAAAGTCTAATCCTCAAAAAAAATTACCAAAAACCCATGACCCAATTCCCACAAGAAACCAGAGATTATTATCAAGAACATATTCGCAAAGCCAAATCTCTTTTTCCCAAAGACATAACAAACACGAAACTGTCTCATACTGCTGCCGGATTTTGTGACGCGTATCAATCCAGATACAGTTTTCTCACCAATTTAGAAAGTGGAATATACACAGCATATCAGCATGAGATGGAAAAATATCACATTTTCGGGTATAACTGCACAACCGTAATCCCTTCACTCTATCTATTATACGAAACATTAGATCTCAAACCCCAAATTGTCCAATTCTTTGAATTCCGCGACATAAAAAACAACAACAAAAAAGAAGACGAGCAAAAACCCTACGAATCACATCACTTCTCTTTAACCATCCAGATCAAAAACAAAACCTACCTTGTCGACTCATTCTATGAAAACTTTGGCGTTATTACCAATCAAGCAGAAGACAGCTGGAAAATTCAAGGCCGTCACGGCTTTAGATCCTGCACAAGAGAATTTTCCCAAGTCATCTACTATTCCGAATCTGAGTTTGCCGATATGATGCAACGTCTGCGTGACCCCGCCGAATCATTAGACATGTTAGTTGCCGGCCAAAAAGTATACAACGATCGAGAAATCGCCAAAACAAAAACCACTCTTATGGCCTACTACTTCGACAACCCTCGAAAAATTACCACAAGAGCGTTCGCAGAGCAACCCGGTATTCAACATAAAGTAATCTATTATCATCAGCATCTCAATGAGCAAGCTCAAGTCACCAACACAACAATCGATTTATACGTTGCCAAACAACCAACCTGGACTTCTTTAGTCGAACCAAAAAAAATCGCAACCCTCACTCTAACCAAACTTTCATCAATAAGACGATTACTCAGCGGTATCACGAATTATACAAAACAAGAACGAATCCATCCTTCATTAGAATTCTCTCAAAATACATCAAAAACATCTAAAAAATCCTCCTTAACAACTCTTGTAGAAGAATTATTCCAACATCTAAGTCCAACAGAACAAGACAGCATTCTCCCCTCAATCTACGCCCGCACCCTCTACGATGCAGCACAACCAAAAAAAGAATACCTCTATACAACAAAGAAAAGAGAACAACGCCTGCGTGAATTAATAAACCAAGAATGCCAAATGCGCAATCAAATTAAACCCCTGGAAGATGAGAAATTTTTACTTGGCTGGAAACTTGTAAAAAAAGATCCAAAACGAAAAAAATATCTCAAAAATGAAATAAATAAAAAATACAAAGAGAAAAAGAAAATCGTAGAAGACATTGATCTCTACAATCATGCAAGAAGCGGCAACAAATACGTCTTCCATCGCACCATGGACAAAATTCTCTTCTCCCAACACCAGCTTAAAGACAAATCACTTGAAGATATGGCCCAAATGATCCAAGAACAGAACCTCGATTGGCGTATCGGCTACCTTGCCATGATTGCCGATTATATCCCATTTGTAATTGACGGAAAAAAAGATCTAGAATTAAAAGTCTTCATGCCTAACATTCAAGAAAAAGTCAGAGCACGAATAGAAAGGGATAGAAGAACAGAATGAAGAGTAAATAAATCATTTCACCAACTCTCCCAATTCAATCCTATACCCGTTCTCAAAATCAAACACTTCCCGTAATCTCGCTCCGCTTTTCAGCTTTAAATCATCACGAGAGGTCATAAATTGTAACTTTGCCTTCAGAGAATCATCAAAATCTATTTTTGGTATCTCTCGCTTCAAGCAAGCATCATTGCCATCATAGAATGCAGCAATTCTTGGTGGAGGTATTCTCCCTTGTTCATTAATATCTGGGATTTCAATTTCTGTTGAAATATATTTCCCCTCTAAAAGTTCTTGATGCTGTAAAAAAAAAGTATATATCGAATTTCTATGGAGAGAACCAGGAGGATAATACTCTCTACGCGCTTGTATCACTTTTTCCAAATCTGCTCCTTTATGTTGTAAACACAGTGGCTTAAATGGATCAGGGGGCAATCCCACCCCCGAACCTAGGACAAAATGTTCATAACGCGTCATCAGAACAGGCATCTCAAGTTCCATATAATCTTCTACTCCTTCCCTCCATTGTTCCCACTGCGTATATAAATATAATTTGTCCTCATCTGGAATTCGTACATCCACTTTCACTCCAAATTTTTCTTCGTATTGCATTATAATAGAAGTGATTGTCAATTATAAAAATGTTATGAAAAAAGACTTTTTAGAGTAATCTTTTTAACTAAGCACAATTTACTCCTCCCTGTGATTAAATGGACACACCACTACCAAAAATAAACCCGGAAGAAATCAACATTGAAATCATCAATGAACAATATGACGTAACAGATTTTCAGTCCTATGAAAAAGAACTGGTTCATTTTTTAAGAGAAGATGCATTAAATAATCAGAATCAAAAATTGTCAGTGACCTTTTTATGGTTTTATCAAAATAAACTTGTATCTTATCTCTCGTTACTTAACGACAAAATAAATCTGGAAGGTACACTCAAAGAATTCTTTCAAGAAAAAGACATCCATTACAAATCATTACCCGCATTAAAAATTGGCAGAATTTGTGTTGATGAACGATTTTTAAAGCGAGGCTTAGGCAAATTAATGATTTTAACCACAATTAAAATTGCCCAAGAGATGAATAAAAAAAGATCCGGCTGTCGATTTATCACTCTAGATGCAAAACGTAATAACAATCCAGACAAAGACCCTTTACTCTTCTATAAAAAAATGGGATTCCAAACACTGCGCGAAAAAAAGAATGGACCAACCTCTATGTATCTAGATTTACAGTATACTAAGGAAGCATAATTTTCAAACTCAACGCTTCACGTAATGTTTTAATGCGCGCAGGAGACGGATTACGTTGCTCTTCTAATACTGCTCGTATAAAATTCTTTGCATCTACTCCTCGTAAAGTAGGAGTTGCTCTAATTGGTTTAGCCATATTCATACATAAATGAGATAAAGTTTATAAATATTTTGGAGCTATTCTTCAGATTATTAGTGGGATATTTTATTAAGAGTACTACCACAAATCCGCACATCTCAATTCATCCGCTGAAATTTTTGGAAACCGAATTTTTCTTTTAGCCATTAAATCTCGCTGTGTTCCCTGCAGAATATTTAATTCTTCTGTAATCTGACCATACTCCGGTTGTAACGGGTCAATTAGTGGTATTATTTTATATCTCTCTTCTCCTCTCCTCTCCAAATACAACAACTCATACATCCTTGCCGCTAACTTCTCAATCCCCTCTTGCGGCACATCAATCAATCGTGTATAATTCTGTAACTCGCAAAAACAAGCCAGACCATATAACCCCCAAGAACTTCCATAACTTGATGTATCGCTTCTTTTTTTAAAAAACGAAACACAATCCCCAAACCCATACATACTTAACTCACGTACAATTACAGAAGAATCAGTTGCACAAGCCAACTGCTGATACTTTCCCGAACCAGTTTTCCCTAATCTATATTCAATATTTTCTGTTATCATACTAATCCTCCTTAATCCATCACCCAGAACACCCCTCTTCGTTCAACGCACTCTTCGTTAAAGACACTCAACTATCCGTTAAACGCAATCAGATAACTTCAACTCAAGTTGAACCTATCGTACTATAACTTCAACTCCGTTCGAAGTTATCATGTTAAACGCACTCAACCTCTCTTATTGATAACCATTATCAATAAGAACATCCCCTCTCTCTAACTACTTCACTTTCCTCAACCTCATCTCCTCAACAACCGCCGAAACAAACCTCTCAACCGGCACATCAAACTCCACATCCCCCGCTCGACTTCGTACTGCAAGCGTTCTGTTTTCACACTCTTTATCGCCGATTGTCACAATATAATTCACTTTCTCCTGCTGTGCATCACGCACTTTTTTACCAATCGTCTCCGCATTATCATTCAACTCAACACGCACATCCGCATCCCGCAATTTCTTCATAACCTCAGACGCAAACTCCACATTTCGATCCGTCACCGTCACAAGTTTCACCTGTACCGGCGATAACCACAACGGAAATTTGCCCGCATACTGCTCAATTAAAATGCTCATAAACCGCTCAAGCGACCCCGAAATCGCACGATGGATAACAACCGGTCGCTCCTTCTCACTCTTCTCATTCATAAACGACAGATTAAATCGTTGCGGCAAATTAAAATCACATTGAATCGTCGCTAACTGCCACTCCCTCCCCAGCGCATCTTTAAACATGAAATCCAATTTTGGTCCATAAAACGCTGCCTCACCCTCTCGTCGTTTATATGGCAGCTTCATTTTCACAGCCGCTTTTTCCAGCGCCGCTTCTGCCGTCTTCCACATCTCATCTGTTCCTAAATACTTCGATTTATCCTCGCCACGCACCGAAAAACTCACCCAATAATCCGTATCCATCTGTAATACCCGATAAAATTCATGCACAATACCAACAATCGTCTCAACTTCCTGCGTCACCTGCGATAACCGACAGAACAAATGCCCATCGTCTTGCGTAATCGCCCGCACCCGTGACAAACCAAGCAATTGCCCTGACTTCTCATCACGATAAATCGTCGCTGGCTCAAAATACCGAACCGGCATATCTCGATAACTAAACGCAAACGCATCAAAAATCTGCATATGGTGCGGACAATTCATCGGCTTCATGATAAAATCATCCGACTTTCCTTTCACTTTAAACAACTCATCGCCAAACTTATCCCAATGGCCAGACATCTTATACAACAAATCTTTTGCAATATGCGGCGTCCATACCTGCTGATACCCTTTATCTTTATGCAGTTCCCATAAAAATTTCACAATTTCATTTTTGATAATCGTACCTTTGGGTGCCAGTAACGGCAAACCTTGGCCAACCAACTCAGACACCACAAATAACCCCATCTCTTTGCCAATCTTCAAATGCGATCGCGCTTCCGCATCCTGTTGTTTTTTCAGATATGAATCTAATTCATGCGCACTTGGAAACGCAACGAGCGTCACCCGCGTCAACTGCGCATTATTTGAATTATTTTTCCAATACGCACTGCTCAAATTAAGCAGCTTAAACGCCTCAATTTCCTTCACCGACTTCACAAACGGCTCTTTATAGAGTGAAAATAACCCCACACCCTCTAATTCATACACTGCCGCATCCCCTGCTACACGAGTAACATCTCTCCCAATCTCTTGCTGTAATTTCGCCGTCGGCTTCTCATCACTGACGATAAACACACTTTTTTTCGCAATAATTTTACGCATCTGCTCTTCCACTTTCCCAAAATTATCTAAATGCAGCTTCACATTCAACACATCACAATACGCCTGATCTGAATGCAACCCAAACGACCCAATCTCCGCCTGCGGATATAATTGTTTTAACGCCACCGCCAGCACAAACGCGCCTGATACATTCGTCTTCTCCTCAATCGTTAATGCTTTACTAACAAATTCAAACGGCTCATCTTTATATTCGCGTTTTAATGACGTCGTTTGACTCACCGCCGTAGCAGAAGCAGACACAGCACTCTTTCCACTCTCCGCAGTCCCTGCTGCCCCGTCCACACTAAACTCTCGACTCAACTCCGACAACGGATGCCCTTTGCACGCAATTGTAAACGACTTATACCACCCAAACGGTGCGCGCACAACAGTATAGTTACCGCCATTTACCAACTTTCTCTCTGCAAGCTTCTTCTCTGCCTCTTTCAAAAACCCTTCCGCAATCGCAGGTGCAGACAACTGCGAACTCAAATGTGCATATGGGTATAACACAATCTTCGTCGCCTTCACTTGCCCCGCAATATCCTCAATATTCTTCAAATACAAATCAAGAACCACAGCCGTATTACTCTCATCTCGCTTCTCAACCGCCGAAAACACAACTAAACATTCTTCAACCCGATGCTTCTCCTCTGTAACCCCCTCCTCCGCTGCTTTAAACGCCTTCTTCTTCGCTTGAAACTCAATAAAATCCGCATGAATTGTTAATATTTTCATAATAATCTACCTCGCTAGCTTAGTAGAAGCTCTCCTTTTAAAAATATTAGGGTAAATTTTAAGAAATCCTACTTCTGCACCGGAAACGCCCTTCGCTCTAACATCTCCTCTAACACCATATATCTATTCTCTTTCCACGGCGCACTCACAGGTCCTCGCACATACGGATTAATCCAATTCTTTTTAATTCCATCATTAGTATGATACCGCTGAAAATGCCCTCGTACCCATTCTCGATACGTCAACGCATTTTCCGATCCACCCTGTTTTAGTAACTCTTCAGACTTAGAATCCTTCTTCACAATCGTCTTCTCAATAATATCAACCCAATAAAACGGTTTCAATGCCAACAGTGGTCTTTTTCCATTATGTTCACGTTTGCGATTAATCCGCTCAATCTCTCTCGCATCTCTTGTCTCTCGTTCAACAACGCGTAAAGTGATATTGTGTGCATTGATATAATCAACCAAATTTAAACAAAAATTTGTAATCTTAGTAAAATGTTCTCGAACTCTATCCTGCTCACCTACCGACAAAGGATTCTGCATCAATCCTCCTTTTGGATCTAATGTATACGTCTCAATTCCGTGCAACTCCTTCTGATTTGGCAGATATTGAAATAAATGACTATTAAACCCTAAATTATATGGCGTCTCCGATTCAAAATACGCGGTATCAGGTAAATCACGTGGCGGCTGTTCACGCATTGTATTCACATCATACAACAAAATATTAAAATAATCTTTTCCCAATGCTTTGCTTAAAGAACCCGGAAACAATAAATGCTCTTTACCCATCACAATTCCCTTCACCGAACGTTTATATTGTTTTCCAACAATGATTTCTAACGGATCCATCAGTTCAAAATACAGTACTGGAAACGGCATATGTGAAAGACAATCAATATCCGTTCTCTCACGAGAAATATTGTATAAATCATCTGCCACCGCCCCATTGATAAAAAACGGCGTCGACTTCTGTAAAATCCCCGCCTGCAACCCGCAGCAATCTTCCCAACTATCTGGATACGGCTTTCGTACTGAGGCATAGCCCTTGTGATAGTGGGAAAGCAATCGATCAAAAAAAAGTTCTTGCGGCGGCGTTATGCTCTTTGACATAAAGTATTGACCTAAAGTATTATGCACGTTTCAGAGGAGAAAGACACAACTCTGGTTCCACCGCTAATTCTCTATAACATGCCAAGAAAGCACTATTCACAGGAGAAGAACACAAATCCGGTTCAATCCCTAATTCTAGATAACACCCCAAGAAAAATTGTTCTTGTTTTCGCACCGTATGCGCTTGAGCAAACGGACGTAATATAGGATGTACATATTGTATACTTTGTGACGCCTGTACTTCCAGACGAGAAAGATATTCTTTTGTTTTCCCCTGCGCTGCTGCATACCCTAAAATCGAAAGTACATTTGCATCCTGACCAGCATATAATGTGACAATTGTAGAAATGCGCTCATATAATTGAGTTCGCTCAGCGCCATCATTACCATTCTCGGGATCAAAAGGAAATGAGTTCATGATAGCTTCATCAATAAATGCCTTACGCTGCGGCTCTGGTACTTGAAAACGTCCTTGTATTGTTTGTTCTAAATCCATAATTTCAACCCCAATTAAGTTATCACCACTACAAAATAGTCTCTATTTATAAACCTTCCCTCGTTAAACTAAAATTCTTCCAATTCCATTTAAAAACAAAAACCTTCTTAAAGCACGAGAATATCTCAACCAGTATGCCTATTAAAAAACCATCTAAAACATCTAAACCTCAAAATAAGACTAATAGCAAAGAAACCATACTCGTCTGCAGCGCTCACTCTGACGACTTCGTTATCGGCGCCGGCGGCACCATCGCCAACTACACCAAAGCCGGCAAATCCGTCATCGCCGTCATCTTCTCCTACGGCGAGAATTCACACCCCTGGCTCAAAGAAGAAGTCGTACAAAAAATGCGCTCAAAAGAAACACTCGAAGCAAGTAAACTTCTTAATTGTCAAAGCATCTTCTACGACCTCAAAGAATTAAATTTCATCGAAGACGCCAAAACTAAAAAAATCAACGAACAATTCTTACAATTAATCAAAACAAAAAAACCAACCAAAATCTTCACTCACAGTAACGAAGACCCTCACCCCGACCATAAAGCTGTCCATCAAATCACGCTTAACGTCATAAACTCTCTCACCTCAAAACCTCCTGAAATCTACATCTATTCAGTCTGGAACCCCGTCTCATTCAAAACCCTCTACCCTGCTTTATTTAGTGACATCACAGAAACATTCAAACTCAAACTCGAATCCCTTAAAACATTCCGCAGCCAAAAAGTCCACGTCGCCTATCCTTTCGTCCTCCTCTTATTTCGCGCCATCCATGACGGTATTAAAATTCGCAAACGATTTGGAGAAAAATTTTTCAGAATAAAATAATCCTCCCTCTTCCTCACCATGGCCAAAAAACCAAAACTCCTCATCGTCGCCGACACCTATTACCCTAAAGTAGACGGCACCATGAAATTCATGGAAGAATTCATCAAACGCTCCGCTGACGATTTTGAAATCTCTTTGCTTGTACCCGATTTTGGCATCAAAACAAAAATTCCCGGCGTCAAAGAAATAACATTCATTCAACCTTCAAAAATAATCAAAGTCTCAGGCTACCCCACTCTCAAACTCAATTTCAAAAACCGCAAAAAAATAATCACTGCCATCCAAAACGCCGACACTATCTTCATCCAAGGCCCCGCGTTGATAAGCTACCTCAGCATCTACTACAGCTCAAAATTCGAAAAACGCACCATTTTCTACGTTCATACTATCGCCTGGGAATTATTTGCTAAATTCTTTCCCAAAATATTTAATTGGTTTTTCTTTAACCTCATCAAACGTCTCTCCGTCATGATGTACAACCGCTGTGACACCATTATCGTCCCCTATCACGAATTACAAACCGAACTAGAAGCCGCAAATGTAACAACTCACACAACCGTCGCAAAACTCGGCGTTGATATCATCCGTTTCTCCCCCACAACCGAAAAACGCCTCTACAAAGAAAAATTAGGTATCGACCCAAAACATTTCGTCATCGGCTACGTCGGCAGAATATCTAAAGAAAAAAACGTCACCGTCTTAATCAACGCCTGTAAACAACTCTCGCAAGAAAAACCCATCCATCTCCTGCTAGTTGGTGATGGCCCAAAAAATCAAACAAATCAATGTAAATCCCACCACCGCTGCACCATCACCGGATTCGTTGACAACGTTCCAGACTACCTCAAAGCCATGGACCTATTTGTCATGCCCAGTTCTACTGAAACCACTTCCCTTGCCACATTAGAAGCCATGGCCACCGGTTTACCCGTCATCGCCTCCAAAGTCGGCTTCATCAAAAATTATATCGTGAAAGACTATAACGGCGTTTTTTTCGCCAAAGAAAGTTCAACCATGCTTGCCCAAAAGATCGAAAAAATCATGCGCGATTACAAATTTCGCACCCAGCTTGGCCTCAACGCCCGCAAAACCATCGTCTACTCATTTTCTTGGGAACGATCGATTAATAAAATAAAAAAAGTGCTAGTGTTATAAAGAAGAAGCTAGTTTTAAATTCACTTCCAATAAGTAGTTAAAAAATAGAAACATTTATAAATAGCTATTTAAATTAGTCTTAAAAATGAATCCCTCTCCACTTATAGCACTAATCGAAGAAGAGTTAGAAAAAAATCATCTATTAAGAACTCAATTATCCTCCGTTAAAGATCAGTTAATTGACTTATCAACCAGTAATTTTTTTCAGGTATATACCCCCCAAAACGACTGGTTTCAAACAACGCCTTCTTTAATTCATGGTATAAGTCATCTAACCAGAGTTTTAGTATTAACCGAATTAATCAGTCAACAAACAACCTCTCAAAACGTAAAGTTAGATCAGAACGCTTTAAGATGGGCCGCAATTACACACGACACACAAAGAATTGATGATTACACCGATTCACAACACGGTGATCGTTCTTCGCAATGGTTTTTAGATAATTTTATTGATTTAAAAGATGTCGACATAACTAAAGTCGCATATTTAAATAAATGGCATGTACCTCAAGACAATCTCGCTCCTATAATGACCCCTGAATTAGCTATTTTCAAAGACGCCGATGGCTTAGATCGCTGGCGAGTTGGCAGTCTTAATCCAAATTATTTGAGAACAACACCAGGAAAAAACCTCACCGAATTTTCCAAATGGCTGTTCTATATTAGTTCTTTTTTAGAGAGAGATTATAATCGAAATTGTCATGAATCCGTTATTGAAGCGGTAAAATTATTAAGCAAAATTCAATACTCTAATACCTCCAACTTTTCCCAAACTCCCCAAAAAATAGAAAAAATGTTTCATTACACAACCAGAACAAAGTGGAGAAAAATTCAAAGAGGAGATCATATTTTTGTTTGTCAAGATAACGATAAACCAAACTACGCACTCTTTAAAGGCTTAGTTCCTCATCGACGAGTTGTTTCTTATGGAATCCCCAACATGCCTCAACAAGCACATGAAGGAGGAATTTGGGGCTTTCTTGAACCACAGCCGCAAAATTGGATACAATCCTCAGAATTTGCAGATACGTACAGTCGATTAATAGACCATATTTCTTTTGGTAACGAAAAAGATATCGTCATATTAGAAATTAAATTAGCAGAACAAGACCAAGCCGTTGTAATAGATTGGGCACATGTTCAAAAGATATATGATGATGAATCAACAACTTCTCAAGATATGAACAATTGTTGGAAAAAATATTGGGATTCCCGAGTTCCACTTTGCAAGTATGATGGAACATACACTTTACCTGAAGTAGTTGTTCAAAATAGAATAGAACTAGACCGAATTTCATTGATGCCAGCAATCTGATACCAAATTAATAAACAGTAAAACTATTTTTTCGCTTTCATCCCCAAAAAAAGCATATACCTCATATGCGAAAGATTTAAAAACCAGTACTAAAAGCCCGAACACATGGAAAACTACGTATTTGATGGTGAAGAAAAAGAAAACAAAGAAGTAACCGGTGAAGAGCCTGACGCATCTGGTGACGATGAAAGCTTTATGGAAGGCTATTTAGAAGACGAAGAAACAACCGAATGTGCTGAATGTGGTGGCGCCGTTTCTCCTGAGAAAAAAGTTACCAAAGCATTTGAAGGTGAAGAATACGCTTTCTGCTCTGCAAATTGCGCGGAAGAATTCGAAGAAAGCCTTGCGCAATAAGTTATTTCTTCCAAAATCATTATTTTTTATTCTTATTTTTAAACACTTATAAATCAAAAAAAAATATCTAAAACGAGGAAAAATATATCATGGCCACAATCGAACAATTAACAAGAAGTCGCTATTCTAGCGCAAGACAAGATCTGCTAAAAGATAATGCGTTTTATGAGCACAACAACAAACTTTTCTTCACTGAAAAACGTGATGGTGAAGTCGGCTTTAATTTTGAAGTAGAAGACATACTTTTTTATGGTGCAAGCCAATACCAAGACGCTTTAGTTCTCAAAACCAAAGAAGAAGGCAACCTCTTAGTACTTGACGCCATGACTATGATCTCTGACAACTCTGAACACTGGTACCACGAATTCATGGCTCATGTCCCTCTCTTTTTACATGACTCATTATATCCTCGTTCTCAAAACGTTTTAATTTTGGGTGGCGGCGATGGCGGTATTGTACGTGAAACACTCAAACATTCCTCTGTACACAAGATTGTTCAATGCGACATAGATGAATTAGTCACAAGACTCACCGAAAAATATTTTCCTCAATTAACCACCGGAATTAACGATTCCAAAGTAGAATTAATCTTCGACGACGCCAAAAAATTCCTAAACACCTCCACAGATAAATTTGACATTGTGTTCTATGACTTATGTGATCCGAACGTTGGTCCAACCGAAGGCATGTTTGCAGATGAAATATTTCAAAAAACCTATGATCTTATGAATCCTGGCGGTATGCTTGTCATGCAATCTGAATCCCCAATTCGCAACAAACAATGGCTTGAAGAAATGCAAAACGTACTCAAAGACCAATTTGTAATAGTTGCACCCTACCAATACCCCATGCCCATCTATCCTGGCGGCATTTGGAGTGCATTATTATGTGTCAAAGAACACCCAAATGACAATCTAAAAGACCCAAGTGATGTCTTTATCTCTTTGCAACAACAAAAAGACATTTCACTGCATCATTACAATGCCAGAACTCATAAAGCAGGTTTTTTAAGTATGAACAATTACTTTGAAAACGGAAAACGAGTAGAATATAGATAAGATATAATAAAACTAAAATATAATTAGAAAGTAAATTAAAAATTATCTTTATCCCTACATCCCCATCATTTCTCTCAATTCATCTGACGGCTGCCATGGTGGTTCAAACGTAATCTGGATATCAATTTCTTTAATCCCTTTCTCAGTAAGCAACTCTTTTAACTCTTCTACCATCGCCGGCCCATACGGACAGAACGGCGAGGTAAACGTCATTAAAATATGCAGCAAATTCCCTTCTTTCACATCTACGTTATAAATCAAACCAAGTGTCCAGATATCAATACCTAACTCTGGATCAATACATTTCTTAAACACCTCAATC
>Ga0209541_10011020_pt1 | contig 14243 bp, 12 predicted proteins | sample RifCSPlowO2_01_FD_184027 | JGI IMG/M metagenome (GOLD analysis project Ga0209541, IMG submission 184027) | Groundwater microbial communities from Rifle, Colorado - Rifle CSP2_plank lowO2_0.1 (SPAdes) (version 2) | ecosystem: Environmental > Aquatic > Deep subsurface > Groundwater | place... | reverse complement strand
AAAAAATAAAAAGAAAATCACCATCAAGAAAAATTGGAGGAAGAAAAATGAGTCCAGATAAAATTGAAGAGAATGGAAATATAAAAGAAATAGAGAATATGGATGAAGATCTTGTTGAGTTATGCAAAAAACACGAGGTAATTATTCAATCTGGAGATCTTTTATATGAACCATTAAGAATAAGGAACTCAGAGCTTGATCATGGTTTGAGGGGGCCATATAAAATTTCATCAAAAGGAATAATGTATAGTTTCTTGGATAGAGAGTATACTAAAATTTAGGAAAAAATGAAAAAAGAAGAAAAAGATTTAATTGAAGAGAATGGAAATATAAAAGAAATAGAGAATATGGATGAAGCAGTAGAAGAAGCAAAGGACTTTGAACTTACTAAAGAGAAATTAAGAGAAAGTGTCAAGGCTAAAGAGTTAATCGATGCAGAAATTTCTGGGGAGATGAGAACAGCTTACTTGAATTATGCAATGTCTGTTATTGTTGCAAGAGCTCTTCCTTCTGCAGAAGATGGACTTAAGCCCGTTCATAGAAGAATTCTTTGGACTATGAACGAAATGGGAATTCATCATAACAAACAGACAAAAAAATCTGGAAGAATAGTTGGAGATACGATGGGTAAATATCATCCTCATGGAGATGCTGCAATTTACGAGGCAATGGTTAGAATGGCACAGGACTTTTCTTTGAGATATCCTTTAGTTATCGGACAGGGGAATTTTGGTTCCATGGACGGAGATAATGCTGCCGCTCCAAGGTATACTGAAGCTAAAATGGCAAAGATTACGGAGGAATTACTTCTTGACATTGATAAAAAGACAGTTCCTATGATGGTTAATTATGATAATACTTTAGAGGAGCCTATTGTTCTTCCTGGAAAGCTTCCTAATTTGCTTCTTAATGGGACTAGCGGTATTGCAGTTGGTATGGCTACAAATATTCCTCCACATAATCTAAAAAATACTTGTGATGCTATACTTACTTATCTAGATAATCCAGGATGTGAGGATAAGGATTTAATTAGCGCAATTAAAGCTCCAGATTTTCCAACAGGAGGTTTTGTTTCTGGGGAAATAAAAAAAATTTATACTGAAGGAAAAGGAAGATTAGTAATTGATGGAAAAGCAGAAATTGAGGAGACAGGCAAGAATAGTGGAAAAACAAAAATCATTATTTCTGAGATTCCTTATCAAGTTAATAAAGCAAATTTGGTCGAGCAAATAGCCCTTTTAACAAGAGATAAAAAATTTCCAGATATTTCTGATATTAGAGATGAATCAAGCAAAGGAAAAGTAAGAATAGTAATTGAACTTAGAAAAGATAGCGATTCAAAGTTTACACTGAATAGGTTATATAAGTATACTAATCTTAGGACTAGTTTTAATGTTAATATGCTTGCTTTAGTTGGAAGAGTTCCAAAGTTACTTACTTTAAAAGATTACATTTTTGTTTATGTTGGACATAGACAAAAAGTAATTAGGAAGACAAAAGAATTTGATTTAGATAAAGCAGAGAAAAGGCTTCATATTGTTGAAGGTTTATTAATTGCACAGTCAGATATTAATGAAGTAGTAAAGTTAATTAGGGCAGCAAAATCAAAATCAGATGCTGCAGAAAGTTTAATGAAGAAGTACAAGCTGTCAGATAAACAGACAGAAGCAATTCTTGAAATGAGACTTCATCAAATTAATTCTTTAGAGTTTGGAAATTTAAAGAAAGAAGAAAGCGATTTAGATGATTTGATTGAAAAACTTAAGAAAATTCTTGGAGATGAAAATTTAATTTTGAAGATTGTAAAGAAAGAGCTTGAAGAGTTAAAAGAACAGTATGGAGACAACAGAAAGACAAAAGTTGTTGGTTCTGTTGGTGAATTTGAAGAGGAAGATTTAGTTGATAAAAAAGATATTGTTATTACTATTACAGATAAAGGTTATATAAAAAGTATTGATCTAAAACAATATAAAGAGCAAAAGAGGGGTGGTAAGGGTGTTATTGGTTCAGACTTAACTGAAAACGATTTTGTAAAGGACTTACTTATGTGTAATACCCATGACTATATGTTGTTTTTTACTGATAAAGGAAAAGTTCACTGGTTAAAAGCTTATGAAGTTCCAAACTCTGCAAAAAGCGCTAAAGGAAAAGCAATAGTTAATCTCCTTTCTTTAAAAGATGAAAAAATAACCTCTGTTATTGCTGTGAAGGAGTTTAAAGATTATTTAATGATGGCAACTCAGAAAGGCATCATCAAAAAGATTGAACTTTCTCAGTTTAGTAATCCAAGAAAAGGAGGAATTAAGGCAATTAAAGTTGCTGAAACTTCTGATACATTAATTGGAGTTACACCTATGAAAGAGAATCAGGAGATAATTCTTGTTACAAAGAAAGGACAGGCAATTAGGTTTAAAGGAAAGGAGGTTAGATCTATGGGAAGAAGTTCTTATGGTGTTTGTGGAATAAAATTAGATAAAGGAGATGTAGTTGTTTCTTTGGAAGTTTTACCAATGGAGAATAAGGATAAATTTTCAATTTTAACTATAACGAGAAATGGTTATGGAAAGAGAAGTGCAATTGAAGATTATAGACTGACTAGAAGGGCTGGAAAAGGAGTAATAAACATGAAGGTAACTGATAAAACTGGGGAAGTTGTGAAGTCTGGAAGTGTTAGAGATAAAGATAATATAATCGTAACTACGGAAAAAGGAATTGTAATTAGAACACCTCTTAAGAACATTAGAATTATAGGAAGAGCTACTCAAGGAGTAAGAGTTATTAATTTGAAATCTGCGGACAAAGTAAGCGATCTAATTAGAGTTCCTATTGAAGAAGAGATTGTTGGCGAGTAATTAAAACAAAAATATTAAATATCCTTTTAACTCCTAAATTAAATGAGTAGTGTTATTAATTTAAGACATTATAACCTTCTTCAATTAATTGAGATGAGTGAGCATCGTTATTATATGGGAGAGAGATTAAACAGGCTAGTTACTGATGATGAAATGGCAAGGGACTGGTGTGATTCTGGACATGCTTTTAGATTTAGGAATGTTTATGAAAAACATATTGATACGGTTGAGAGGTTTTTCTATGAACACGAGGTGGAAGGAGATTTGGGTGAATTATTAACTCCTAGAATTGTTCATAGTTTGCTAGAGGATTAAGTTTTAAGTTATACGCCCCCACGAGGCTCAATCATATCCACTATAACTTTCGGGATTCATTGAATTTCCCTTTCCTTTTTTTGCAGCAATAACATCATCAATTCTAAGAATCATTGTTGCAACTTCTGTGGCAGAATTTATAGCTTGAGTTTTTACTCTTAGGGGCTCAATTATTCCTTTTATAAGAGTATCTTCTACTCTTTGGTTAAATAAATTAAGTCCTGCATTTTTATTATTTGAATCGTGACTTGTTCTGAGTTCTGTTAAAATATCTATTGGGTCAAGTCCTGCGTTTTCTGCTAGAGTTGTTGGAATGAATTCCATAGCGTTTGCAAATTCTTCTACTGCTAAACGCTCCCTTCCTTTTAGTGTTGTCGCATATTGTTTTAATCTACGGGAAAGCTCCATTTCTACTGCTCCTCCTCCAGCTACAATTTTTGAATCTTTTAATGTAGCTTTTACATCTCCTAATGCGTCGTGAATTGCTCTTTCTATTTCATCTAAAATATGTATTGTCCCTCCCCTGATCAAGATTGTTACAGCTTTTGGGTTCTTACATCCAGTAACATAAGTCATTGCAGATTCTCCAATTTTTATTTCTTCAACTCTGTTTGCAAACCCTAAGTCTTCAGAATTCATTTCACTTAGTTTTGAGATTATTTTTGCTCCAGTTGCTTTTGATAGATTTTTCATGTCTATTGAAGAAACTCTTGAAACTGTAAAGATCTTTTCTTTTTTTAGATAGTATTTTACTAGATTATCAATTCCTTTTTGAACAAAAACTACATTAGCACCTATCTCTTTTATTTTTTCTACTTTTGATTTTAAAATTGAATCTTCTTGATTTAGAAAATTCTGCAATTGGTCAGGCATTGAAATTGATATTCTTGTTTCAGATTCTAGACCTTTTATTTCTAAAGCTTCTTCAATTAATGCTACTTTAGCTTCATTAACTATCTTTGGCATTTCTTCACTTATTCTTTTTTCATTTAATACTATACCATTAATGAGTTCTGTTTCACCAATAGATCTTCCTTTTTGTTTTTCAATTTTTATATTATCTAAATCTACTTCTCTTTTTTCAGCAACTATTTCTACTGCTTCAACAATTATCTCCGCAAGTTTGTCTTTTAGATGCTCTGCTCCTTTTCCAGTCATTGCTGTTGAAGCTATTTTTGTTAGTTCTTCTTTAGAGTCAATTTCTATACAGAGATCATTTAATATTTCTTGGGATTTTTCATTTGCCCATATGTAACCTCTTATAATAATTGTTGGATGGATCTTTAAGTCAAGTAGTTTTTCTGCATTTTCTAAAAGTTTTCCTGAGAGCATAACAGCAGTTGTTGTTCCATCTCCTACCTCTAAATCTTGAGTTTTAGCAACTTCGACAATCATTTTTGCTGCAGGATGTTCTATGTCCATTTCGTTTAGTATTGTTACTCCATCATTTGTTACTATTATACCTCCTGCTCTATCAACTAACATCTTATCCATCCCTTTTGGTCCAAGGGTGGTTTTTACAGTTTCAGCTATAACTCTTGCAGCAAGAATATTATTCCTTTGCGCATCTCTACCAAGAAATCTTTTACTCTCTTCTTCAGAAAAATTTTCCACCATGACTATTTGATTTTTTAGGTATATATAAAAATTATTGTGATGCAGAAAGTAGAATAATAGAGAATAATAAATAAAACTAGGCAATTTCTTTATTTAATTTATATATCTAGAATAGATTATATGGTGTCCCATAAGGCTTCAAAGATAGCTTAATAAACGCTTTTTGTTTTTATAATTAATGAGGGTTGATTTCTTAGGAGAAGAGAGAACTAGGCTATTAAAGAATTATGCGCTTATTTCTCTAGTTGCCATTACTATTGACTTAATAGTCTTTTATATTTTGACTAATATAGTTAATCTCACTTATTTGCTTGCTGTAATATTTAGTTTTTCTCTTGGTAAATCAGCCGTTTATGTTTTGAATAAAAAATACAATTTTAAAGATAAAAACAAAGTTATGGAACAGATTGGATCTTTTTTGGTTGTAATGTTTATTGGACTTATTACAACACAATTTTTGCTTTTGATCTTTGTAGAGTTCGTATTCTTAGATGAATTTTTAGCTAGAACAATAGTTTTACCAATAGTAGGAATCTTTCATTTTTGGGCTCATAAGAATATAACTTTTAAGAAAAGAGGAGATTCTTTTTATTTAAATAAATATAAAGATCTTATATTAAACTCTATTGGATTTTTATTCTTACTAATTGGAACTGTTGCTTATTATAATGCCTTTGTGCAAAATAATTTTGAATTGGTTTTTTGGATGTGTTATCTTAATTTAATTATTCTAGGTGTTGGGGTTCTATCAAAGAATGATAAAATTATTGTAGCTATGCTTAATATAGTGTCTATTCCTTTAATTATTTGGAGTTTTGACTTTATCGTCTTGTTGATTGGGAGAACTTCTCCTTTTGGCATAACTGGATATTTCTTAACTCCTGGACCCATAATTTCAAAACTTGTCACAATGCAGCATCTTATCACTGTACCCTTAGCTTTTTACTCTTTGTATCTGATAAAGATTAGGAAAAGCAGAGCTTGGATATTTAGTTTTGGTTTGATGATTTTTATGTTTATTGTAACAAGAATGTTTACAACACCAGAAAAAAATATTAATTGTGTTTATTCCAGCTGTATGGATTTTTCTCTTAGAGGGTTTCATATTTTAAACTGGTTTGCTTCAGTTCTCTTGTTGATATTAATAACTAATTTTATAATATGGAGGCTTAAATTTCTAAGAGAGGACTAATCTCTTCCAAAAACATTTATATATTCATTTATATTATTAGTGATAAAAAGATGGCGTTAAAATCCAATGTTTATAAACAGAAAATAAAAAAGAAAGGTCACTGGAATTATAAAGATCTTTACAGTTTTACTTATGATTGGTTAAAAGATAATGGGTATATTGTAAGTGAAGAAAAATATTCTGAAAAAGTTACGGGTGCTGGAAAAGATATTGATATTGAATGGACTGCAAAGCGTAAGGTAACAGATTATTTTAAGAATGTTATAAATATAAAATGGAAGATTTTAGGCTTAAAAGATGATGTTATTGAAAGAGCAGGGGCAAAAGAAGAGACTAATAAAGGAGAAGTAACTCTTGAGTTTAAAGGAGTTTTAGAGAAAGATTATGAAAATAGATGGGAGGATCAGCCATTTTATAAATTTCTTAGAGGGACTTATGAAAAATATATTATTAGGACAACTATTGATGAATATGAAGATAATGTTATTGATGATTGTATTGAATTAGTTGATCAAGTCAAAGCTTTTTTGGAAATTGGTGGAAGATAAAATAGTTAATTAAGCTATTTTTTCGAGAACTAAGTGGTTAATTTCTTGATAAAACTCAATAATATTACCACAGTAATATTTATAAAATGGGTAGATTTTCTCTAAAAATGGTAAAGCTTGTCCTGCTATTTGGGGTTTTTATTCTTCTTTCTAGTATGGTTTCTGCTCTAAATTTTACTGCCGAATTTGATAGGAATGTTGTTGTAAAAGAATACAGCTCAACTCTTGAATTTACGGCTAAAATTACAGATGCAACTCCTGGAACTTATAATCTTTATACCTTGGCTGATATGTCTTTATTTCCAAGAGACTCTTTTGAAATTAATAAAAGTTCATTTGAGAAAAAATTTACTATTAAGCCAACAGAAAGTTTGGATGTTTTAGGTTTATATGTTTTTACTGTTACTTTGAATCACAGAAATTTTGAAAAAGTTGATAAGAAAATTGCAGTAAAGATAGTAGAATTGGAAGATATTTTGGAGATTGGAGCTGATCCCCTTAGTCTTGATTCAGATGTTTTGAATTTTTATGTAGAAAATAAAGAGGATGTCTTGATAGAAAATGTTAGTGCAGAATTTTCTTCAATTTTGTTTAAGGTAGACAGCAATTTTAATCTGCAGCCTTTTGAGAAGAGATATTTTGAAGTTGTTGTTGATGAAGAAATCCTTAAAAAAACAAAAGCAGGAGTTTATGTTATTGAAGCAAAATTTGATACTCCTCAAGGTTCAAGAGAGATTTCAGGAAATATCTTTTTGGGAGAGAAGAAAGGAGTATCTACAATTCCTGATTCATCAGGATTTTTTATAAAAACAAATTCTATTACAAAAGTAAATACTGGAAATGTTAATGAAAAAGTTGAAGTTATTATGGATAAAAATATTATCTCAAGACTTTTTACAACTTTTAATGTTAAACCAGAGACTGTTGAAAGAGAAGGGTTTACAGTAAGGTATTCTTGGAGTGAAGAGCTTGAACCTACAGCTATTTTTAAAGTTTCAGCTAGAACAAATTATTTGTTTCCCTTTTTAATATTGGTTTTTGGTTTTGCCGTAGTCATTGCTTGGAGGAGATATTCTATAACCACACTTGAGATGAAAAAGTCTGTTTCACATGTTAAAACAAAGGGAGGAGAGTTTGCTTTAAAGGTTAAGATATCTGTAAAAGCTAGAAAAAAAGTGAAAAATGTTTCTGTTGTTGATAGAGTTCCATCAATAGTTAAGATTTATAAGAAATTTGGAACTTTAAGGCCGGATAAAATTGATCCTGAAGCAAGGAAGCTTCACTGGAACTTGGGGGATTTGAATGCTGGAGAGGAAAGAATCTTTAATTATATAATCTACTCACGGGTAGGATTTGTTGGAAAATTCTCTCTTCCGGAGACTGTTGCACTTTATGAGAAAGAAGGAAAGATTCATGAAGTTTCATCAAATCAGGTTTTTTTCTTGAGCGATCAAATTAAGGGAGAGGAGTAAATCTTTTAGAAGTTTTAATAAATTTTAGGCAATATTTTTCTTTATCTTCAAATGTAGCAATCTTGAAATTTAATTGTTTAAGTGTGCGAAAGTCTTTATCTACATAACTTTTTGCTTTTTTATATATTTTATTAAAGCTGGATGCAACAAAAGGCTACAATAGCTTAAATCTTTTATAAGAATATTAAATCTTTATTTTAACTATCTTGCTTGCTTCATTTGGTCTTTATGTGATCTACTTTTTAGGTTCTGTAGATATCTATCTAAATTTATTTATTAATTTTTGTTTGCCTTAAATAATCTTAAAATAATCTTAAATACTCTCTTTTTTTAGAACTTTGATGAAGGAAATAGAAAAAGCCCATGCAATATTAAAACATAAAGCTGAAGACTTTATTGTTGAAGAAATTGGAGATAAATGGCATTGCAAAGTTTCTAAAGGATTTGTTAGTAGTGATATTAATGTTTCTGGAGAAGAAAAGGATTTTTTATGGTGTGAGCTTGAAAAAAAGAATTTGGATCACTTTAATGCAATAAAAGATGTCTCAATTCAGCTTGAAATCTCAAAAGATGATATAGGCTATGCTGGAAGTAAAGATAAAGTTGCGTGGACTGTGCAGAGGATTTCTATTTTCAAACCAAATATAGAAAAATTAAAGAAATTTAATCATGAGAAAATAATTCTTAAAAATTTCAAATGGGAAAAAAGAAAGATTAAACTTGGATATCTTGATTCAAATCACTTTATTATTACTCTTAGGAATATTGAAAAAAAAGTGGCAATAAAAATTTCTAATCAAATTAGAAAAGTAAACTATTTTTCAAATTATTTTGGAGAACAGAGGTTTGGAGTTAAAAATAATAATTTTGAGATAGGAAAACTTATTTTAAAGAAAAAATTTAAGGAAGCTGCAGAGTTAATTTTCTCTGGAGAAGTAAAAGAAGAAGAGGCTTTGAGATTAATTAAAAGATTAAATAGAAAAAATCTTTTAATGTATGTTCATTCTGTTCAGAGTAAAATTTTTAATGAAATTTTAAAAAGATCTTTGGAAGAAGGGCTTGATTTTACAAAAAAAGGAATGGAGAACTGCCTTCTTGTTGGATATAAATCAAGATTTTATAATGGAAGACTTGGTGAAATTGAACAGGAAGTCATTAAGGAGAATGGATTATCTTTAGAAGATTTTGATTTAAGAGAAATTTCATTTCTTAGAATGAAAGGTTCATATAGGAAAGCTTTGTCTTATGTAAGAGATTTGAAGATTGAAGTTGAAGATGATGATGAATTTAGTGGATCTAAGAAAATAATTTTAGATTTTATTTTACCTAGTGGGGTTTATGCTACAACTTTTCTGGAAAACTATTTTTATTTTGATTGATAAAGTTTATTAATCTAGTTATTTTTTCTTAACTATGAAAGGACCTTTTTTGACTGGGGTGAGTTTTGGTCTTACTTCTGGAATTATCACAACTCTTGGTTTAATTGTTGGACTTAATTCTGGAACTGGACTCAAGATTGCAGTTATTGGAGGAATTTTAGCTATTGCAATTAGTGATGCTTTTGGAGATGCTTTTGGGATGTATGTTTCTGAAGAGTTTGATAAGAAGAATAAATATAAAGAGATTAATGAATCAGCATTTGCTACTTTTATTGCAAAGTTGTTTGTTGCTTTATCTTTTATTATACCTATTTTATTTTTTAGTTTGAGCTTTGCAGTTTTACTTGATATTATTTGGGGACTTTTATTGGTTGGTTTTTTTAGTTATTATATTGCTATGACTAGAAAAGAAAATCCATTCACTACGGTTATAAAACATTTAATAGTCACAGGTATTGTAATAATTATAACAAATTATTCAGGTAAACTAATCTCTTATTATTTTAACTAAAGAATATCTCCAGGTTCGTATCTTGATGCTATTTGGTACAAAGAAGTAATTCTATCTATATCTTTGCATACTCTTCTTATTTGTTTTTGTGCATTTCCTATAAAATGTATTTTATCAGAAAGAATACTATTAATTCTTTTTTTTGTAATACCTGCTTCTGTGAAAGATGATTCATTTGCAAGTAGACTAGCAAGGTTATTTCTTTTGAAACCTCCTTGTCTCATTCTAAGAGCTTCGCTAACAGCATGTTTTTTAATTAAATCATGTGCTGTTTCTCTTCCTATTCCTGATTTTATAGCTTCCATAAGAATTTCTGTTGTTGCTAAAAATGGTAAATATCTATCTGTTTCTTTATCTATAACTATTTGGTAAACTTCCATATCATTTAATACTGTTAGAGTAGTTTCACATAATCCATCTGAAGTGTAAAATGAGTCCGGAATAATAACTCTTCTAACTACAGAATCTGATACGTCTCCTTCTTCCCATTGATCTCCCAAAAGACGGGAAGCTCCGTCTGCATACATTTTTAATAGTTCTGAAAAACCACAAATTCTTTCTGTACTTCTTGTATTCATTTTATGTGGCATGGCGCTTGAACCAACTTGTCCCTCTTTAAACCCTTCAGTTAATAGCTCATAACCAGCCATTAATCTAATATTCTTTGCAAAATTTTCACAAGCAGATGAAAGGAGAGCCAAATTTGAAATTAGCTCATAGTCTAAAGATCTAGGATAAACTTGTCCTATTGAGTTTAGAGTTTTATTAAATCCAAGACTTTTAGCCACATCTCTTTCTAATATTTCTACTTTTTTTTTCATTTCCCAATAATGTTAACATATCAAATTGTGTTCCAACAGGTCCTTTAATTCCTCTTGAAGGTAATTATTCTAAGTAACTTTCAAATCCACCAAGATGATTAATAAGCTCTTCTGCCCACATAGAAAATCTTCTTCCAAGTAGTGTTGGTTGAGCTGGCTGATGATGTGTTCTAGCAGTTAAAACAATATTTTGATATTCTCTAGCTTTTTCTCCAAAGTGCCTTAGAATGGAGACATATTTATCTAATATAATGTCTGAAGCTTTTCTTATCTGCATTTGTTCAACGTTATCTGATAAGTCTCTTGAAGTCATTCCTTTATGTATGTGCTCTCTTGCTCCAGATACTCTTATAAATTCTTTTATTTTTGCTTTTACATCATGTTTTGTATCCTTTTCAATTCTTTCAATTGACTTAAGGTTAATATCATCTTTTGCTTTTTCAAATTTTTCAATATCTTCTGAAGGTATGTTTAAGCCTAATTTCTTTTGTGCTTTCATTACAGATATCCACAACTCTCTTTCTGCAATAGCTCTTCCTCTTTCTGAAAAGATTTCATTAATATGTCTTGTTGCATATCTTTGAGATAAAATATTTTGGTTTGTCATTTGTTAATTAAATAATTTTTATCTATCAAAGAATTTATCTTATTTATATAATTAATTATTGTTAATAATATTATAATTAAAAAGGGATCGAACCCCAGAAAAATCTGGGGCCTGATTAATTTAAGGGATTGGTTAGGTATTTAAGCCTTTTGATTTAACATCTTTATTTTCTTTACAAGAAATAAAGAAACTATTAGAGAGAAAATCGAAAAAATAAACATTATAATAAACAATGTTTTAAATCCATAAATTTCTGCAATGTATCCTCCAATTATTGCCGAAATTCCTGTTGTAATGTTTGCCATACTTTCCCAAATTCCCCATTCTGAGGCATATTTTCCTTTCTTTAAGTTTTTTGAATAGAGGCTTTGATATGCAGGAGTTCCTATAGCAAAACCAATACCTAGAATCATCTGCACAGCATATAGATGATAAATGTTTTGAATAAAGACATATCCTAAAAATCCAAAACAAATAATTGTCCTAGAGATTATTAATAATTTTTCCTGATGTTTGAATCTATCTTCCCACTTGCTTATGAAGAATATTATCACTCCAGTAAATATTGAAAATATTGAGAAAGCAACTCCCACATTAATCAAATTTCCTCCTATCTCTCCGACGAAAACTGCATAAATAGGACCAAATAATCCTGCTGCTAGATTAATAAAAAAACTTGTCCATAGAAGAATTAATAATGTTTTTCTCATTTATGACTTTTTTATTTCCTCTTTTATTTTTTTCTTAACTTTCTTTCAATTAATAATAAAACTGCGAGTCCAAATACTGCTCCGATAAATGTAATTACAACAATATAATTTCTTACTGGATTAAGGGATTTTTCTAAAGCATCTGGGTCAGTTGGTCCTCCAAGAAATCCAGTAACTGAAAGATCTTCATTCATTGCGCCTATAGCATTTCCAGTAATTGGAGAACTTAGCTGAACATTATTTTTTGAAAAAGTATTTTTCCCATCAGTTATTTTAATATCATAGCTTCCTTGTGGGGCTATTAGCCTTAAAGATTTCTCTTCGTCAACAGGTATATTTTGAGTGTAGGATTCTGTTACATCTCCAATTGTTATTTGAACATCTCTAGTGTATCTTACATTTCCTTTATTTCTAATAATTAATTTATCTCCTTCAATTAAGAATTCTACTTCTGAACTTTCCTTTATTGAAAAAGATCTTTTTACTGATTTGTTTAAATAAGAAGCTGTAACACTCCAGCCTAAAACTGCAAAATCTTTTTCTACTATTAGAGAATTTTCTTCATTGGACTTTACTTTTAATTCTAATTTATCTTTTCCAATATTACTTTCAAATATAATACTTACATTTTCTGTAACTGGAGAGCCGTCTTCTAATAATAAAACTTCGTAAGTAATTTCTTCTCCGATTGAGTACTCTCCTTTTAATCCGGAGATATCAATTGAATATTCTGCTATAGCAAATGATATAGACAAAACTAGAATAAAACAAAAAATAAATCCTCCTTTATGTTTCATATTTGAAATAGTCTGGAATTCTATATAAATGTTTTGAAATAATAATTAATCTAACTAATCTTAATTAGTGTAATTTAGTGAAGAAATGTTTAAATACTCTTTTTTATCTTTTTAATTATGAAAAAGAGATTGATTGGATTTTTTGCTATTTTCTTTATTGCTATTTTAATATTTTCATCCTTTGTTGTAGCACCACCAAGCTGGAAGCAGCAATGTCCAATTAATTCCAATACTAATGTGGTTTTTTATGGCGAAACAGGATTTGGAGGTGTTGGAACTCCTAGCAGATCTTGGATGATTCATTTTCTTGATTGGTGGGAGTCATATGATCCATCAATAAATTATGTTGAACTTTCTGCTAATAATGTTAAGAGTAATTGTAACCTCTCTAGTTTTCCAAATCTTAAATTATATATACAACCCGGTGGGGATGCTTATTATCAACAAGATAAGTTAGGAAGTGAAGGAAAGAATAATATTTTAAATTATTTAAGTAACAATGGTGCTTATTTTGGTGCTTGTGCTGGCTGGTATTATGCAGCTAATGATTATTATTGGCAAGGAGAATATTATAACCACCCTAATATGTTAGATATTTATCCAACTGTTGAAGGTTCAATTACAGATATTGCTGATTTTGAAGGAAACCCAAATCATGCAGTAACTTCACTTAGTAATGGAAGAAATGCTATATATTACGGCGGACCAACTATTGGATGGAGAAATACTATTCCTGGTAGTTATGTTGGAGTAGCTGACTCTACATTTACTGCTATTCCAGGAAATTTACCTGCTGTTATAAAATATAATAAGACACTTCTTACTTCAGTTCATTTAGAAGCATTCGAAAATGATGGAATAACTGAGCTTACAACTCTAGATAGAATTGAAAATTATAAATATCTTGCTAACCTATTAAATGAAGTTGCTGGAACAAATTTCTATGTTCCTCCTTATACAAATCCTCCTGTTTGTGGAAATAATGTAAGAGAAATGGGAGAAGTTTGTGATGGAACTGATTTAAATGGAGAGAGTTGTTCAAGTCAGGGATATGACTCTGGAGCTCTATCTTGTTTAAGTGATTGTAGTAGCTTTGATACAAGTGCTTGTTATAATCTTCCAGACCAGTGTAGTGATGGGGTAGATAATGATGGAGATAGTTTAGTTGATTATCCTGCTGATCCTGGATGTGATTTATCAGTAGATAATGATGAAACAGATATTACTGGACCAGTTGAATTATTAAATGATGGTTTTGAATCTGGAAGTTTGAGTGGATGGAATGTTTATGGTTCGGGAAGTCCTTGGTTAGTCTCAACACAAGACCCTAGAACTGGAAGTTATCACGCTCAATCAAAACAATCCGGTGCAGGAAATCCTACTTATATAGAAAAATCAATAGATACAACTGGATATTCTGAT
>Ga0209541_10011016_pt1 | contig 14247 bp, 14 predicted proteins | sample RifCSPlowO2_01_FD_184027 | JGI IMG/M metagenome (GOLD analysis project Ga0209541, IMG submission 184027) | Groundwater microbial communities from Rifle, Colorado - Rifle CSP2_plank lowO2_0.1 (SPAdes) (version 2) | ecosystem: Environmental > Aquatic > Deep subsurface > Groundwater | place... | reverse complement strand
CAACAAAGTATACATGCCTGCCGGCGACCCCAATACAAAACTGATGTATGCATTTAATGCTACGAACGGAACACAGCTCTGGAACTTCACAACTATTGGCGGAAACATACAAAGCTCGCCTGCTGTTGTTGATAATAGGGTTTACTTTGGAGCTGACAACGGAAATATTTATGCGCTGAATGCGACAAATGGCTCGCAGATTTGGTCCGCCACACCAACAGTTAATGCAGTTGACTCATCGCCTGCTGTTGTTGATAATAGGGTTTATATCGGCGCGGATGCTGTCGGGCTTATAGTGTATAATGCTACAAACGGAACACAGCTCTGGAATTATTCTATGTCCCTGCCAGGAATTCAGATGAAATCGTCGCCGGCAGTTGCCAACGGGATTGTTTATTTCAGCTCTAAGCCGGGCGATGCAACACTTTACGCGCTGAATGCGACAAATGGCAATATGATTTGGAACAGGACAAACTTTCAGGGCGGCACTTCATCGCCTGCAGTCTCAGGAAACGGGATTGTTTATATTGGCGAAGATAATCCTGGAAATGTTCTGCGTGCGCTGAATGCGACAAACGGGACAGAGCTATGGAATCTTACACTCACAGAATCAATAAAGTCCTCGCCGGCCCTTGCCACACTTTCCGGAAACGATAACATTTTGGTTGCCAGCGCAGACGATGGCAATGTTTATGCATTCACAAGCAACATAGTACCAAACGTTCCAACCTTGAATCTTCCAACGAACGACAGCTTAGTAACAAACAGAACGCCAATACTTAACTGGACAATACCAGTTGATGATGACAATGACACATTGCATTTTGAATTCCTGCTGGCAAACGATTCTGCATTTGCACAGATAGTTTATGCGCAGAACAGCTCGTCAAATGCAACAAACTTCAATCCAACGCCGCCAGCCCCGCAGAATTCCAGCAACATGCTGTTCTATCTTCCAGCAAAGCTGGACTTCAGGCAATACTTCTGGCGCGTGAGGGCATACGACGGTCTGGAGTATGGAAACTTCTCAGTGGATTTCCAGTTCAATGTAACTACTGCTGTTGTCTGCAGCCTTGGCGTTGAAAATGTCAGCTTCGGCTTCAACATTGACCCACTCACAAGCGTTAATTTCAATGCATCTTTGAATTATGCGGGTGCCAGCAACGGAACAAGGTATAATATAACAACAACATCAAATGTAAATGTAAACATAACGCACCAGGGGACAAATATGACCTGCGAATCAGGAAACGCCTGTTTCAACGCATCTGACTTTATACACGTCAACAATATCTCGTGGTCGTCCAGCACGACAAGCGCAACAGACTCGGCATTAGCATACGAAGACAAGCGCTCGCTGCCGGGCAGCTACGATACTGCAAATCAGGTCGCGGCAAATCTTGGCGTGGACTTAACTGCATGGTCAAGATTCTGGCTGGCAGTCCGCGGGGACCAGGGCGGCGGCAATTATACCGGGACTTACACAGCAAGGTGTGTGCAGGCATGCTCAACATGCTATTAGCCAGTTCAGTAAAGAAATAGAGCCAAATACGACACAAAACATAAACTATATAAACGCGCCAAAATATAGAAAAATGAAGAAGGCAAAAATGAAACGGGGGGTAAATTGGCTGCAGTTATTCATATTGCTGACTATCGTCCTGCTGGCAACGTTCTCAATAATGGAAGCGGACTTAATGTCAGAATGGTTCTCACAGGACAACTCCGGAAAATTAACGCTTACTATCGTAGACAAACCAAAGGCATCGCTTGAAAATGGCCCGACTAAAGAAGAAATCCATTGACAACACTAGAACAGATGAGTTTGCTTCCAAAATCCTGGCGGTTGTGCTGCTCGCTGTCTTAATTGGTGTTTTCGCAAAATTCAATCAGGGCGGGTTTTTAGCGATCACTGGCGCACAGGTAACTACCGTAGGAAACACAACTGTAAATCTGGCTGGAGCTGTTTCAATAAACCTTGACGACAGGCATGCCGGCTTCGGCTCAGGCTATGTCAATGAAACCTTTACGCAGGCAAATATCTCGACAGACGGCAGCAGGGCAGGCTGGGTAAATACCTCATTCTTTAACCTGAGCGGCGACCCGATGCACATAATCAATAATGGAACCGTCCCTGCAAATGTAACAATTTACGCCACAAACTCATCAACATTGTTTATTGGCGGCACCGGCTCTGCGCAATTCTTCAGGACTGCGGCAGATGAGGCTAGCTCGTGTGTCGGAACATTGACCAGCGGATGGACAAACCTTTCTATTGTGGAAGCAGTTATGTGCACGAGCATGGAATACATAGATAGCAAAGACACGCTGAACATATTCTTTAACCTGACAATACCATCTGATGCCCCTGGCGGCATTAAGACTAATGCAGTTACGTTTAGTGCGAGGACTGCAGCATAAGCGCTGCTAAACTATAGATTTTTATAGTGCGGGCAAATTAAAATACTATGGCCAAAATAGCTATTGTGTTTGCACTTTTATTGCTGCTGCCACATGCGGCACTTGCACTCGCCGTCAGCCCGCCATCCTACGACTATGGTTATGCGCCAGGCGAAAAAAACACGTTTGCATTTAATATAAGAAATGACGGCTCTGCCTCTTACATAAACGCCACTGCGCGCGGCCCATTTTCCAATGTTATTAAGATTAGCAATGATTATTTCTTTCTCCGGGGCGGAGAATCAAAAAGCGTTACAATAGAACTTGTTGTGCCGGAAACCAAGTCGCCTGGTAAGCACGTGACTGAGGTTGTTTTTTCACAGGTGGCGCCGAAGCGGTATGGCCGGCCACAGGAGTTGACGGCGACTGTTGCTGTTGTTGGCTTGCTCCGGACTTTCGTGCCATACCGGCAAAAGTACGCAGAAGCCTCGCTAAGTATTGGCAATGTCAGGCGTGGGGAGAAAGCATACTTCTCGGTAAGCCTTGCAAACTACGGCCTTGAAAGCATAAGCAAGGCAACAGGCACAATCAAAGTATTTGACGAGAAAAATTCCATAAGCGCAAGCGCGCCCCTCACAGAGCTGTTAAACGTCGGCAGCCTAGGCACAGGTGCAATGTATGCTGAGCTTGACACTTCAGGCCTGTCTCTGGGCAAATATTTTGCGACTGCGGATGTATATTATGACAGCATAAAAGCTTCAGACACGGAAGAATTCAAAATAACAGATTTGCAGCTCGAAATTATAGGCATATCTGCTCCAGACATAACAGAGGGCCAGCTTGCCAAGATCACAACAACAGTGCAAAGCAAGTGGAGTGAGGAAGTCGGTGCATTTGCACAAATATATGTTAAAGACACTGGCGGCGCAGTTATTGCTGAAGCAACAACGCCAACAATGAAAATTCCCGCGTTTGGCACTGGCAAGCTGGTGGCATATATTAATACGAACAATGTGCCTGCTGGCGCGTATGGCCTTGACATCATAGTGAACTATGCCGGCAAAGAGGAGCGCATGGAAGCAAAGTTCAATGTTCTTGAAAAAGCGGCGGCATTCAAGTCGGGCAACAACCTCGCATACATTGCCTTGATAGTAATCATAGCACTGCTGATAATTCTGCTGCTTAAAAAACAGAAAAATGCAAAATGACTTGAACTCGCTGCTAGGCCAGACGCCAGCAGCCGGCCGCCGGCGACGGGCTTCTGGCAGCATAGATCCCGCACTTCACAATAAACACAACGCTAATGGGCAAAGACAAATTATAACTCCAACTCGCCGCTCGTGTCCTATCCACGGGCTAAAGCCCGTGGTTTTCACGGACACTCGCCTAGACAGGCGAGTTGGAGGAATGGAAAAATGCGCTCATCCCCGCACTGAAGTGCGGGGTTTTCGCAGGCATTTTTTCATAAAAACAATAATCCTGTTTGAGGTGCTAACCATCCTGGCTATGTTATCATATTACTTTTTCGTTCCAGCCAGCACTTTTGAATATACAATAGTTTTTGACATAACAGACAAAGGCAAGACTGCCGGATTTGACACAACAACTGAAAGTCTTGTTTTTGGCGTTTTGCCGCGGGGAGCGGGCGCGACACGTTTCATTGATGTAGAAACAAGCAGCCCGCAAATAATACGCATCGTACCGCAGGGCGATTTCAAGGGCTGGATGTTTATCCCGGAAAATAACTTCAGGCTTTTTGGAAAGAAAACAATTGTTGTCGGGCTTAATGTGCCTGCACAGGCTGCGCCTGGCCACTATGAAGGAAAACTAAGGATTTCAGCCCATCGCACCGCATAATGTGCTAACGCTATACTTTTAAATTTCAATTTCCAAGAGAATTTATGTCAAAACGCTGGCTGCTGGCATTTCTGCTCATAGCTATCGTGCATGGCGCACATAGCGCGCATGCTGTTGGCATAGCTCCGGCAAAAATCTCATTTTCTATGTCGCCCGGCGAAGCACGCGAAGTTACATACTATGCAATAAATGACCTCGGCACGGATGTTGTTGTTGAGCCGTATGTATCCGGCCCGCTGTCCAGCTTTGCCGTAATAAGGGAAAGACAAGTTTACCTAAAGCCAAATGAAATCAAGCCGTTCACGGTTACTTTGACTATGCCAAACACGCTGGAGCCAAGATACGAATCATATGTTGGCGTTGTATCTGCATCTGCCACACAGAACTCAGGTCTATCAGCAAGGGTTGCCGCAGAATCTTTTCTTGAGGTGAGCAGCATATTAAACAAGCCGGCACTTAAGCTTGGATTGGATGCGTCAGGCACAGCCCCCGTATTGCTCCAGCTTACGCTTTATAATCCTACGACAGTCCCTGTGGAAAATACAAACGGCATGCTTGAGGTTTTTGACGCGGGGCGCAATAAGTCTTATGCTTTTAAAATTTCCAAAAGCCTGATAGCGCCCGCGGAAACAAAAGAACAAAAATTTGAGTGGTCTCCGCCGGCAAATGGCGAGTTCATAGCGACAGCAAATATAAAGTTTGACGATGGCTCTGCAAGCCAGAGCATCAAATTTCAAGTCGGAGAAAAATTAATAGAAATAAAAAATGTCCGCATAAATAAAAACGGCGGCGTTATTGAGATTGCTGCAGATGTGGAGAATAAATGGAACACAGAAATAAGCGCGTGGGCAGAGATATCTGTTTTAGAAAAAGGCGCGGCGCTCGGCACTGCAAAAAGCCAGACTGAAAATGTGCTTGCAAATGGGCTTGCCACCTTAACCGCATACTTTGAAACGGAAAAAAACCCAAACGATCTGGACTTTGACATAACAATTCATTTTGATAAGCTTACGGCACAAAAAAAAGTTTCGGGGCAGCAGCAAACCGCTGCGGGCGGCGGTGAAGCTGCAAAGCAGGCAGCAGCCTCCGCGCTCTCAAAACTAAGCGGCGCATTTTCAGCGCTCAACGGTATTAAAATAAATAAAACCGGCGCACTAATAACATCAGTTTTAATAGCTGCGCTGCTGATTGGCTTATTTGCGTACTCCCGCAGACAGCTGCCGCCAAAACAAAATCCTGATGCATACCAGGAATATTATAAAAAATACTACGAACGCCTGAAGCAGCTGGAGCAGCTAAGAAATCCGGAGAAAAAATGAAATGAAAACGCGGTCAAAACTTTCGGCAACAGCAATAATCCTGCTGCTAGCACTTGGCGGCTTGCTTGCTATTGAAAGTTTCCAGAATCTTATTTCTGGGGCGAATGTTGGCGCGCTTAATTTCACAATTTCGGAAGTACACACACTAGTTACGCTAATCTCGCCGGATGACGGGGCAGGCATACCGGGCGGCAACATAACCTTTAATTATAATGTTACTGGCATAGTCACGCTAACAAACTGCTCTCTGATGCTTGACGGTGCGTTTATAAGTACAGCGGCTTCTCCGGCCAGAAATATTACGCTTAACTTTACAAGGCGCATGGTCGGCGGCGATTACGCCTGGTGGATAACCTGCGTCAACACACTTAATGTCCGGTTCAATTCGTCTATCCGGGGCTTTACAATTACAGAAGCGGCTGCGCCTGCCGTGCTGAGGACAGGCAACCAGCCCGCAAACCCAGTAACCGAAATCATAAATACAATTATTGTCGGAGAGATAAAAGCCAACGAGCTAAAAACAATCCAGATAGGCGACGAAAAATCCAGTGTTGAAAGCCTGGCAGTCAGGCTCCTGCGTTTTGTATCTGATGTTAAAATCACTGTCGGCACGCTGTTTGACCTGCCGGCAGGCATAGAATCGCCGCCGCAGGGCAATGTTTACAAATACATCAACATAAATGCGCCGAAGCTTGAAAATGAGAGCATCATTTCCTTGGCAGAAATAAATTTCAAAGTGACAAAGGCCTGGCTGGATGCAAACGAGGCAGACAAAAACTCAGTAAGCCTGGCAAGATACAAAAGCGCAACCGGCTGGCAAAGGCTTCGAACGCAAATGACTTCGGAAGACAGCGAGTTTGTGCATTATGTTACGCAAACGCCGGGCTTCAGCACCTTTGCAATTGTTGCCGAAACATTCGGCGCGGTTGTGCCTGCTGCCGTAGTTGAGATACCGGCTGAAGAAGAAAAACATGCTGGCATGCCACGCACACCTACGCTGCGCTTCTTCGTCCCGACTTTGGCAGGCTTCTCTGAAAAGACCGCCGCAATAGTTACAATCATGCTCATAACAATAATAACGATTGCTGGAATTGCGTTTGTCGCAAAAAGCTTTGAGGAGGAAGGTGTGCAATACCTGAGCAGCCACATCTCAACAGCGTTTGAGCGCGGCTACAAGTCAAATTACATTAAAACTGCGTTGATAAGGTACGGCTGGCATCCGCACCTGGTAAGAAAGGCCATCCTGCACTCGCGCCTGAAAAGAATTTTCCACCGCACAAAGAATAGGTAGTTTTATATATTGCTATCCGCAATTATGACTGAGGTAAACACAAAGCGGAACACATTCCGCTGGCGTTAGTAAACAAATGGCAAAAAATCACGTAGCATTTGCAGCTGTAACAGCGATAGCCTTAGTGGCTTTGGTTGGCGTACTGGGAATTGTAAGTGTGGCAGGCATTGGCGCTGGCAGCGCAATCACTGGTGGAGCAACAGTCACAGGAAACTTTGTGGGCTTGGCATCTGACAATGTGCTGGCTGCGGTCGTGGTGCTGCTCGGAGTCGGATTGGGATATATGTACTTACGAAAGAACAAGTATTTGTGATTTTTAATTTTTAGCTTTGATTAGGTGAAATTTGATTAATAGAAACTTAATGTGTGCAATCAGCCAATCTTTGCCTAAATATGAAATTGTATCTGTCACTTGCCTGCCATTTTTAGAAATAGTTTTTCTTAAATAATAATATGGCCTGCCCTTGATTGTTTTCTTTTCTAAGTACATGCAGCCATATCAGAATACGAATTTATAAAGTTAGGGTGTGGTTAGGGAGTGAGCCTTTCTGTATCTCTCGGGAACAGGACTGCTTCTCTTATATTATCCAAACCAAGGAACTGCATTGTGATTCGCTCTATGCCGATGCAGAAACCGCCGTGCGGGCATGCCCCATACCTGAAAAATTGCGTAAACCACTCAACAAGCCGCGGATTCATGTTTTTTGCTTTAATGTTTTCCACGAGCTTATTGTAGCGATGCTCGCGTTGTCCACCCGATGACAGCTCTACCCCGCGATAAATTAAATCTGTGCTTCTTGCATATTCTGGCTCTTTATCATTCCGCATCACATAGAACGGCTTTTCTGCAAATGGGAATCTATTGAGGAAAAAGAAATCGCTTTTGTATTTTTCTTTTACATGTTTCGCTAATATCTTTTCTGCTTCGGGATCTATTTTGTGCTCTTTGTGGCCTGCCTTCTCAAGTATTTTGTAAACTTCTGGGAATTCAAGAACTGGGAAAGGCAATTTTGGCGCAGACAGGCTTGCATTCGGAAAAAGCTTCAGCTCGGATTTGCATTCCTTCAAAACCTTTGAAATCATTGCGGCTATGAGCTGCTCTTCAATCTTCATAACATCGTATTCATCGTTTATGAACCCTGCTTCAATAGCCAGTGTCCGGTGTTCTGTCAGGTGGCGCGGCGTATGGGAAAGCTCGGCGCGCCAGCTTGTTCCGATGTCAACGATTTTTTCATTCCCTGAAATCACTGCAAGCTGCCTGTGCAATTGTGGGTCCTGCCTCAAAAACGCTTTTTTGTTAAAGTATGGCAGCTCAAACATTTCAGAGCCGGATTCAGACGGGATGCCAAGCAGGCAGGGCGTGAAAGTTATCATAAAATTATTTTTGGCCAGCCACTCTATCGCGCCTTCAACTAATTTAGATTGTATTTTGAAAACCACGCCGTGTTGCTGCTGCCTCAAATCCAGCACGCGCCAGTCCAGCCTCTTGCTCAAATCCGTCTGAATCTTGCCAGTCATGTCAATTGGCAGCTTCGGCTCTGCCTCTGAAAGAATTTCAAACTCTTTTAGCTCAAGCTCGTTCCCGCCAGCCTTTGCCTTTGACTTCTGGACTTTGCCGGAAGCAATTATTACAGATTCATTTGTCAGCTTTGAGATTTGGGCTATTAGCTTTGAATTTGTGGTTACGAGCTGTAAATATCCTTCCCTATCCCTGAGCTTGACAAACGCAATCTTCCCGAGGCTTTTAACTTCTGCCGCCCAGCCAGCTACAATTACTTGTGAGCCTGCCTTGGAGGACTGGACTTCTGCAGATAGTATTCTTTTATGCAAGTCTAATGCCATGAAATTTTAATAAATCAAACATTAATAAATCTAATCCCCAAACACAGCCAGAGGCGCGGCAGAAATTTAATAACTACTTCTTATATTTTGCCTCGTATTTAACAATTATTTCCAAAGCCCTGTCGCGGCCCTCGTTTTTGGCTACGACTGCAACCCATTCAGCGATGTTCAGATTTGACGCACACATATTGCTGTGCAGTTCACGGGACAGAATGCCTGTCAACTTCATGCCAACATCCCTGCCGGCATACGTTGCTTCGCCAACCCTCTTTGTTATTTCTCCCGCATATTTCGCGTTGAATATTAACGCTTTATTAAATTCTTTTGAAGAAAATACTTCTATCAAATTTGCAAATCTGCTGCTATCAACGCCAACTCCATAGAGGACGTCCGGATAATATCTGGGCTCTAAAATTTCAGTTATTTGTTTCATTACTGTTGGCGCTCCTTCAAAGCGCCTGAGCAAGCCCATCAACGATAAGGCGCTGTCTTTGCCCAGTCTAGAACAAGTCCAGCCAATGTCCAGCGCAACGCCTTTCGGTATTTCTGCAGCGGAAGATATAAATTCGCCAAATTGCTGCGAATTATAAAAATCCATGAGCCCGACACTCTCTTCTCTTCTGGCATTTACACTGGCACTAAGTTCTGCTGCCACAACGGGCTTTGCCGCATATTTTTTTGCCAAATCTATCAGGGAATAAGCAAGGCTTGCTCCGCCAAATGCTGCGACCTCTAAAGTGTTTTCTGCCACCTCATTTGCAAAACCATCCGGCAAAGCAGCTGTTAGCGAGGCGAATTGTTCTGACAAACAAATGCCTGCTAGGTCCTTGGTACTGCAAACAGCTTCTTTGAAAGGCAAGTTACCAAAACCGCACACTATTTTTTCTTGTATTCGTGGATTTTTTTCTATGCTATCTGCAAACTCGGCGGAGCTGAAGATTTCTGTCGTTTTTTCACCCAGGAACCAAATATTCCACGCTAATTTTTCAATGGCATTAGCAGGTAATTTTTCAGCAAAGTACAGAAGCTTAGTTAATTTTATGCCGCGCCCGCCAGCTTCTTCTGGAATCGGAGGCAGCTCCGCGCGAACGCCGGAGGCTACATATGCAGCAACATAATGCCCGAACTGTCTGCACGCAGATTCTGCTGAATATCCGGGAAAACCATCCTCCCCCGCATCCAACTCAGAAACCGCAGCCAATAAAAATTTGCCGCATTCATTTGGAGATAAGAGCTTAAAGATATTTTTATAAATTCCAACATTTGGGCCCGGATACGAACTGGGCGCAATATTATATATGTTCTCAGCCACTACTTTCATGAGGTGTTCTAGTTTTTCATCGGGCGTTTTTGGCTCGGCACGTAACCATGCCTCGCTGTTACTTACATCATCTCCGCGTTCCTTGGCCCTACGCAAGCCGTGGTGCAAATCTACTTCCCAATACAATACATCTGAAAGAGACTCGCCAAATTGCGCTGCTCCGTTGCGAATGATGCCTGGTTTTATGTCTGCGCAGTTTATTATCAGGGGCGGTATTGCCACACCATCTATTGTATATCCCGTATATGGCTGCCTGTCAGAATTAAGGTGTATTGATATGCCACAGATTATATCTGAAAAGTCGCCTGTCGCAATAAACGGCACTCCATTTATTAAACCAAAACCAAGCTCTCGCGCAATTTCTTCCAAAGATGGCATGTATTTTAGGACATAATAAGTTATTTAAAGTTACCTTTCAAACCCGTCCAGCGTCTTCTGCCCTTTTGCCTTTTCCAGTTGCTTGATTGTTCCCCAGGACTTGCGGATGTACTTTGCCAGCGTGTTTTCCCAGTGGGCTTTTACAAACTCGATTGTAATCGGATCTGCTGCATAACCTGAGCCGAAATCCTCACCGACTTCCTTTTTGATTTTTTCAATCTCTTCATCCCGCGTGACTTTTGCAAGAATTGACGCGGCGCTGCACTCGGGATGGTTAAAATCCGCTTTCCACTCCGCATGAATATCAACTTCTTGGTTTTTCAGGTGCTTGCGAATCATCTTTTCAAACTTTGTTGCATCTGGCGATGTCGGCGAATCAACAAATACAACATCTGGCTTCAGCTCGTCAATTATCTGCGCTGCCTTCAGGGCTTCTAATTCATTTAAGTTTAAACTCACAGAGGCGCGGGAATCAATTTCCTGCGCAGAAACGATTTCTAATTTGTGGCTTACAGATAAATCAATGATTTTCTGAAACAAACCCTTTCGCTTCGCAGGTGTGACTAGCTTTGAGTCTTTTACTCCGAGCTTTTTTAATTCGCTGGCCTGCCCTTCTTCAAAGCAAGCCCCGCAGATTACAAGCGGGCCTACAACAGGGCCGCGGCCTGCTTCATCTATCCCAAGGATTTTCATTTTGCTTCTTTAATTATTTTTACAACCAAGTCGTTCACTTCGTCTTTATCAAATTTATTGTCAGCAGGCACAACTTTCCTTTTAAAATATATTTCAATTAACTCATTTATGCTTTTGTTTGCCGGCCCTTCCGTACTCTCGGATGCCTGCTTTCTTCGCACAACTTCTTCCATAAAGCCTGCCGCTTCTTTCGGCAAATAACTAATTACTTTTTTATAATTTAACGGCGGCAGCGAATTACGCGCCTCCAAAAACTCATAGCAGGCCAGCGCCCGCAGGACATAAACATATTTTTTTAGATTAGCTGTGTGCTGCCCTTTTATGTATTTGTCATAATTATTTTCGGCAACTGCAAGATAATGCTTTTTTAGCGTGAAGGGAGAAAATCCGGCTTCAAATATGTCCCTGAATTCTGACCGGCGAGGCGACTCGACATAAACAATATCACTTTGCAGCCATTCCGATACAGTGGGGTTAGAAGACAGTAACAAATGCGCAAACTTCTTTATATCCCAGCTAACAATATCAATCTTTTCGCCATCCTCAACAAGGACTTCAATATTTTCTTTTGGCGGATGCATGCCAAGGTATCTTTCTACTGAGCCAAAATGGACTGCCCGCACATCATAATCTGAATCTTCTGAGGCAAAGCCCCATTCCCTGCTACCGGATTCTACTGCGAACAGGATTTTTACATCGTGCTTTTGCTCTAGTTCTTTCAGAAGTTTTAGAATTTTTTGTTTCATTGCATCTGCCATAGGCAACCCTTTTAAACTATAATTCTAAAGGCTTTCTATAGCGGGATAGGGCAGCTTGGAGTGCCCGCTGGGCTCATACGAGGTTTTCGCTGCGGTGAAAACCGAGTGCGCAAAAAACCGCAACCGGTTTTTTGTGCAAAAATGCGAACATTTTCGCATAAGAGATACCCGGAGGTCGTTGGTTCAAAACAGCATCCCCTTTCTTTTTAAAAAAGAAAGCGGCTCCTGGGCACCTGTAAAGAAAACGTGCGGTTTTCAACCGCGTAAAAGATGCCTGCTGAGAAAGTCCAACTCCCGCTATATTATAAATTCTTAAACTTCACCAATCCCGAAATAACGCTTAAATAATTCTCAGCAGTCTTTGTCAGTTTCCCGTTGGTTACAAAGAGCACGGGTAGCTTCCTGTGCTGGCCTTCAGTGAAAGCCAAACTTAAGTCTGCCTCTGAAATTGTTTTCTTGTCGCGGACCAAAACCAAATACCTCAGATTACCGATCTGCGTTGGCAGATTAACTACGATGTCTGCCTCTTTTCCCTTTTTTTTCAGTTCTTTCCCGATAACATCTGCGTGCGCATCAACCAAAAACCCAAGTGCCTTTTCCACAAGCCTGCCATTTTCAAACTTCTTCCGCTCTATTGCGGCTTTTACCTTCTGCTGGACTTCCTGCATCATCTGTTCGGCAAACTTCCTTTCATCCAAAACAGGTTTCGTCACTGTGGTTTGCACAACAGTTCTGACTGCGGGCGCGGCTTGAATGGCTGCCTGCCTGCGCTCCTCCTGCTGTCTTGCCAGCTGCTCAACAACCGCGGGCTTGAACCTGTCCAGAAATTCCTGCTTTACTTTTTCTGTAATTGAAAGTCTTGGCACTTCTGCTGGCCTTAATGGAGCTGCGGGCTGCGGGGCAGGCACCCTAATCACCGGCCTTGCCTGCTCTTTCCTCTCTATTTCCTGCAGCCTGTCTGCAAATGCCTTTCTTTTTTGCTCAACTTCCACGCCCTCCGGAACCCTTTCTGCAAACATCCTCGCAGTCTTCTGTGTGGGCTGCAATAACGCCTGTACTCTTGAACTTGCTGCGCCCTCATGGCCTGGCAGGAAATAAACAAAGGCGCTTCCAACCCGCTCTTTCGTTGCCCTGATTCTTTTTGTTTCAACCAGTTGTGATAAATAAGCATTAGCCAAAAATGAGTCCACGCCGAGTTTCGAGGCTACTTCCACTGGCAGGGCAGGGCCTTGCTTCACTATCTCGAACGCCTTATCAAGATTATTCATATATATGCTAGAACCAAAGGATTAAAAACGATTTCTATTGCCTAAAAGTGCTTTAATCCGAAACAATCACATCATGCGTATAATTGCCAAGCAGGGCATCTGCCAGCTTTACCCCGCCGACCGCTTCGGGTATTATGATAATGCTTGCGCCTGCGCGCTTGAATTTATTTATTATTTTCAAGTCACTTACTCTGGACGCGATTTTTATGCCTGGCACTAGCTCTTTGGCAGTCATCACGAGCAAAAGATTTTTTGAATCATCGCCGAGCGTTGTAACTATTCCTTTTGCATGCCTGATTCCTGCCTGCAGCAGGGTTTGCTCATCTACCTGGCCAGCATCCAAAACATGAAATCCCTCGCTAAGCAGCTTGTTTGTGACTGACTGGTCTTTCTCCAGAAAAAGAACCTGCTCTCCCCGCTGTTTTAATCTGTAGCCGACGTGCTTTCCAACGCGGCCTGCGCCGCAGACAATGTAGTGACCACGCATTGCACTAATTTGACTTTTCATTTTTGCCTCCTTAAAATACTCGCCGAACTTGCCCTCGACAGCCAAGCCGAATGCAGTCCAGATTGCAAACCAGACTATGATTACGCCGACGACATTCAAAAAAGTATTAATTGTCTGGCTTATTAAATTTGTGCCTACGTGCTTAAAGGCAAAGCTGTCAACAGTCATATAGAATGCGCCGGATAGCGTTACGCCATCAGAATATGAAAAGCCAATTATGCCGACTAGCAAAACAACAACTAACAGCAACACCAAATAAGATAGCTGTTTTGGTGCGCTAGATATGCTTGTGCTAACGCGGCCGCCCATTTTTAACTATTGATTGTTGTGGTTTATAAAATATATGCAGGGACTAGGATTCGAACCTAGGAAGACACTAAGTCACGCGGTTTCTTATCTAAAACCTAAGCCGCGCGCCTTTGACCGCTTGGCTACCCCTGCGCGTAATACAGATGCAAACTCACTTTAAAACATTTAGTCTGGCAGCTGTTTGAGTATTTCATTTACTGCCTGCCTAGTGTTTTTTTTGTCTGTGTTAATTGGAGTGCCATATGAAAATTTTGAAACTAGCTCATAAACCGCTTTTGCATTTTCCCTGCCATAACTTGAACC
>Ga0209541_10011015_pt1 | contig 14253 bp, 8 predicted proteins | sample RifCSPlowO2_01_FD_184027 | JGI IMG/M metagenome (GOLD analysis project Ga0209541, IMG submission 184027) | Groundwater microbial communities from Rifle, Colorado - Rifle CSP2_plank lowO2_0.1 (SPAdes) (version 2) | ecosystem: Environmental > Aquatic > Deep subsurface > Groundwater | place: Rifle... | reverse complement strand
CAAACCCGCGATTCCACTGCTTGCCGGGAAAGGCATACCACACAACGAGCCACTCACCGTCACCGTTGCGATGCAGCGCCAGCAACTCCGGATCGCCGCGCGAGTCGGTGTGTATAGAATGCCTCCTTTACCACTACTCCTAGAAGTTTTCACGATCTCAGAGCTGTATCGTATTCGGCATCGTAATGCCATAGCATTTTATACCAAGTATCTTCATTTTTTGAAGTGTCTACATAAACCACGCTATCTTAAACCTTGATCTAAAATATTCTGGATTTATGGATACTGAGTTCGGTGGCAGACAACCTTGATCGTCTGCATATTCACCTACTTTCATAATTATTATATCAAATCAGAATAAAAAAACCCGTGCCAGTCAGTAGTTAGCTGACCGACACGGGTTTACTAGATTGCCCAAGGACAAAGAACAGAGAGTCCAAGTGCCAGGACTAAATGTCAGATTTCCGAGAGCTAATTTTGCGGCGCGAGGAACACGAAGACAAACCCGCGATTCCACTGCTTGCCGGGAAAGGCATACCACACAACGAGCCACTCACCGTCACCGTTGCGATGCAGCGCCAGCAACTCCGGATCGCCGCGCGAGTCGGTAATCGGTTTGTGCATCACTACCACATAGGGGAAGCCTAGCTCTTCCTGCGTATACTTCTTACGCAAAAGAACAGCGACTTCGGCCGGAGGTTCGAGGTAGTGACGACGAGCGGCCTCGACACGAATGTTGGCTGTGGTTCGCTCGGCATCGGTGGCAAACTCATCGCCACGGATAATGACAAGCCTGTAGGTCTTGCCGTTAGTAACGACATACTCGGGCTTGGACATGACATCCTTGGCCCAGTGTGAAACTTTCCGGCCGGCCGATTCCAGGGCCGCGACACCAGCACCATCAGAAGTGACTGTCCAGAGAACTTTCACTGCTTGACTGGCAAGACGTTCCAGTACTGCGACGATCTCGTCCTGAGCTTTCTCGTCGCCGGCAAGACGCACGAGCGCCTCCGCGAGGGAAAGACCCTTCTTCTTGAGTTTGGTAAATAAGCTCACCACGAGCTCAAGCAAGGTACCCAACGCACTCACCACTCCGTCGAACTTCTGTTTCTTGGTAGCCATCGGCCACCCTCCTTCATTTCGGCTCGCCTCTTGCCTTCACCATTATGGTTCAGGCCCCAGGCTCGCCAGTTAAAGAACCGTTCCTTAATGATACCATGCTTTGACTAAAAATACAATACCTGAAAAACCTAGGTTTTAAGCCCTTATTCCTCCTCAATACTTCTCCCGAACCCTGTACCTGCAGGAATGAGTCGTCCAATGATTACATTTTCTTTCAATCCAACGAGATTATCTTCTTTACCAATCGTTGCACTTTCAATAAGTATTTTAGCAGTTTCTTGGAATGATGCGGCTGATAAGAAGCTATCGGTACTTAAAGCAACTTTACTGATACCCATAATAAGCTGTTCGGCAGTTGCTTCTTTTTTCTTAGCATCTATAGCCTTGTCATTCTCTTCAGTAAGTCTTCTTTTCTCAATTACATCCCCCACGAGTAAATCGGTATCTCCTGAATCAACCACTCTCATTCTGGCGAACATTTGACGGGTAATAAGCTCAACGTGTTTATCGTTTATACTATCGCCAGTCGGGAAATAAATACTCTGAACTTCTCTGATAATATAGCGAGCTACAATATCAATACTATTAGTCGTACTGTATAACTCTTTCAAATCAATATGTCCTTCGCTCAATTGCTGACCTCGAGAAATCATATCACCAGCCGAAACAGAAACGGCCAGATTAGGTGCAATGGTATATTCTATTTCTTCTCCGGAAGACGAGATAACGGTAATAATTTTTTGCTTGCTTTTCTCTTCAACGGATTTAACCTTGCCATCAACATCAGCCACAAGAGCCTTAAATTGAGGAGGTCTGACTTCGAAAATTTCTTCAACTCTAGGCAAACCCATAGTGATATCAGCTCCGCCGGCAACACCTCCGGTATGGAAAGTTCTCATAGTAAGCTGAGTACCAGGTTCTCCAATGGCTTGAGCAGTAACAATACCTACAGCCTCGCCCATTTCAATAAGTCTATTTTTAGACAAATCATTACCATAGCAAAGCCGACAAACGCCTCTAAGAACCTTGCATTTAATAAGTGATCTGATTCTTGCACTCGATATTTTAAGTTCATCTATCTTATGAGATGCCTCTTTGTCAGCTACTTTTCCTTTCTTAACAATAACCTCACCCTTATCATCGACGATATCTTCTAAGACAACTCTTCCTCGAACACGGCGACCAAGCGTCTCACCGCTGAACTTACTGTCTTCGGCATACAACGTATAACCCTCCTTGTCCTTACAATCTTCTTCAGTAATCACAACATCCTGAGCAACATCAACTAATCTACGAGTTAGGTATCCTGCAGTCGCAGTTCTTAAAGCAGTATCTACCAAACCCTTTCTGGCACCGTGAGTAGAGATGAAATATTCAAGAGGCGCCAAACCTTCTTTAAATGAATCTTTTACCGGCAACTCAATAAGCTCTCCGCTCGGATTGGCAAAAATACCTCTCATACCCATCATCTGCTCCGGAGCGGCCCAACTTCCGCGAGACTTAGAATCAATTATCATAAATATAGGATCGTTGGCACTAAACTGTTTTCTGACTAAATCTGATAATTTCAATTTAGTTTGATTCCATATTTCAATCGCTTTAGATTTTCTCTCATAATCAGTAAGTAAACCATTGTCATATAAACCTCTGTTATCCTCAATCATTTTATCGGCTTCTTCAATAATCTGACGCTTTTCTTTTGGCAAACGAAGGTCATTCATACCGAAAGAAACACCGGATTTAGTTGCATAACTAAAACCAAGATCTTTGACTTTGTCTAAATATTCAACAGTTACATCTTCCCCATATTCATCCCAGATATCAGCCTCAATTTTCTTAAGATCGGGCTTGGTAAGCATTCTGTTAATATATTTATGTCCCTTAGGCATTGCCTTATTGAAAATTATTCTGCCTGCGCTTGTTTCAATCATTTCACGCCTCTGAGAATCACCGTCAGGATTAGGTATCTTGACCTTAGCCCTCAAATCAATAACATCATTTTCATAAGCTAGTAAGGCTTCGTATCGGGACGAAAATACCTTGCCCGCTCCCTTGGCATTTTCATCGATACCAGTAATGAAATAACAACCAAAAGAAATGTCGTGACTTGGAATCGCTACCGGATCGCCAGTGGCAGGTTTCAAAATACCATGAGTAGCGAGCATTAATTCCCTAGCTTCTTTTTGAGCTTCGTCGGTAAGAGGAAGATGAACAGCCATTTGATCTCCATCAAAGTCGGCATTAAAAGCAAATACTGGCATAGCCGGAATTTTAATGGCTTTACCTTCAATAAGAGTCGGGGCAAAAGCCTGAACCGATAAACGATGTAATGTTGGAGCACGATTAAGTAATACTAATTTATCTTTAATGGCTTCTTCTAAAGCTGACCACACATCGGGAGTTTCCTGATCGATTAAACGATTAGCTGATTTAATATTATGAGCCAGCTCTTTACGAATCAAAATACCAATAACAAAAGGTTTAAATAGCTCAAGAGCCATACGCTTAGGCAAACCACATTCTCCAAGACCTAAATGAGGACCGATAATGATTACGCTTCGGCCTGAATAATCAACTCTTTTACCCAAAAGGTTCTGTCTGAATCGTCCCTGTTTTCCTTTAAGCATATCGGCTAACGATTTCAATGCACGCTTCTGACCGGTTGAAGCAGCGGTAGTAATCTGACCCCTTCTCATTGAATTATCGATTAAAGCATCAACAGCTTCCTGAAGCATTCTTTTCTCATTTTTAGTAATAACCTCGGGAGCTTTGAGCTCTAATAAATGCTTGAGACGATTATTTCTATTGATTACGCGACGATATAAATCATTTAAATCCGATGTCGCATAGCGTCCGCCATCGAGAGGAACCATAGGCCTCAAAGCCGGCGGAATAACAGGTAAAGCTGTGATTATCATCCATTCAGGACGAATACCGGAGCGAGACATGCTCTTTAAGAATTTTAATCGGCGTGATACTTTTTTTATTTCAAGAGGATTAGTCTCATTTTTCACACTACCCTCAAGCTGACCAACCATCCCATCAAGATTCACCTCTTCTAAAAGTTTTCTGACCGCTTCAGCTCCGATACCAGCCTCAAAAACTTCGCCGTATTTAACTGACAAATCCCGATAGTCAAGCTCCGAGAGGATTTGATATTTTTTTAAACTTTTTAAATTATTCTTTTCCTTCTCCTTCATCTCCTTCAAAGGCTCCTGTTCTTTATCGCTCTTAGAGCTCTTCATCTTTGATTTAAATTCTGATTCTATTCTTTTCATAGCCTCAGCTTTCAAATCTTCATTCACCTTCATCACAATATAGCTGGCAAAATAAATCACTCTTTCAAGTTCACTCAAAGAAACGCCTAAGACAGCGGCAATTTTTGAAGGGACGCCGCGCAAAAACCAAATATGCGCTACGGGAGTAGCGAGTTTGATATGACCCATTCTCTCACGCCTTACTATAGAACGAGTTACCTCAACACCACAACGATCACAAATAATCCCCTTATATCTTATTCTCTTATACTTACCACAATAACATTCCCAATCCTTGGTCGGACCAAAAATAGCTTCCGAAAATAAACCTTCGCGTTCAGGTTTTTGGGTTCTATAATTAATGGTCTCAGGTTTTGTAACCTCTCCATATGACCATGACAAAATATCCTCTGGAGATGCGGTCTTTAATTTTATTGATGCTAGGTCGTTCATAAGCGCTTCGCTAAATTAAAAAGTTAAAAGTAAAAATTTAAAATTGCAATCTAAAATCTGATAATTTCTTAAACTTTTTGATTTTGAATTGAAATTTTGCATTTTAACTTTTGAATTTTTACTTATCGTTCTATAAGTTCTACATTTAATCCAAGCCCCTTGATTTCGGACAATAATACCTTAAAAGATTCCGGTAAATGCGGGGCTCTTATTTCTTCTCCGTTAACTATCGATTCGTATGTCTTAGCACGCCCCAAAACATCATCTGATTTGATAGTTAACATTTCCTGAAGAGTGTGGGCTGCGCCATATCCTTCAAGCGCCCACACTTCCATTTCTCCAAACCTCTGACCGCCAAACTGAGCTTTACCACCCAAAGGCTGTTGAGTAATCAAAGAATATGGACCAACTGAACGCATATGGAGTTTATCTTCAACCATATGAATTAATTTCATAAAATAAGTGATGCCAACGGTACATTTTTGAGCGAAAGGCAGACCTGTTTTACCATCATAAAGCTGTATTTTACCATCTTCAGGTAAACCGGCTTTTTTAAGCTCTCCCATAATTGTTTCTTCGGTGGGGCTAGCCATTGAAGGAGTAGCGACTTTATAGCCCAACTTCTTAACCGCAATGCCTAAATGCGCTTCCAAAACCTGACCAATATTCATACGAGAAATAATACCGAGAGGACTCAGAACAATATCAACCGGAGTTCCATCGGCCAAAAATGGCATATCTTCACTTGGAAGAATCATTGATATAACACCCTTATTCCCGTGACGGCCAGCCATCTTATCTCCAACCTGAATTTTTCTCAATTCAGCAACAGAAACTTGAATACTCTTAATTACACCAGCATCAAGCTTATCTCCTTCTTCACGTGAAAAAACTTTAACACCGACAACCCGTCCCTCTCTTCCATAACTAAGCCTCAAAGAACTATCTTTGACATCTCGAGACTTTTCACCAAAAATTGCACGCAGTAATCTTTCTTCGGCAGTAAGATCACTCTCGCCTTTAGGAGATATTTTGCCTACTAATATGTCTTGAGACCTGACTTCCGCTCCCATTCTAACAATACCTTCGGGATCTAAGTCGTTTAATCTTTCCATGGCCACATTAGGAATATCGTAAGTAGTTACTTCGGGACCTAATTTAGTTTCTCTAACATCCGTCGAATAGTCTTCAATGTGAATGGATGAGAAAATATCTTCCTTAATCATTCTATCCGACAGAACAATAGCGTCTTCAAAATTTCCTCCCTCAAAAGACATAAAAGCAACTACTATATTCTGTCCCAAAGCTAATTCTCCATCCTGAGTTGACGGGCCGTCAGCAATAACCTGTCCTTTTTTAACTTTTTGATCCTTTAATACTATGGGGCGCTGATTCAAAGAAGTAAACGCATTAGATCTGACGAACTTAAGAAGATCAAAATTAAGTTCTTTACCCTTGTCAGTCTTCAATACTATATGAGCCGAATCTACTTCTTTAATAACTCCGCTTTCGGGAGCAATAACAACCAATCCCGAATCAACGGCAACTTTAGCTTCAAGTCCTGTGCCAACATAAGGCGAGTCGGGTTTAATCAATGGTACGGCTTGCCTCTGCATGTTCGAACCCATCAAGGCGCGGTTCGCGTCATCATGCTCAAGAAAAGGTATAAGAGAAGGAGCCACTGCGAATTGTTGGCGGGTAGAAATATCTATATAATTAACATTCGCCGGTTCAGCAGTACCGGGCTCTCCTTTTATTCGTGCTATTATTTTATCACCCACCAATTCAAGATCTTTATTTACTTGAGAACCGGACTGAGCAATAATATATTTTTCCTCTTCGATTGCATCCATATAAACAACCTCGTCTGTAACTTTGCCATTAACAACCTTGATATATGGGGTCATAATAAAACCTAGCGGTGAAATTTTAGCATACAGAGCTAAATGACCCACTAAACCGATGTTCGGACCTTCCGGAGTTTCAATAGGACAAATTCTTCCGTAATGGGAAGGATGAACATCGCGGACTTCGAAACTTGCCCGTTCTCTGGTTAATCCACCCGGTCCTAATGCTGATAGTCTTCTCTTATGTTCAAGTTCAGCTAAAGGATTGTGTTGATCCATGAATTGAGACAGCTGACCGGAAGAAAAGAATTCTTTTACCGCCGCAACAAAAGGACGAGAATTTATAAGTTGAGACGGCATAACCGTAGCAAAATCAGAAGTGCTCATCCTGTCTTTAATATTTCTCTCCATTCTGGCAAAAGCTATTCTGAGCCTATCCTGTGCCAACTCGCCCAACGTCTTAACTCGACGATTGCCGAGATGATCAATATTATCAGCTTCAGCGCTAGGATCGTTATTTAAACGAATAATCTCTTTAAGAATTAGTACGATATCTTCTGCCTTTAAAACTCTTTCTTTTTCATCTTCAATATTAAAATTCTGATCAAAGCGTTTGTTCATTCTGAATCTTCCAACTCTTGAAAGATCATAACGGGAAAAATTAAAAAACATATTATTAATCATCTGCTTAGCATTATCGACTGTTGCAGGATCTCCGGGTCTTATCCTTTTATATAGCTCTATTAATCCCTCGTCCTGATTAGAGCATGGGTCTTGAAGGATTGTAGCCAAAATATATTTAGTATTCGGATTAGTATCTACATCTTTAAATAACTTCTTTATTTCTTCGTCGCTGGTAATACCAAAAGCCCGCAATAAAGCAGTTGCGGCAATTTTTCTTTTCCTATCAATGCGAACCGAGATTACACCACTATTTTCAGTTTCAAATTCAAGCCAGGCGCCACGAGAAGGAATGAGCTTGGCACCAAAAAGTTTATTGCGCCGGCCGGTTCTAGAAAAAGAAAAGAATACTCCGGGACTTCGAATTAACTGAGATATGACAACTCTTTCAACGCCATTAATAATAAAAGTTCCACGAGGAGTCATCAATGGAAAATCGGCAATAAATAATTCCTGCTCCTGATATTTACCTGTCCTTTTATTTTTTAAACCAACTTTTATTTTAAGAGGTGCCTCAAAAGTAACATTCTTAGCTATTGATGTTCTCTCATTATATTTGGGTTCATCAAGTTTATAATCTACGAAACTGAGTTCAAATTCTTTTCCGGTCCAATCCTCTACCGGAGAAACATCCTTAAGAAGTTCCTTAAAACCTACTTCCCAGAACCATTTGTATGAATCTAACTGGACCTGCACCAAACTCGGCGCTTCAAATTTATCTATGTTATACTTTGATAATATTTTTCTAGTAGACATTTGATTAGTAGGGTTTAGGATAGTTTAAGTAGCAAAAGAAAACGCCTCCGAATGGGTTTTACGGCCAAATTAATATTTAAATTTAATTACGAAATCCAGCCAAAATTGGATTTAAATTACTAGATTATATCTCCCCTAGAAAGAAGGTCTAATCTACTAACTCAACAACCCGCGTAGCGGAGCAGTGGTCGTATGACCGCATTCCAATCCGGACTTAACAGCTCTTAGAATCATCGAAGAAACCGCTCCAGACCTCATATTTCCTCGTATTTCCAAGGCTTTCAAAGACAACCTATCTATTCTATTCCTTGTCATTAGATTGTCAATAGCTCTTATCAACAGTGTATCAAGATTTTGACTTACGGTCAAGTGTTCGTTATCTATGGACCTCTTGCCAGCTCTTAGCTGGATTACTAAGGAATTTTGATTTTTAATAGTTAAAATAAGTTTCATATTTCTATCCATACCTCTTAATGCTCTGCAATATCCCCAGTCCGGCCATAATTGAAACAAGATTACTTCCGCCAGAACTTAAAATAGGAAAAGGTAGTCCGGTTACCGGTAGCAATCCAATATTTACTCCGGCACTTATAAAAACATGGCTAAATATAAATACGGACAAACCAAGAGAGAATAACTTACCAAAATTTGATGGCGTCCCCGATCCAATAGTTAAAATCCTGTACAAAATAATAGCGATCAGTCCCAGAATAAAAACTACTCCCACTAAACCGAATTGTTCGGCCAAGGCAGCAAAAATAAAATCATTATGTGGTTCCGGTAAAAAACCGAGACTTGCCTGAGATCCATTTCCGAGACCATTTCCTAACCAAAACCCTGAACCAATAGCAATTTTTGATTGATTTAAATTATAGCCACTACCTAAAGGGTCATTTCCTTGATCCAGAAAAGAAACTATTCTTGTCTTTTGATATGGCTTGAGCACAAACATCCACGATACAAAACAGATAATCAAAGCCAAGACCAGAAGGATTAAAATATGCTTGCGATTCATTCCAGCGCCTATAAGAAGGCTTGCCCAAATAAGACTCAGTATGATAGCCGAACCCAAATCAGGTTGATTTATAATAATAACGGCAGGTATTAAAAAATAAATCCCGGAGATAATTATATGCCTGAATTGATTAATATGTACATGTCTTTGAGAAAAATATTTAGCTATTAAAACAATGAAGCAAAGCTTAGTCAGCTCTACCGGCTCAAGAGTCAAGCCGCTAAAAAAAAGCCATGAATTCGTTCCTCTAACTGAACCTGCATAAAATGTCAGGCCAAGAAGAATAAGAGATAAAATATATAAAAATAACACTGGCAGAGAATAATTTTTAAAATAACGATAATTAAAAAAAGAAAAAAGAATCATCACGGCTAAACCTACGGAAATAAGAATGACTTGTTTCTTAAATATGGGATTATTAAAACCAGTAATCCCATACATATTAAGCAGGCTAACTGCTGAAAGAAGAATCACGGCCAAAAATAAAACTCTATCAATCTCTTCAAAATAAAGCCTGATATTTCTTATAAAATGTTTCATAGATATAAAAACAAGTCTGCAAAAAATCCTGAATCCATCTCAGGTTACAATAGAATTGATGATTAAACAATCCCGTTAGAAGTCTAGCTCGCGCCCCAAGCGCGAGTCCTATGCCAGCTGGCATAGGACCTTGGCTAGGCTACTTCTAACGGGATTAGTACTGCTGGAATTTTTCTATTCCAGAACCGTAACGTTTTATAAAATTAAGATTTTCAAATAAATTCGTCGATGGAATTATCTCTATTTCAGCTATCTTTCCTTCAATAGGGAAAGGCCATGTTGCTATAAAACCTCTTTCTGTTCGGGCAATAAGCGTGCGAATATCGGTTCTATTAATCGCAATAATTTCTCCGCTTACGTTGCGCACTAAAATATCTACATCGATAACATTAAAATCAAAATCTGAATCATTAAATATTACGGCCTCAAGCTTGCTAGATAAACCACCCGGCAAAACTGTATATTTATCTCTCCGAACAATAAGATTCATTCCCTCAAGAGATTCTATCTTCTGCCAACGAGCGTTTAGAATTTTGAAATCAATCCTTTTTACTTCCTTCTCCGTTGTTAATGCTGGAAGAATTAAATATTTAGTTTGACCGGGAAGAATATAAAATATACCCGCCTCTTTCAAAAGCTCAGATTCACCGCTATTAAACAAAGCTAATTCGTACTCTACCTCAGAAGCGCCAAAATCAATATTCGGATTTATTATTTCGGCTACAAAATCATAATCCCCTTTCCCCGCTTTTATAAGCTTAGTAGATTTTACGGAAGGCGGATCTAAGTCCGGCTCACAATCTTTCCCGCAAGCTGTTAGCCCGCAATCAACACCTTCTTCTTCACCGTTCATGATTAAATCAGTACAAGTTGCGATAGGGGTGGTGAGTTGTTTTGTGCCATAACCAAGTAAAGTAAAAGTAGCCAAAAAGACTATGGCAATCACAACTCGACGGATAAGACGGGAGGATAATTTCATCCCGTTAGAGATAGTGCAAACACTCACTACCACCATACGGTGATAGAAATAGCTACATTACCTTAACTTATAACCTTCCATATTTAACCCGCTAGGGTATCTCTAACGGGATTCATGTATTAAGTATACCGTATTACGGGTAAACCAGGAAGTGAATTTTTTAGTTACCTTTGGTATTGCGCTTTTAGCGCATCTAAAAAATCTACTTCCTGGAAACAAAAAAGGGCTTTATGCCCTTGTAACACTAACTACTTGAGGAGACACCATCCAAATAGCCCTAGAATATTCTATTTCAGTTCCTTCGGGAACAAGTACTACGGCACTAAGATTGCTATCTTTTCTAATAAAGTCATCTAATCTAAAATCTTCATGATGACCCACACGTAATATTTCTGTATGAGCCCAAGCATCGGATGTGTATGGCTTAAACTTAACAAGCAATTTCACCATTGTGTCCTTCTTCGTGTTTGAAGTGAACTAGAACGAACTATAGCAATAAAACTTAATTCTGCCAAATTTAAAAAGCATTTCTTACAATCACTATAGGGGAACTACTCCCCTCGCGGGGACTTCCTACTGGTCGCTTCTTTCGCCGGATGAGTCCGACTATTCCTGTATTAACGGCAAGGATTGGCTATCCTCGTACTCACAAAAATTGTGTTTATCTTGTAGCTAAATTTACTAGCTATTCTTGTAAACAAAAATTAATACAAAAATCCTTGCCTCATACAGGACTTCGCATGCCTGTCCGCCGAAGCTTTAGCATAGGCGGAGGCCATAAGAGACGAGCTTCTGAGCATGCCCCGCATAGAATGAGCAATTTGAGATTGTAGACACTGTAGAGGAGTTACCTACTTTCGCCGGATGAGTCCGACTATCATGGGCCATAACGGATTTCACTTCTGAGTTCGGAATGGGATCAGGTGGAGCACCGTTGGTATAACTCCTTTACACTATCTGCAATTATTTTTGCTCATTCTTGTGCGGGGTTCGGAATGTTCCCGATTTGTCTGCGCGCAGTTTACGAGCACAGATACAAATCGCAATCCCGCTTATGTCTGCATGGGCGGGAGGATCAGTCCCGACTTATATTAATAATAAAATTTATTAATATAAGTCGAGGATCCTCGATTCGCGAAACGAATCGGGAGTGGAGCACTTGCGGTATAGTTCCCTTATGGTAACAATAAAAAATGCTTTTTTGATTTATCGGGTTCAGCAACTTCTGAAAAGGGTCCTTCTTTGCTACTCTGCGAAGTAGTTCGCTACGAAGCACGAGCGCATAAAGCTACGAAGGACGAAAGGGCGGTGGTCCCGGAAGGATTTGAACCTCCTACCTCCGCGCTGTCAGGCGCAGCGCTCTTAGGTGTCCCCGGGAACACCCCACTGAGCTACGGGACCACAAATCCTTTCAGAAGTTGCTGAATAAAATTGTAAAATTATCATTATTTCTTCTAATGATTTCTGCATTGTCCAAGTTCTAGGCAAAATCCATGCTTGAGATGAGGCGTACTATAGATACGCCGAATCTCAAACGCAGATTTTAACGAAGAAATTGGGCAACCTGCAAGGCGAGTCGTTCTCAGAGTGGTCTCCTGGCCGTGCTTTAGCCGGCCGAGGAACTCTGTTGGCTTAAAATTCTTATTAAGCCCGACTCGCGCAGGAATCATTATAACAAATATGAAATTGTGTGGACATTACTCTATGATTTATTAGTAGCTCTTGGCTGAACACATTACTGTGCTTACACCTGAGCCCTATCAACGTAGTAATCTACTACGAATCTATGATACCTAATCTTGGAGCCTGCTTCGCGCTTATATGCTTTCAGCGCTTATCAGAACCGAACATAGCTACCGAGCACTGCTCTTGGCAGAACAGCTCGTAGACCAGAGGTTCGTTCATCCCGGTCCTCTCGTCACATATTCTTATATCACTATAAGTGTAGACTATATCTTTCTCCTTCGCCTAAGGCGGATAGGAGATCGGCATCTTATAGAAGTTAAAAAACTTCTATCCGTCCTCCACTCAATTAAGAGCTCGGGAACAAGTCGTTACGGGGTCAGATCTAAAACTTTTAATAACTCTTCTTTGGTTCTTTTTTTCTTAGTTGAATAATTATCGTTTTGAATATCGGTAATATAATCAATTAATTTAATTAACTGCTTTTTATTTAAAGCTCCTTTGCTTAAAATATTAGCAGCAGAATACATAGCTTTTCCTTGATTTTTCTTGAACTTAAGAAATGGATTAATTTCTTTAAGAATATTATGAACTTGTTTAAATCCATTTATTCTTAACTCTGTCATCCCATCATTCCGTTTTGATAAATATCCAATCCCTAGGACTTTCTTTATCCATTTCAACGGTTTGTCGTGACGACTATCTTGATAAAAACAAATGGTAGACATAAATCTCCATCTTTTTTTACCGTCTTTACGCTTCTTTATCTGAAGCATTAGACTTCCATCTCCATCAAGAAAACCTGCAATATAAGCTAAATCAATCTTAGATCGACTTCCCACGGTATTGTCTTAATTAGTTTCTGGTCCTCAAGCAAATGTACCATAATTATCGGACCGATAATAGTATGGCTATCAACAGACCATAAAAATTAAGATTTCATCGTTATTAGCCGAATTGTCATCGCGAATTACTTCGCGAAGTAGCAATAACTTTACTAAGGACAACTCTCCTCAAGTATCAACGCCCGCACCAGATATGGACCAACCTGTCTCACGCTTCTTTAGCTTATTAGGTTTTAGCTATTAGCTTTTAGGAAATTCCTAAAAAGCTAAAAAACTAGAAGATAATTACTAACTATATCTCTTATTACTAAGAGTATGGACTATACCACACTCCAAACTTTGGAGTATCGACGTGTTATCCTGCAGTATGCTGCAAAATCTGTCCCGCTATGGCGGGACAAGTCTCTACGGGGTTAATGTACGTATTTTTCTTTTCTTAGAATAATTTAATTCCCGAAAAGTGTCTATCAGCTTTATAAGATTTTTAAAATCTTGCCTGGAATCAACAGATTCCTTAGCATTAAGAATATTTATCATAAGCTCAGCTTGTCTTTTCTTTAATACAAGAAAAGGGCTGACCCAGAATAAAAATTCTTTGATATTATCATTCTTGCCTATTATGTATTCAAGAATCCCATCTTTACGCTCCCGGATATAGCCGAAGCCAACCAGAGAACATAATTTCTCGAACAATGGTTTATCTTTAGATGACTGAAAGAAAACAATATATGGTGCTATTTGAAATCCATATCTATAAGTAGAATTTGGTTTCAGTTGCACATATATACTACCATCGCCATCAAGAAAACCTGCAAGATATGCTCTTATATTTGCTGACGGAATAGACATAATAAATACACAACTTCCCTCGGTATTATCCTAACATATGACAGGTTAATGTTCAATGCTAGGGCTTCACCGATATGAGTCGATTTATTCGATCTAGATTACTCTAGAAAGCCGCCGTGTGTTTTTCTCCTCGTGTTCAATTTTGACGGTTTGAACCCAGCTCGCGTACCCTTTTAATTGGCGAACAGCCAAACCCTTGGGGCCTTCTTCAGTCCCAGGATAGGGC
>Ga0209541_10011013_pt1 | contig 14257 bp, 12 predicted proteins | sample RifCSPlowO2_01_FD_184027 | JGI IMG/M metagenome (GOLD analysis project Ga0209541, IMG submission 184027) | Groundwater microbial communities from Rifle, Colorado - Rifle CSP2_plank lowO2_0.1 (SPAdes) (version 2) | ecosystem: Environmental > Aquatic > Deep subsurface > Groundwater | place... | reverse complement strand
TCAGTAAACTTTTGTGCTTCATAATTAGGATCTTTACCCTCTAATATTGCTTTATTCTTTATTAGATTTAATTCATGAATATAATTCTCACTCATATCATCATAAGTCTCTATTGGATTTATTATTTTTATAGTATTAATAGGCCACATAACATAACCAATAAAGAAACAAACAACTGTAGTAATAGTAATAAATATTCCAAAACTACCTTTCTTATTCATAAATCTAAAATATAAGTTATCTTTTTAAAGTTAATTAAAAAATGGAAAAAATGTTAAATAAATATTTCTGTTAAATGTGGATTTTGTGGAGAGAAAGAAAAGATATAATCGAAGATCGATAGTTGAAGCAAGTATTGGAGGTTTAAAAAGAAAATTTGGATTTATTCTGAAAATCTGCTACAATAATTAAGTTAGAGATTTATGGGAGAATCCTTACCAATAACTTATTGGGTAGGATTTAGAACTGTTTAGGATAGAGATAAAACAACATATTTATAAATAAAATTCTATTAATAAAACAAAAGCTGGTAAAAAAAATGGATATAGCAAATTTTCTTATAATTAATCAAACAACCCCTTTACCACCAAAAGTACCACTATTAATTAAAACAAATGTTCAACAAATTGTACAGCAAGAAAAACCAATCTTTAGTTTTAAACCACAATCTGGAATTCCAGCATTACCTCCTGATGATGATCCTACTAAAATTGATGTAAGATATCCTTTAATTGAGCCTTACGCATATGCTCGTATCTATTGGGATAAAGAAAATACAGAATTATTCTATAAGGTAGAAGAACCAGAAATGTCTTTACCAGAAAAAAATCTTTTAGAAACCCTAGAAGATGGAATAAGAGAAATAATTAATTTAAGTTTTATTTCAGTATCTGATCCAGATGTTTTAATTCTTTATCTAGAAAAAAATATTAAAATTTTACTAGCAGAGTTATCTATAAAAGTGACTTTAAATTCATTTTTAAAGATAATGTATTACATCTATAGAGATTTCGTTGGATTAAATGAATTAGAACCAATGATGAATGATTATCATATAGAGGATATAGAATGTAATGGTGTAAACTCTCCAGTGTATGTTGTTCACAGAAAATATAGAAATATTAGAACAAATTTAATTTATACAGATGTACATAAGATGGCTTCCTTTGTAGAAAAAATAGCGCAGAAATGTGGTAAATATATTTCTTATGCTGAACCGTTATTAGATGGTAGTCTTCCAGATGGAAGTCGTATAAACGCATCTTATACCAAAGATATTACATCCAAGGGGCCTACTTTCTGTTTTAAAGAGGGTTATCTTCAATTATACAATGGGGATTTAATTGATATTCAGAAATTTTTTAATAAAGCAAAAAAACAATTTGGTTCAAAAGAAGAAAAAGGTAACGAGATTGTTTTTTTAAAAGATAAATACTGCATTGGGGTAAATGAAAATACTTTAGAACAAGAAAAATCCTTAGTAAAAACAATAATAAAAATTAAACCTCCAAAAGAGTTAGTTAAAATTTCTTTAGATGATGGGAATGATTTAGAAGTTACTTTAGATCATTTATTTCATATAATTGGAGAGAACTCTCTTATAACTAAAAAAGCAAAAGAGCTTAGAAGAGGCGATTTGATTCCTATGCCTATCACTCTCCATTGCAAAACAGAAGAACAAAAGATTAGTTTAAAACAATTCTTAGAAGATACATTAAATGAAAAAATATATGTAATTCCAAATACTCAAATAAAAAAATTAGTTTCAAAAATACTTAGTAAATATTCTATAGATGGTAAAATAAATAGAAAATTCTTATCAAAAAAATATAATGTTGATAATTTTTATCATTATGAAATTTTAACTAAAAATAGAGCAATTTCCTCTAAAAATTTATTAGAATTATGCAAAGAAGACGATTTTAACTTAGATCATCTGGATAATTTATCTTTTTCAATTTATGGAGGAGGAACAAAAACAAATCCAAAATCTATAAAATTACCTAATAAACTAACTGAAGATTTAGCCTATATATCTGGTCTAATCGTTGGAGATGGACATTTAAGTAAACACGCAATTGATATTTCTTGTTATAATTCTCTTAAAAAACAAATAAAACCTCTTTTAGCCAATTTATTTGGAAAATCAAACTCTTATTACTCAGGTAATAGAACTTATGTTTGTAACAAAATACTTCCTTTATATTTTAATAAAATCTTTGATATACCTATAGGAAACAAATCCAAAATTGTTGAAATTCCAAAAATAATTTTTAGATCTAATAATAAGATTATTGCATCTTTCTTAGCAGGTTTATTTGATGCAGATGGAACTGTCCATGCATCAGTTAGCTATAAAACTGCATCTAAAGAACTAGCAAAACAACTCACATATGCTCTAGCAAGGCTTTCTGTTTTTTCAATAATTAGAAAAGAAGAAGGTTTATATCGAGTAGTGATTCCTTCGCCTTATGAATTACAGTTTTTTAATCTAGTAAAAATAAAAGATAAACAAAAGAAAAAAGATTTAACAAAAAGAATAGCCTCTAGGCAAGAATCTTATAAATCCTATAGAAACTCAGGTCGTTATCCAAGTCAACCAGTTATTAGTTTAATAAAGAAAACTAATTTTTTATTTTATCAAATATCTAAGGAAATAAAGGTTTCATGGAGTTCTTTAGATCAATCTACTTATTCAAAGAATTTATATAAAAAGATATTAAACTTTTTTATAATTAAAAGAAATTCTTTATCTCCAGAAGCAAAAATTCAACTAGATTATCTTATCACTTTATTAAATTTTAATCAAGAGTTCATAGCAGTTAAAGAAGTAGAAATCAAAAAGAATAAATCTCCGGTTTATGATATAGAATTAACGCCTAATAAATTTTACATTGCTGGAAATAAGCCTATTAATATGTTTGACACTGTCAGAAAGTTCGTAAAAACACCTTGGTCACCTTTACAATTAATGCAAAAAAGAACTCTAAGTGCAGAAATATTAGCTTATCTTTGGATGGTTATTGAATATGAGAACTCAGTAATGATAGTTGGAGGAACAGGTTCAGGTAAAACATCTTTCCTAAACTGTGCAGCATTTTTTATTCCAGCTCAAGCAAGAATTGTGAGTATAGAAGATACTAGAGAATTATCTTTAGAGCATGAAAACTGGTTGCCTAGTGTTGCTAGAGCGGGTGTAGGCTTAGCAAATATCACTGGTCAAAAATATGGTGAAGTTTCATTATTCGATTTACTAAAAGCATCATTTAGACAGAGACCTGATTATATTATTGTTGGAGAGATTAGGGGTAAAGAAGCATATGTATTATTTCAAGCAATGGCTTCGGGTCATCCTTCTATGGCAACTATGCACGCAGAAAATGTAGAAACAATGATTAGAAGATTACAAACCCCACCAATTAGTCTTTCAGGATCTTTAATTATGAGTGTGTCTACAGTTGTAGTGATGTCACAAACAAGAGTAAAGGGAAAAGAAGTAAGAAGAGTAAGTCATGTAGATGAAATCATTGAAGTAAAAGAAAAACTACAAGGCCAAACAATAAATCCTGTATTTTCATGGGATCCAGTTACAGATACATTTAGATTTAATCCGAGAAGCTATGTTTTTCATAATATTGGTATTCATTTCGGTTTAACACCAGAACAACTTTTAGTAGATCTAAAAAGAAGATCAATCTTAATCAATGTATTATATCAAAAAGGAATTATTGGATTTCAGGAAGTACAAAAAATAATACATGAATACTATAAATCTCCTAAAGCTGTTCTTGATAGATTTGGAGTAAAATGACTGTACCCAATCCAGCGCCATCTTCAGTACAAATTATAAGACCTCTGACTAAAGAACAAAAAAAAGCACAAATGAAAAAGTTAGGGGTAAAAAAAGAAGAAATAAAACTTTTCTTAGAAAAAAAGAAGAAAAAGAATATAACTCTAAAAAAAGAGGATTACACTTTATATAAACCAAATGAATACACTTCTTTAGCAAATAAATATGCAAAAAAGTACGCTGATAATTTAAGAAAAAATCATCCTAATCTAGTTAAACCGTTATTTGATCAATTCTTAAAGGTAAACATGCCAATGTTATCTACTTCTTATTTAAGCTTACTTTTGTTTTGTACAGTATTATCCTTTCCAGCCTCTTTAATTTTATCATTAATCTTTATGTTTTTTTTTGAATATTCTCCTATTTGGGTAATCCCTCTAACTTTTTTAGGAACAATTATTACAGGTATGTCCTTTTATTTATACCCTTATAGTCTCTTAAGTGAACGACAAAAAAATATTAAAAATGAATTGCCTTTTGCATTGGTTCATATGAGTGCAGTAGCTGGTTCAGGTGCAAATCCTATTTCTATTTTTGAGCTATTAGCAGATTCAGATGATTATCCTGAATTAAAAAAAGAGATTAAAACTGTTTTGAATTATGTTAATCTATTTGGTTATAATCTATCAACTTCACTAAGATCAGTGGCTGACACAACCCCATCCAAAGAATTTAAAGAAGTTCTAAATGGAATGGTTTCAACTGTAGAAACAGGGGGAGATCTTAAAGCATATCTAAACGAAAAATCTGAAGAGGCCTTGAATACATATAAACTAGATAGAGAAAAACAGGTTCAAGCGTTAGCTACATATTCAGAGGTATATATTTCAATCTTAATTGCAGCACCATTACTAATGATGGTTTCGCTAGCTATTCTAAATGTAGTTGGTGGAAGTCTAGGTGGAATGAGTATAAAAGTTATTGGTTGGATAGCTGTTATAGTAGTCTTGCCAGTATTAAACGTAGTATTTATGATGTTTTTAAATGCATCTGGAAAGGGTATGTAAAATGGATATAGAGTTAAAACAAAAGAATTATATAAGTCTTGGAGGGGGGGTATTTATACTTTTATTAGACTTTATTCTATTCTTTAGTTTTACTTCTCCTATTGGTCCTAAGGGTTGGTACTTCAATCCAATAATTGTAATTGCAGTTATGGTTGGTGGATCAACGTTCTTATTAGATTTTATGGATGAAACAAAAAGGCAAAAGGAATTAGAACTAAAATTCTTAGAATTTGTGAGAAATTTAGTTGAAAATGTACGTTCAGGTGTTTCAATTCCCAAAGCAATTCAACAAGTTGCAGATGTAGATTATGGTGCGTTAACCCCATATGTGCAAAAATTATCTAATCAAATTGATTGGGGTTATCCATTGAATGATGCATTAAGAATATTTGCAGATGACACAAAAAACCCAGTAATTGCTAGGTCTGTAGCTATTGTAATTCAAGCTGAAAAATCAGGTGGTGATATGGCTGCAATCTTACAAGCAGTTTCACAGTCTGTTTTAGAGATTAAAAAGGTAAAAGAAGAACAAAAAGCTGGGGCTTACAGTCAAATAGTTCAAGGTTACATAATTTTCTTTGTATTTATTATTATTATGTTAGTTTTACAAGTTTACTTAATTCCAAAACTTGGAGCAATTAGTGGAGATATTATGCAGGGTCTTGGGGGGAGTGTTTCAGTTGGTACAGGGGTTAAAGAGCCTTTAGATCTTCAAGGTGTTTTTATTGGTACTATCTTTGTTCAGGGTGTTTTTGCAGGACTAATGATAGGTAAATTTTCAGAAAATAAATTTAAGGCTGGAGTAAAACACGCATTAATTATGTCGATTGTTGGTTATCTAACTATGGCTACAGTAACAGGAATATTTGCAAAACCTGAAGCAGCAGCAATTTTATTATTACTGATACCTTTAAAATGGTTGAAAAAAGATATTTTTATGAAGAAGTCAATTTAATTTTTAACTATGAAATATAATTATTTAGTACTTATAGAACAAGATGAAGATCGGATCTATGTAGCAAAAGTTCCAGACATACTAGGGTGTTATACTCAAGGAAGTACTGTTCAACAAGTCTGTTTAGAATCTAGTTATATCTAAAATAAGGCTAAGACACAAGTTATTTTCTCAAGTATATTCCTAATTATACGAAATGCATCTTTTTCTATAAATTCTCTTTTGCAATATTTACAGAAATATCTTTGTTTCTTTTTTAATTTAGTGGTTATATAACCTCTTAATATTATCCTTTGAACATATATTTTTTTTTCTTTATGTATTCGAAATACGTAAATTTTTCGGTATTCGATTTTACCGCGCAAAACAACTAAAATATTACAATAAAAATTATAATATGCTTAAAATCAATTAAAACTGTATTTTATTATAATAATACTATTTATATAATCCGCGCAAAACAATAGAGTTTAAATATACATATAAATGAATATATATATTCTTTGGACAAAATCAAAAGGATTTAGTAAAACAAAAATAGACCTAAAGCTGAAAAAAGAAATCAAGAAATGAGAGAATATGACATTGTTTTAGTCTGGGCAGATACAAGTAATGACTTAAAAAAAGCATACTCAAACTATTTTGTAGATACTAGAGAATTTTTATTATATTTATAAAAAATTATTGATAAGGCTAACTAATTTTTTCAATAATAATCTTCCCCTTCTCTAATACAACCTTTAACTTTTTTTCTAATAAACCACTCTCTTCAATAATTTTCTTAGGCAGATTAATTCTATATCTAAAATATTTTTTATTATTAACCTCTTTATCAAATGCTTTTAAAATCCTCATAAAAAAATTAGGTATTCGAATATTTTTAAGATCTTCGGTTTCCAAATTATTTAAAATAAGGCAAAACATTTAAATACCTCTGGAACATAATAGTTACATATGGAACAAAAAGAATACAAGCTAGAAATAGTAAATGAACTTTTGAATAATAAGAATCATATTAGGGGAATTGCCCAAAAATTAAATGTAAATCATATGACTATCCTTAGGAAAATAAAGGAACTAGCCAAAGAAAATGTAGTTGATTATAAAGAAGAGGGCAAAAACAAAACATATTTTTTAAAGAAAACTATTGAGGCTAAGAATTATGTCTTTTCTGCTGAAAATTATAAACTAAATAAACTCTTAAAAAAATATCCTATTTTAAGAGGAATAGTAGAAAAAATCCAGAAAAATAAAAAAATTAAACTAGCCATATTATTTGGGTCTTTTGCCAAAGGAATATCAAAACCTGATAGTGATATTGATGTTTATATTGATAGTACAGACAAGAAAGTTAAAGATGAAATTAGTTTAATAGATTCAAAGTTAAGTATAAAAGTAGGTAAATACAATAAATTTAATCTATTAATTAAAGAAATAGAGAAAAATCATGTGATAATTAAAGGAGTTGAACAATATTATAACAAAAATAAATTTTTTGAATAAACTTAACAAAGAAGGTAAACTTGAACTTATTGACTTAAATGAAGAGATGAAAGAATCATATATGTTGAAATCTGAGAGTAATCTTATTTCATCAAAGATTCTTTTAAATAATGAAAAATTGGAGAGGGAGTTTTTAATGGAAGAGTCTATTTTCAAAATAAATAAGGAGATTTATTAAATCAAACAATGAATAAAAGAGGTATTGCTGAGCATGTAGATTGGGTAATTGCAGTTGCAATATTCTTTGTTTATTTAACTATAATTCTTACATTTTTTAAGCCAGGAATAAAACCAATGATAAATCCAAATACTTTATTAAATATAGTTGAAGATAATTTTAAACAAGATGTTACTTGGACTTTAGTTAAAACTCCTATTTTTTTGTATAGTGTTCAATATAAATCTTCTGATGGAACCTGTGTAAGTAAAAGTAGCTATGATACTGATACAGGTATATGTTCGGCAGCTAATGGAGAATTATTTGTAGACTTAAAAGATTTTTCAACAAATATTGGACTAGTAGATTTTGATGAAAATGGGTTATCAATTGCGCCTATTTCCCCATCTGCTGAACAAGTAAATTTATTTTATGTTGATACAGGAATTGCTGATTTATTTATACCTCCTGCTATTGAACCAGATACAGATCTTAGTCCTGCCCTATTGGGGGAAGAAACCAGGGTAACTAAATATTTAGAAAAAATTAGTGATATAATAACTCTAATTGATGATCCAGTTGTACACGCAGGAACTTTAAAAGTAGGAAATTTAGAAACTTTTTTAGTTAGGGAGGATGAAAATAGTTTATTTAGAGAACATAAACTTAAATTATTACAGCAAAGTAATCTAATCTTTAATCCAAATATTCAAAACAAGAAATTAACTTACGTAGCAGTTACTCCTTCAGATCCTAATTTAGTGAATCCATTTAATTTAGATATATTAATAGTGATGATGGGGGATATAATTTCAGCATGTCCTTCAAGTAATATTTTAGATCCTCTTAATCTACTTTATGATCCTAATTTTAAACCAATAGATCCTACTATTCCAGGTTATATTTTCAATCCAGAAAGTTATACTTATCCTAGTTTAGCCTGTCCAGCAATCTATGAAGTAGGAACAAGAGAAATCTTAGAAGGAATAAATTGGCAATATTTTTTAAATTTATATTCTTATCAAAATACTTTTATTAGAGGATCTATTTGCAACGAAGGAGATTATTACCAATGTGTAAAAAAGGACTGGGGATTTCCAGATGCAAATGAATTCAAAATAGTAGTTTATTCTCAGCAACAAGAGGAACTTCTAGTCTTTCCGGTTAAAGTAGATCCTCCTTTAGATACAAATGTTAACACAAGATATTTTCATTCATTTATACTTTCAGAAGATGGAGTTACAATTCCAGTAATAGTTAGTATTAGAGTATGGTAAAACACAGTGGTTATAAACCATTAATCTTATGGAAATGGTTAATTCTTTCAGATTAATACATAGTACTTACCATTATATTTTATCAAGAATAGTAAGATTTAAATACTACCTAATTATTGGTAATATTATACCTAAAAAGAGGTAATATGTTAAAAGAACAATTAAATATCTTAAATCTATACAAAAAAGATCTAAACCAAGAACTAACCTTCAAACAAATAAAAGAGAAAACAAAGCAAAAATCAAATAACCAAGTTCAAACAGCCTTAAAATATTTACAAGAAAAACAAATATTAAATAAAAAATTAATAGGAAATGTAGCTTTATATTTCATAAATCTTTCTACATTGACAATAGCCTACCTAAATCTAATTAATGAACTAGAAATAGAGAAATCAAAGCTTCCCAAAAAGCTTTTAGACACAATTAAACTAAGTCTACAAAAAGAAACACCTTTCTTCATTCTAATTGTTTTTGGCAGTTATGCAAAATCTAAAGCAACAGAAAAATCAGATTTAGATATAGCGATTATTACGCAAACAAAAGAAATAATTCCTAGTTTAGAGACAATTAAAAGAAGAGAATTAATACAATTAGATTATCATATTTTTACTAAAGAAGAATTTTTAGAGATGTTAAATCAAGAAGAAGAAAATTTAGGTAAACAAATACAGAAAAATTCCATAATTTATTCGGGTTTTAATGAGTATATTGTACTGGACATATGCGGAAAGAATTTATAAATAAAATATTAGAAGATTAAATTTGGCCATATAGACTATAAACCACACTAACTAAAATTATCATAACTAATAACCAGAGTATTAAAGGTATTACATAGGCGTATATTGCTTTTTTATGGGGTAATTTATGTATTCTTTCAGTACCCATTATTAACAAAACTAATCTATAGACACTAGCCAATAAACCAATAAAAGGAATCCAGCCTAATAAAAAATTAGGGGTTCTAGAGTAAGCACATAGTTGATAAGTCTTAAAATATTCAACATTTGCACCCCATAATTTTAACCATAAATGTAAAAGATAAGCACCAACAAAACTAAATGCAAATCCTAAAATATAAATTAAAACACCCAATACGAATATCATGCCAATACTAATCTCAACAACATCTTTATATTGCATTAAACCAATATTCCATCTTTGATTAAAAGCAACTAGAGATAGCACAACAAGAAGGATTGTAGTAAATAAACTTAAAATCAAATAATAAATCGCTGATTTTTTTACACCATCTTCTTTTAATTTGCTAAAAAATATGTCTGGTTCAAATAATATTTTTTTAATTTTTTTTATCATAACTCTATCTATGAAATTCCTTATTTAAATACTCTTCGGAATTTATGTTTCTAACAATTCACTGAACATTAACTTTATAAAGAAATACCCTAATATAAAATAAAAGAGATGAAAAAGGCAAAGATAATAGGTGTAATCTCATTAAAGGGAGGGGTTGGGAAAACAACATTTTCAACAAATCTAGCTTCTATATTAAGACAAGAATTTAAAAAAGATGTTTTAATTGTGGATGGAAGTTTGTCTTGTCCTTCTGTAGGACTTCATTTTGGTTACCAAGAACCAGATAGAACAATACAAGATATTTTTAACTCAAGAAAATATGGAATAAATGATATTATATATGAACATAAATCAGGAGTTCATCTTATTGCAGCATCTCATATTAAGAAGACAAAATCATTAAATGGTTTTAAACAAAGAATAAGATCCTTAAGGTCTTATTATGATTTTATAATTTTAGATAGTTCGCCTATTATTGGAGAAGAAATGGATACAGTAATAAATTCTTCAGATTTTACATTTGCAATTACTACTCCAGATCATGCTTCTCTAGCTTCAACAATGTATGCAATAAAAAAAGCAAAAGAGAATAATATTAATGTTAGTGGAATTATTTTGAATAAAGTCTATAACAAGTCATTTGAATTAGATAAAAAAATAGTAGAAAAAGCATCAAAAACACCAATAGTTTTGTCAATAAATCATGATGAAGAATTTTTTCAAGCATTATCTCAAGGGATTCCATTATCTCTTTATAATCCAAAGAATAGGGAGATAGAAACTTACAAAAGGTTAGCTGCAGCTTTAATTAAAAAACCAAATGAAAAATTAGCAACAAAAGAAGCAATAAATAGAACAATTCTAAGTCATGATATGTAAATATTTTTTCCTAAACAAAGTTTTTCTCAAAAATTTGACTTAAAAGGAAATTATAATTTAAAATATTTCTAAGAATATCTAGCCTTTTGTGTACTATGAAACTATCAAAAGAAGAGATTAATTTATTAGAACAAATAAATAAATTTTTTAAACAATTATATTTTCATATTAAAAAATTATAAGATTTAGAAAAACGTAGAATTAGAAATACAAGATTTGATAGTTTAGTTAGTTCTGTTTATGACTTTACATAATAATGATCAATAGAGAAAACATTTAATAACTCTTAATTTTCTTAATATGTTGAATAAAAGTGGTTGATGAAAATATAAAATGGTTTAGAGAATTAACTAATGAAGATGTAGCTATTGCTGGGGGTAAAGGCGCTTCTTTAGGTGAGATGTACAATAATAAATTACCTATCCCTCCAGGTTTCGTGGTTACAGCTCAAGCCTTCAAAAAATATATAGAAAAAAGTGGGATAAAAAATAAAATTATGGAGAAATTATCTAAAGTTGATATTAATAATACTCAAGAATTACAAGCTATCTCTCTAGAAATTCAAGATTTAATTTTAGAAACAGAAATGTTAGATGATATTAAAAAAGAGATAATTGAAGCTTATGATAATCTAAATGTCGATTCAGAATTACATGGGGTCTCTAAAAATGCATTAAGTATTATTAAAGCTGGAAGAGATTTACCTTTTGTGGCTGTTAGAAGTTCTGCAACTGCTGAGGATTTGCCTAGTATTTCTAAGAATGAGTATATTTTAATAAAAATTAATAACGGAGTTTATTATAGAACTATAGAAGAAATTTATGAATTAGTGGGGGAAGGAGAAGGCTATGAAATTGAAATACCTGCTATAAAAGAACATAAAATTCAATGGTGTAAAGTTAGTAATTTATATAAACATAAAGTTAAAAATGAAGAAAGATTATATGAAATAATTACTGAAACTGGAAGAAAAATTATAGTTTCTCCAACTCATACTTTGTTGGTTTTAGATGAAGATAATTTAACTATAAAAGAAGTTAAAAATATTAAAGAACTAAAGGGTGATGAAAAATTGCCTGCAATTAATCAATTGCCTTTATTAAATTTAAATAATGCTTCTGTGGATGTTTTAGATTATATTTCAGGAGAGGATATTGTAGAAGAAAATGGATTTTTAATGATAAAAAATAATTCTACAAATTGGAAGATTCAATCTAAATTGCTTAGAAATTTAAGAATAAAAAAAGATTTTGCTTATTTTTTGGGGGTTTATTGTGCTGAAGGTTCTATTTATAGTGTTAATGAGATAAGCATTACTAATAGTGATAAGAATATAATGAATCGTATAATCCGTTATACAAAAGAATTGGGGCTATATAATGAACAGAAAATAAATAAAAATAGCTTAAGGATTTATAATAAAACTTTATTAAGATTTTTAAATTCTGTTGCTGGAGAACCAGATCAGATGGTGTTTGGTAAAGGAAAGATATGTAGAACTAAAAAAGTTCCAGAATTTATATTTGGTTGGAATGAAAGTTTAATTGGTGAATTTTTGAAAGGTTGTTTTGATGGGGATGGGTGTGTAGAATCAACGAATATTAGTTATTGTTCTACGTCTAAATTATTGATAAGTGGAATTATTAAGTTGTTAGAAATGCTTAGAATTGAATGGCATTTAAGAGAGCTAAGGGGGGCTTATAATCTATTTGTACAACCTTATTCTTTTGTAACCTATCAAAGTAAAGTGAGTTTTGAATCAATTAATAAATTACAAAGATTGAATAAGCTAGTTAAAGATTATGCAGTTAAGACTAATCATCCTGAATTTTTAAATAATATTAATTTGACTGAAAATGCATCAAGAAAGTTAAGGGAAGAAATTGAGAATCAACTTCCAAAGGAATTAGTAGAATTTTGTTATTGTCCTATTTGTGAGAATAAATTAGAGCAAACAAGTTATTATCAGAATAAAAAAAGATATTCTTGTGTGAATTGTAAAAAAACATTTTATGAACCAGAAGTAATAAAAAAAGAAGAAGAAAAGTATATTTGGTATAATAAAGAAGGAAGATTCCAAAAAGGAATAACCCCTTGGAATAAAGGCAATTTAATTGGTAATTTTGGGGATAGATTATTACAAAGAAAATTAGAAAAAAATAATATCAAATTGGATATTTTAGATTCTTCAGTAAAATGGGATCAAATTAGAGAAATTAAAGAAGTTGAATATAACGACTTTGTTTATGATTTTATTGTTCCAGAAGTTGAAAATTTTGCAGCAGGTATTGGTGGAATTGTAACTCACAATAGTGCATCATTTGCTGGTCAACAAGCTTCTTTTTTAAATATTAAAGGTAATAATAGTTTAATTAAAACAGTTCAGATGTGTTGGGCTTCTTTATACACAGCAAGAGCTATTTATTATAGAATCAAAAATAATTTTCCTCATGAGAAAGTATACATAGCAGTAGTCATTCAAAAAATGGTTAATTCTGAAAAAGCTGGAGTAATGTTTAGTGTTAATCCTGCAACAAATAATGAATCAGAGATTGTTATTGAAGCAGCGTTTGGATTAGGTGATGCTGTTGTGGCTGGTGAGGTAACTCCAGATAATTATATTTTAGATAAAAATAGTTTAGTATTAAAACATAAGACTGTAAATAAACAAGAATGGATGTATGTAAGACAAGAGTTAAAAAACGTTAAAAAAGAGTTGGGAGAAAAAGGTAAAGAACAAAAATTAAATGAAAAAGAAATAAAAAGATTGGGTGAATTAGCTCAAATGATAGATGAGCATTATAAAAGAGCTATGGATATGGAGTTTGCTATTGAAGGTAATAAGGTGTATATTGTTCAAGCTAGGCCTGTTACTACCCTAAAAAAAATTGTTAAAGAAGAAACAACTAAAGAATTAGGTGGAATTCTTTTAGAAGGTTTAGGTGCTTCTCCAGGCATTGCTGGTGGTAAAGTTAAAATTGTAAGAGATATGAAAGAAATAAATAAAATTGAGAAGGGTGATGTTTTAGTAGCTAAAATGACTTCTCCAGATTATGTTCCTGCTATGGAAAAGGCTTCTGCAATTGTTACTGATGAGGGTGGATTAACTTGTTTTGGTGGTGAAACTATTGTTTTAACAAATAAAGGTTTTAAGAAAATTGAAGAAATATCTGAGATTCTAAAATATGAAAAAAATTTGTTTATATTTTCTTATGATTATATAAATTGTAAACCAAAATGGAAGAAAATTTTAAGTGCTGGAAAGAGAAAAAGATTTGCTATAAATGTGAGTGTATCTCAAACAAATAG
>Ga0209541_10011012_pt1 | contig 14258 bp, 15 predicted proteins | sample RifCSPlowO2_01_FD_184027 | JGI IMG/M metagenome (GOLD analysis project Ga0209541, IMG submission 184027) | Groundwater microbial communities from Rifle, Colorado - Rifle CSP2_plank lowO2_0.1 (SPAdes) (version 2) | ecosystem: Environmental > Aquatic > Deep subsurface > Groundwater | place... | reverse complement strand
TGATTGATATTTCATTATCCAAGATGGGTTTTATCCATCGAAACTTCTCGTCTTTTGTAGATTTTGGCATGGTTTTCATATGCCCTCAGCCTATCCCAAAAAGTGCAATATGTCTGTATAGATTACCTGAAGACTTGACATGTCGATTTGGATCGGCTATCATGTAATTAATACATAAGCGGCCAACGAGGCCGTTTTAAAAAACAAAAAAATTCAATATGAATCCAATTCAAAAATCCCAAACTTTTTTTAAAGAAGTGTATGTGGAATTAAGAAAGACAAACTGGCTGTCGCGCCGGGAGGTTTTGCGTTACACGTTGATTGTATTGGCGGTAACCATTGTGGTTGCGGCAATTTTGGGAGGATTGGACTTTGTATTTTCAGAGTTATTAAAGAAATTTATACTTAAATAGTATCGATACCAATATACTAATTTACTAATAATACTAATTAAAAACGGTGTATTCGTACTATTAGTATTCATTCGTATATTAGCATCGATACCGCGAAGCGATGCCTAAGCAAGTCATTGAACAAGAAAAAAATTGGTATGTGATTCATACCTATTCCGGGTATGAAGACGCCGTTGCCAAAAACCTTAAGCAAAGGATTGAGAGTTTGAATATGGAAAACAAGATTTTCAATGTAATTGTACCAAAAGAAAAAAAGATAAAAATCAAAAACGGAAAAAGAAAAACGGTTGAAGAGAAAATTTATCCCGGATACGTGTTAGTGGAAATGGTGGTGGATGATGAATCTTGGTATGTGGTCAGAAACACGCCGCGGGTAACCGGATTTTTGGGAGCAGGGACAACGCCTATTCCGGTTTCGCAAAAGGACATTGATGACTTAATGAAGCGCATGGATGCGGGCGAGCCGGAATTCCAGATTGATTTTGAAATTGGCGCCGCGGTGAAAATTTTGGACGGGCCGTTTAAGGGTTTTGAAGGCAAAGTTTCTGAAATTGACCAGGCAAGAGGAAAAATCAAAGTGCTGGTCAATATGTTTGGCAGAGACACGCCGGTGGAATTGGATTCGTTGCAGATTAAAAAAGTTGGAGCGTAGCGACAACCGAGCACAAAATTTCGCAAAATTTCTGTGCTTGGTGGGAATAATAATTATACATAGTAATATTGTGTACCAAGCACCAAAACGCTAAAGCGTTTGGTGCTCGGTGCCAATGTTATTGATATAACATTGTCATGGCAAAAGAAATTAAGGCAGTCGTAAAAGTGCAAATTCAAGCGGGTAAAGCAAATCCTGCGCCTCCTGTGGGACCGGCGCTGGCTCAGCACGGGTTAAACATTGCTGAATTCTGCCAGAAATTCAATGAAGCGACCAAAGACAAAATGGGATATACTATTCCCGCCGAAGTGACCATTTATAAAGATAGAAGTTATACTTTTAAATTAAAAACTCCGCTGGCTTCTGAATTGATAAAAAAAGCGGCCGGAGTTGAAAAGGGATCAGGCGAGCCCAATAAAAAAATTGTTGGTAAAATAACCAAAGCCCAATTAAAAGAAATTGCCCAAATGAAGTTACCCGATTTAAATACCACTGACATTGAACAGGCAATGAAAATAATCGCTGGCACGGCAAAAAATAGCGGGATAGAGGTAAAAGACTAAGTTTTAAAAAGCGCCTCGCCTTATGGCGGGGCGCTTTTAATTTGCAGAAATTTATTTATTTTGTTAATCTGTAATTGATGTTTTCGGTCCTTTCCCAACTAAGGAGATTGTAATATGTCGTTACAAATTCGCTGGTGCCGGCCTGATGATTTTGAGTGCTTGACTGATTTTGACGACCACTTCTCACAAAGGCGAGCAGATAAACTGAGGGCGGTTCGATATGTGCATTCGTTTACTTGCTTTGTTGCTGACGACGAAGGCGAAATTGTGGGATTTATGATTATGGAGAACTTACATGATAACTCCCATTATATGTCACAAATTAATGTAAAAAAGTCGCTGCAACGCCAAGGAGTAGGAACTCAGCTAGTCAGGAAAGTTTTTGAAATAATAGGAGCAGGCGGGCATATCAGTTTGTGCGTGAATACTGACAACTATCCCGCGATCAAGTTCTACGAATCACTGGGATTTATGGTTTGCGGTTTTACGGCAGGCTATCGCAGGGGCCAGGATAAGCTCTGGTACCAAATTGACGTATAGCCACCCGAAAGCTGAAGAGAGTTTTCTCTATCAGCTTTTTTTATTTGCTTTTTTATTTTTTAATTAGTAAAATGTAGAAACTAATTAAATAAAAAAAAGATGATACTTTCAGATAAAGATATTAAAAAAGCGCTTAAAGACGGCTTAGTGACCATTAAGCCGTTGTTTCCAAAATCAATTCAACCCGCATCTGTTGACCTTCATTTGGGGGCTGACTTTTTAGTGTTCAGAACCCACGGAGACGTTTGCATTGACCCTAAAGATCCGATTGAACACTTAATGGAAGAAGTGAAAATTAGTGACAAACGGCAATTCATTATCCATCCGGGAGAATTTGCGCTGGGAATGACTTACGAAATTATCGGCGTGGCAGATAATATGGTCGGTCGCCTTGAGGGCAAGTCTTCGCTTGGGCGCATTGGTCTTATTATCCACGCAACGGCCGGGTATCTTGACCCGGGCAACAAATTAAAAATGACGCTTGAATTGCACAACATTTCTCCTTTGCCGATTAAGCTTTATTACAAAATGCCCATTGCCCAAATTTCCTTTACACCGCTTTCTTCTGTTGCAGAAAATCCTTATAATGCCAAGCGTGTTGGCAGTAAATATTACGGCAACATGAAACCCAAAGCCAGCCAGTACTGGAAAAATTTTATAAAAAACAATGACTGGATTAAATTTGAGTAATGCCTAAAAAATTAGTTAAGATTAAGCGGTTTGATAAAGAAATCCCTTTGCCTGAATATAAAACAAAAGGCGCGGCGGCATTTGATTTGTATGCGCGGCTTGATATGGAAATTCCGCCTAAAGAATTAAAATATGTTCCTTTGAATGTTGCAGTTGCAACTCCGCCGGGATATTTTTTATTATTAGTGGCGCGCAGTTCAACCCATAAAAAGGGGTTGTGGATGGCTAATGGTATTGGTATTGGCGACCCGGATTTTTCTGGTGATGGCGATGAATACCATGCCGTGTATTATAATTTCACAGACAAACCGGTATCAGTCCAAAAAGGCGAACGGATTGCCCAAGGTTTGATTATAAAAAGAGAAGCCGTGCAATGGCAGGAGGTTGATGAAATGAAAAGCAAAACTCGCGGCGGCTGGGGCACAACGGGCAAGTAAAAAATTATATTATGAAAAAAGGAAAATTCTTTGTTTTTGAAGGGATTGACGGTTCGGGAAAGTCTACGCAGGTAAATTTATTGACAGAAAACTTGAAGAAAAGGGGATATAAAATTGAAAAAATGCATTTTCCCCAGCATGAAGAAAAATCAGCTGGTTTGGTTGATGAATACTTATCTGGAAAGTATGGAGAAGCAGAAGAGGTGGGGCCCTATGTGGCGTCAGTTTTTTATGCCTGCGATAGGTATGACGCAAGTTTTAAAATCAGGCAATGGTTAAAAGAAGGGAAAATCATAATTTCAGACAGATACTTGGTTTCTAATGTTGGACACCAGGGCGGGAAGATAAAAAACAAAAAAAATTGGAAAAAATATGTAGATTGGCTTTATAATCTAGAGTACGATATTTTTAAAATTCCAAAACCGGATTATACTTTTGTTTTTAAGACTTCGCCGGATTTATCAGCAAATCTTGTTGGAAAATTAACAAAAAAAGATAAGAAAAATAAAAAAGAAAGTTATTTAAAAGGCAAAAAAGATATACACGAAAAAAATATAAATCATTTAAAAAACGCTTTGAGGTCTTATTTATTGGTTGCAGAAGAATTTCCAAGAGAGTTTAAAATAATAGATTGTTTGGATGGCAAAAAAATGTTGCCTCCTGATGTGATCAATAAAAAAATCGTAGAATTAATTGATAAAAAGTTGCCCTAATATGGAATTAGAAAAATTTGCGCCAGTGTTTGAGGATTTGGGTTTTGGCGATGAAGACCGCTATTTGATTTCGCCGTTTTTTACTAACCTGGACCAATCGGTTTACAGCATTACTTTTTTACCGCCAGAATTAATTGGGGCGTTGTGTTCGCGCGCCAGCCGGGCCAAGGATGACTTGCGCCAGGCTTTTTTAAAAGAATTTATCAAGCCGTCGCTGAATTTGAATGAAGAAGAGCTGGCATTAAAAGACCCGGTACAAGCACAAGAAATCAGAAAATATGGAGAATCTTTAAAGGCGTTGATTGAATTTTTCCACAAATATCCTGCCGAGCTGATTTTTTCCAACACCAAAGCCAGGGATTTTTATATTAAATGGCTGGCCCAGTTTGGGGACGATTCCATTGCCCAAATGGCCGGGACGCATTTGGTGTATACGGGAATTTCACAGATTGCCATCAAGCAAATTGAAGACATGAGGCTTGGCATTGCTCCCATTGAAAAGTCCACGCGTTACGTGGATTACTCTTCAAAAGTAAGTGGAAGTTATCGCTATTACACTGACCCAACGCTTGAAGCCATGGGGCTTTTGCAAGAATACAAATCAGCCATGGATAATCTTTTTGAAACCTATACGTTTATTTTAGAAAAGTACTTGGAATTTTTAAAAGGTAAATACCCCAGTGAGGAAGAGCGGACGCTCAAGACAAAAGCTTTTGACACGGCGCGGCTTTTATTGCCGGTTTCCACACTAAGCCAGGTTGCTTTTTTTGCTAACGGACAAGCCTTTGAGTACATGATTAACCGAGGGCTTGACCACAAGCTTGGTGAAATCCGTTGGTCCAGCCAGCGAGCCATGGAAGAATTGAGCAAAGTCATCCCAGCTTTTTTAAGAAGATTGGAAACGCCAGATTCAAAAAACTATCGGGATTACATGATTCAACGGGGTCCAAAAATCCAAGAAGCTCTGCGTGAAATTGGTTTTACTCGCGATGTTTCAGAAAACCAGCGTCCGGTAAAACTCCTTGAATTTGATGCTGAAGGCGAAGACAAGATTATTGCAGGGTTAATTTATGGAGAAACCCATCAGGCATTCGATGAAGTATTAGGCAAAGTGAAAAAACTTTCTGTTGTCCAAAAAGAGAAAATTTTAGAAAAAGTGTTAAGTGGCAGAAAAGCCAAGTATTACAAAATACCAAGGGCATTTGAAAACATTTATGTACGTTTTGAAATTCTTATGAATATTGGTGCTTGGCGTGATTTGCATCGCCACAGGACTCAAACCCAGGTGCGCCAGCGCTTCACGATTGAAAACGGTTTTGATATACCCGATGGATTAAAAGAAGCCGGTTTAGATGAAAAATATATTGCAGCAACTGTGCGAGCTGAAGAAGTTTTCAAAAAAATTACTGTTGTTGACCCGGATATGGCCCAGTATTGTTGCACATTCGGGCATCGTGTGCGGTTTACGCAGTACCAGAACATGAGAGCATTTTTTTGGGAGGCGGAATTAAGGACTACGTCCCAAGGCCACCCGGATTACCGAAGCATTGAACAAGAAAAGGCGCGGCAAATCCAGAGAATTTATCCTTTGATTAGCAAATACTTAATGGTGGATATGAATGATTATGATTTTGCGCGCCGGGGTGATACCAAAAAAATTGAAAGCAAAGAGCAAGAATTAAAAGCATTTTTGAATCAGAGCCCATCTAAAGTGTAATAAAAATCGTAATAGCTCTTTTTATTTAGATGGTTGGCACAAGGCAGGATAAAAAATAATTTTTATGTTGCCTCGTGCTAACCACGTTTCATCCTTTACTTTAAGGGGGGAAAGAGGAGGTTTTTATGAAAAAAATCATTGTCCGGCGAGGCCTAGAGGGAAAGGGGGTGATCCACGGTATCTAGGTCCTATCTAGGACTTTTGCATGGGCGGCTCATGTTGCATTGGCAACGAGAGCCGCCCCTTTTTCGTTGTAAAAACGGTATAATTTTGATATATTGAAATAAATTATATGTATAAACCAACCATTGGGCTAGAAATCCATGCCGAGCTGAAAACGAATTCGAAAATGTTTTGTGGCTGCAAAAATGATCCCGATGAAAAGCGGCCGAATATTAACATTTGTCCAACGTGTACAGCCCAGCCTGGAACGCTTCCGGTGGCAAATGAAGAAGCCATAAAAAAAGTCATTAAAACCGGCTTGGCTTTAAATTGCAAAATTGCGGAGGAATCAAAATTCGACCGCAAAAATTATTTTTACCCGGATTTGCCAAAGGGTTATCAGATTTCCCAGTACGACCAGCCGTTATGCCAAAAGGGATATCTGAAAATAGACGGACGAAAAATTGGAATCACGAGGATTCATTTGGAGGAGGACACTGGAAGTCTTTTACACCCAGATGGTGCGGATCATTCTTTGGTTAATTTAAACAGGGCGGGCGTGCCTTTGATGGAATTGGTCACAGAGCCAGACATTACTTCTGGCATTGAAGCCAAAAAATTTGCCGAAGAATTGCAGTTAATTTTTAGGTATTTAGGGGTTTGTGATGCTGATATGGAAAAAGGATTAATGCGCGTTGAAGTGAACATCAGCGTAAGTAAAACTAAAAAATTCGGCACGAAAGTGGAAATCAAAAATTTGAATTCTTTTAAAGTGGTTCAAAAAGCCATTGATTTTGAAATTGCTCGGCAGACAGAATTATTGGAAAATGGCGGGAAAGTGGCGCAGGAAACCCGCGGCTGGCACGACAAAAAAGAAATTACATTCAGTCAACGGGAAAAAGAAGAAGCTCATGATTATAGGTATTTCCCCGAACCGGATTTACCGCCGATGAATTTTAGTAAAGATTATATTGCCAGCATAAAATCTGAAATTCCGGAACTGCCAGATCAAAAAAGAAAAAGATTCGCTAAAGAATATGGATTGGACGAAAAACAAATTGAAATTTTTGCCGTTAATAAAGATTTGGGCGAATACTACGAAAAAACGGTTTCGGAGTTTGAAGAATGGGCTAAAGAGGAAAATAGAAAGGCCTCTAAATTGGTGGCGAATTACTTAATTTCTGATGCTCAAGGATTGTTAGGGGTTAATCAATTTATTGAAAAAGAATTTAAAATTACGCCGGAAAATTTTGCAGAATTTATAAAGATGATTCACAAAAACGAAATTTCCAGTAAAGTGGCAAAAATGGTTTTATTGGAAATGTTTAACACCGGTGTTGACCCTTCAACTATTGTTGATGAAAATAATTGGGGTCAAATGAAGGACAGTGGGGAATTGGAAAAAATTATCAAAGAAATTATTGCAAAAAATCCAAAAGCAGCGGCAGACTACAAAGCCGGCAGCAAAAACACCCTGCAATTTTTGGCAGGGCAAGTAATGGCTGCTACCAGGGGCACAGCTAACCCTCAAAACGTTCAAGAGATTTTAAAGAAACTTCTTGATTAGAGTTTCTGTGTCTTTATAGTTTTTAACCCAATATATTTTTTTGTCTCTTTTAAACCACGTCATTTGGCGCTTTGAGAAGTGTTCGGATTCTATCTGGATTTTATAAATCATCTCTTGGTAGGTGATTTTTTTCTGAATGTATTGTGCGACAAAACGGTATTCTAGGCCTAATTCTTCAAGGCGCTTGAAAGACAATCCAGATTTGTGTAATTTTTTGACCTCGGCAATAATACCGGCGACCCTTTTGAGCAATCTTTTATGGATTGCTTTTTTTAGCTCTTTTGGAGATTTTTTAATGCCGATTTGTAAAACATTCAAGCTGTACGACGTCAGACGTCGTACAGCTTGAATGGGCTTGCCGGTTTTTAGGACAATTTCAATGGCGCGTATTAATCGATGCGGATTTTTAGCGTCAATTGTTTTTGCGCGCGCCGGGTCTAATTTTTTTAGCATTAAAAAAAGTTCTTGGGTAGTTTTTTTCTCTAGTTTTTTTCTTAATTTCCAATCTGGCTTCACTTCTGGCATCACAATTCCATCAACAATTGATTGGATATAAAAACCAGTTCCTCCAACCAAAAAAGGCAAGCGACCCTTGCCCTGTATTTGTTTTATTTTTTTGAGAGCCAGCTTTTGATATTGCGCAACAGTGAATTTTCTTTTTGGATTGGCGATGTCTAATAAGTGATGCTTAACGCCTTTCATCTGGCTTTTTGTGATTTTTCCAGACCCAATATCCAATCCTTTGTAAACTTGCCGCGAATCGGCAGAAATAATTTCTCCTTTGAATTTTTTAACCAGCTTAATAGACAGGTTTGTTTTTCCGGAAGCTGTCGGCCCCAATATTACGATTAGCTTATTATTTGTTTTAGCCATTTTATTATCAAAAAAAGCCCTTTTGGGGCAAAGTTTGTAGTTGGTAGTTTGTAGTGAGTAGTACGTAAACGAAGTTTTAAGTCTACAAACTACTCACTATCAACTACTCACTAATTGTTACATTTCCTCTTTTTTCTCTTTAATAAATCCCCGCCAGCGTTCTATGAATTCCACAAAAGCGGAAAATGGCATATCAATTAAAGCGTTGAAAAAGGCAGCAATGGCGTTGTATTGCTTCCAGGTGTTAGAAAGCCAGCGACCCATGCCGGTGATGGGCAAAAGCAAAACATCGGACATAAAGCTTAAAAATCCTTCTGATTCCTCTTCTATGGTCAGTTCCTGGGATCTTTTTTGTATGGCTTTTCCGGCAAATAAAATTAAAGCGATGAATATTATGTTTATGACAATTGAAGAAAGCGGGAATTTAAAATAGTTGAAAAGCCAATAAATGAATCCAAATGAGACGCAGGCGCCTATTAAGTAAATTAGCGACAAAACGAATCTTGTTATAAAGCTTCTTTTTCTTGCGGCTTTTATTTCATATACATCTGTTTTTTCCTTTTTATAAACAATTTTCATTGTTTCCAGTACGGCTAAATTCATATTTTTCTTTGCAGGAGGTTTTATTGTGGCAACCAAGATAACCATAAGCATTGTAGGAATAAGCACGTCAATTATTAAGGATACGGTATCAATGTGGCCTTGGAATATTTTGGCTAATATGAATTGCAAAATTATCAATGATAATACTTTGGTGATAAAAATAGAAACGGTTGAGTAAATTGCCGCTCTTTTGATTTTTATTTTTAAATCTTTAAAGCGCCTAGCGTAGGCATTTTTAACTGATGTTTCCAGTAACGACGGTTCTTGGATATCTTTTGTCGCTTTTTCTATGTTTTCAGATAAAATGTCTCCTAAAAGTAAATAAGTAGTGTCATATTTTTCGCAGACTGAATAAAATTTTTTTAGCATTGGATGTTGTAAATCCTTTTCAACTCCATGCAATATTTTAAAAATATTTTGGGCGATTTTAAAAAGTTCTTCTTCTGTTGGAGATTCCCATTGCGGGAATTTATATTTTAATAAATTGTATCCAATAATCGGCGCGTCAAATTTAAAAAGAGATTGTTGGACAGCAATGTAAATTAATGTGTCAGTGTCTTCTTTTTTTAATAACCCTCTTTCATAAATCGCTTCTTGAACTTTTATCCTTTCACGCATTAATTCAAACATATAATCTATCAGAGCCATTTCCTTTATTGACGGAGCCAGGGTTTCTTCAATTTCACAAGCGGCAATTTCAAGTAAATGGTTATAAAACTGCAACCCCGCCCTGCCCTTTTTGTTTTCCGGGCTGTGGCGCAAAATAAACACATATTTTTCAATTATTTTTTGGACATCCTGTATTTTTGATTCTTCAATGCGGTCGTTAAGGAAAAAACCGCCGCGTATTAATTCCAAGACCAAGGGCTCGGCAATGTTTTCGGTTGTAAAATCGCTTAATTCTAAATCAAAAAACCTTCTTTTCAGTTTCCTGATAATAGCGGCGCGGCGCATCAAGTGCTCTTCTTTCCAATCAATGATGGTCCTTATTTGTTCGTAAAAAGCAGCGACTTTTGAAGCAACTTCATCAACATGTATTACCGGCATGCCTTCTTTCGGCTTTAAGGATTTTTGCCAAAGGTCGTATTTTGAAATTAAACTTTTTGTGGACTCGGAAATTTCGGGCATAACGTAGTTTGTAGTTTGTAGTTTGTAGTTTGTAGTTTGTAGACATTTTCATTCTACTCACTACTCACTACCAACTACTCACTTTTTACTAATAACTTCTTGTTTAACTTTCTCAACAAAACTTTCTATTTTTACTTGGCCTAAGTCGCCTTTGGCGCGCTGGCGAACGCTTACGGAATCGCTTTCAATTTCCTTGTCTCCCAAAATTAATAAATAAGGAGTTTTTTGCATTTCTGCTTCGCGGATTTTTTTGCCCAGTGTTTCGTTTTGATTTAAAACTTCAAGACGGAAATTTTGCTGTCGCAAAATTTCCGCGACTTTATTTGCGTATTCCAAATGCTTTTCTGAAATAGGGATAATGGCAATTTGCACGGGGGACAGCCACAAAGGAAAAGCGCCGGCTGTGTGTTCTATGTATACAGAAAGAAATCGCTCAATTGATCCCATTAATGCAAAATGGATCATGACAGGAGTTTGTTCTTTGCCGTCGCTATCAGTATAGGTCAATCCAAAACGTTTTGGCTGGACAAAGTCCAGCTGGGGAGTTGCCAACTGCCATTCTCTGTTTAATGCGTCGGTAGCCATAAAGTCTATTTTGGGACCATAAAAAGCCGCTTCGCCTTCAGCAACAAAATAATCTAGATTATTTTTCTTTGCTATGGTAAGTAAAATATCTTCGGCTTGCTTCCATAATTTCAATTCGCCCAAATATTTTTTTGCGTCTGATTTTCCGCGAAAAGATAATCTGGCGCGGATTTTCATGCCGATGGTTTCGTAAAAATCTTTAGTGACTTCAATTAATTCCTGATAAATTTGTTCAATTTGATCTGGCGTGCAAAAAGTGTGGCTGTCGTCTTGGGTAATTGACCGCACGCGCGACAAACCCAAAAGTTCACCGGCTTTTTCGTCTCTGTAAACAGTTGTAGTTTCCATGTATTTAATTGGCAAGTCTTTGTAACTGCGTGGTTTTGAGGCGTAAATTTGCTGGTGGTGGGGGCAATTCATAGGTTTTAAGACCAATTCGTCGGTTGTTTCCTGGCTTTTTACCAAAAACAATTCGTCGCCGAATTTTTCCCAGTGTCCTGAAGTTTTATACAAATCATTTTTAGTAATGTGCGGGCTCCATACTTTTTTCCATCCCTTGTTTGCTCGTAATTGTTGTGAATAATCGTTTAATAATTCGCGAAGCAAAGCGCCTTTTGGTGTAAAGAGCGGTAAACCTTTCCCGACTTGATCTGAAATAGTAAATAAATTCAGTTTTTGGCCGAGCATTCGATGGTCTCTTTTTTCGGCTTCTTCCTGCATTTTCAGGTATTCCATTAATTCTTTTTCGGTTCCAAAAGCCACACCGTAAATGCGGGTTAACATTTTGTTTTTTTCACTGCCTTTCCAGTACGCTCCGGCGATTTTGGTGAGCTTGAAAGCGTTTGCGTCAATTTCTTTGGTATTTTCAACATGGCCTCCCTTGCACAAATCCAAAAAGTTGCCGTTTTGATATGTTCCTACCGTTTTTCCGGGCAAATCTTTTATTAATTCAAGCTTATGCGGCTGGTTTTTAAATAACTTTTTGGCAATAAGTTTTGATACTTTTTTACCAACGAATTTTTGGTTTTCTTTAATTAATTCTTTCATCCTGGTTTCAATTTTTTCCAAGTCTTCCGGTTTTAATCCGTTGATTTCCATATCGTAATAAAAACCATTTTCAATGGCCGGGCCGATGCCCAGTTTTGTTTTAGGATAAAACTCCATTATTGCAGAAGCTAATAAATGGGCGAGCGAGTGGCGTATTTTTTCTATTTCCATATTTATTAAATGCTTAATTGTTTAACTACCTTGAATTACAAAATGCATTGTGAAAGGCAAGTTTCTCCAGACGGGGCGAATCGGCTTTGCCGATTGCGCCGCGCGTCTCGAGGTCTTTTCTCTAAATTTGGGTCTAAAATCCGCAATAATTATGTTACGTAGCTTGCTACGTAACATAATTCTATCGAATTTTCGCCTTCCAAATTTAGAGAAAATACCAAGAAAGCATTTCGTAATTCAAGGTAGCAAGCGTATTTAATCAATGGTATCATTTTCAAGGTTGTTGGTAAATACTGCAGGTCTACTGGACAGCATGCGCCTATAATTCTATAATTAATACCAAAGCAATGTTTTGAGATTGGTTCTTTTTTTATTAAGGAGTTTTTTCAATGGAACGCGCAAATGAAATTTTCATTGATCACTGCAAACCCGTCAATTTGGCTAAGTTTGCGGGAAATGGTTGTGTGATTGAAGAGCAAAACGAGCGAGCGCTTGCTTTCACTACGGTTGATTTGGCAAAAATTAAACTTATGCCAACGTTCAGCCATTGGCAGCGTAATGTAACCGGTGAGGAAAATTTGCGCAACATGGAAGAAGCCAATTACATTCTTCTTGGATTTAACTTTTTTCAGTACTTTTGGGAGTATCAGCACATTATCCCAGAGACTTGGAAAGAAAAAGTTAAATCCAGAAACCGGCACATTTATTTTCCCGGCAGCGTTATAAAGCTTGCCGATGATAGCCGTTGTATTTTGGGCATGCTTTTTTACTGCGGGAGATGGTCCCACACCAAAAGGAAGCTTACTGATTATTGGTATGAGGACCATTGTTCGGCTGTTCTTGAGGTCTGACGCTAGATTTTCAATGGGTCTTGACACAAAGCTTTAAAAGGTGTATAATTAAAGTATGTGTTGGATCTGCACCTTTTTCCCCAGTTTGGAGGGTTTTTCATGGATTTTGAAGAGTTAGCAGTCATGCTGTTTAGGGTGATTTCGTGGCTGGTTTTTGCCACGATCATCCCTCTTGTATTGTTGTACATATGGGATTTTGTTTCTCCGTGGCTTAAAAAATCACGGGAAAAAAGAAACAAAATCACCGCTCAAAGTATCAAAGAGGCGTCTGAAAGGGGCTAAAACCCCAAAAATAAAAATTCAAAGCCCGGCGTGCAGCGCGCGCCGGGCTTTTTTCTTGTAAAAATAAAATTGAGCACTATTGTTGACAGAAGTATAAATTATGTTAATATTAAATTCAGCCCTGCTCTTTATTATTCTTTTTTGAAAGGATTTGCCATGAGTGATTTAGTCCAACGCCTAAAAGAAGCCGTAGAATTAGTTGACTCGGCAGTTTTTCCGGAGAATCCTCTACCCGTCGTGATCGTAAGCTCTCCACAACTACCAGGACATCCTCAGTTTGCCCTAGTTCGAGATACGGGCGGCAATCGCAATCTTGCATATGTCGTTTATTCTCATGGAATCGATGAGTATTTTCAAGAATCGCGCGCAAGAAATCTTCGATCCATAGAAATTGCAAAAACTCACAATCTTTTTGCAATACTTGGACCAGATGATATTGGTTTGCAAGAGATTATGCCCTACGATGAGTCAGAAACCATTCTTGCCGCGGCTTTTCATGAAGTGCGCCACAGGGTTCAGTTTGAATTAGGGATTGAGCTTATCAACGAAGGGCACACCAATCAGATTGAGCGGTGTCGTAGGTGGGGTCAAGCTCAGGCCAAACACTACAAAAACGATCCCGATGGTGCCATTGAGTTTGATGCCAAATTCTTTGAATGTTATGGGGCGTTTGAATTAAGAAAGGGACATCTTCAAACCACCCCCAAACAACTGAAGGATTTTCTTTTTATGACGCCCTATTGGCTTATTAAAAAAGAAAAGAAAAGAAAAGTTAAATAAGGCGCTTTAAGTGCGTATCCGATGACAAGAATGTTGTCGGATTTTTTTTAAGCCTCTTCTGGCACTATAATTTCCTGCACATCGTCGGCGACTATCTGAATTTCACCCATAAAAATATTGATTTTATAAATATTAATTGGTATAAATTAATTAGTCGCCCCTTGACAGTTCAAGAATTTTAAAGAAAGGATGTTTTGTATGCCCAATTTCGAAAAGGTTTATTTCTTCAACTCCAGTGAACGTGCGCTATTTGTGGAAATTTACTTCCCAAAGAGAGCCGCTTACTACGGAACAATCTTTGACGCATTGAAGAAGGGACACGACGAAAATGTCGTAAAGGAATACCTACAAACAGATATCAAACGATTGATTAATGAATTTCAGGTTTTTCCTGATTTGTTCAAGCTGAGCCGTTATACCTCAACCAAAGGAAGCCGTGTCTTGCCATCAGAAAAAGAAGCCCTTGAAAGAATTGAGGCATACA
>Ga0209541_10011011_pt1 | contig 14258 bp, 14 predicted proteins | sample RifCSPlowO2_01_FD_184027 | JGI IMG/M metagenome (GOLD analysis project Ga0209541, IMG submission 184027) | Groundwater microbial communities from Rifle, Colorado - Rifle CSP2_plank lowO2_0.1 (SPAdes) (version 2) | ecosystem: Environmental > Aquatic > Deep subsurface > Groundwater | place... | reverse complement strand
ATTTTCAAGCCGGTACCGCAATGGCATCTTCGGCTGCTCGGCAGGGTAACCGATGGTAAGAATGCCCATAGGCCTGGCACCCCCCCTGATTAGTATGACCTCCCCCACCCTTTCCTCGTTTATCGCGCTGACAAAGCAACTTCCCAAGCCAAGCGAGTGCGCAGCAAGCATCATCTGCATTGCCGCCATCGCGCACTCCTGTATCGAGTAGAAATTCTTTCCCCTTTCTCCAAAGAAGCGCTCGTGCTTCGCATGAACGCCAACAACGACAATGTGGACTGGCGCCTGCTCCATCCAATACTGCTGCTGGGTTGCATCAGCAAGGGCTTTTCTCTTGTTATCATCCCTGACCACAATGAACTTCCATGCCTGAAGGTTGCCTGCTGAAGGAGCAAGCCGGCCTGCTTCAAGTATGGTGCCGACTTTGTCCCATTCAACGGGGAGGTCAAGGTACTTCCTGATGCTCCTGCGGTTCCGCATTGCCTCAAAGACATCCATCCGCCAGAAATCTTCAGTTGCTGGGTTAATAAATTTAACTGCGGGCTGGGGGAAAGCGAGCAGGGAAACGCATGGCAGTGGCTAAAGCTGCCTCAGGTCATCCTTTAGCTGCTCCATGTGGCCCTTGGCAAGCTTTTGCAGCTCCCGCCTTTTCTTCGTGATTACCTTCGTTATCACGTGTTCGCCACTGAGCTGGTCTGGCAGCACGACATAATCAGCACCTTTTTTGTAGAGTTCAATAGCGTCCTCTTCAGAGAACGCAGCCACTGCAATTACCGCTTTTGAGCCGGACGCCCTCACCCTGCCAACAAGCCCGAGGTTGTTGTCCTTGTCGCGAATGGTTGAAATCACCGCCTTCGCTTCCCTGAACCCCAGCAACTCATCCACTTCCCAGTTTCCCATGTCCGAGCAGACGCAGCTTATCCCCTGCTTCAGGAGCCCCGTTACCTTCTCCGGATTATAGTCAACTACCACGAGTTTTTCTTTCCTATACTGAAGCAGTTTTATTATCTTACTCCCCATCCTGTAAACGCCAAACACGATGACATGCCCGGAAAGCCGTTCCGGGATGCTCTTGAGGTTCTCCTCCTTTGTCGAGTGCGGCTCAAACAGCCTCATCAGAGGCCTGAGTCTGGCGTAGATGGCGTTGTCAAACTTTATGGTATAGGCAGTGAGAGCGAAAGTAACCATCGTGAGCAGGGCGGTTATTGAGAAGAATTCATTGCCAATGTGGCCGAGCGCTATCCCCGATGCGACAATTATCAGGGAAAATTCGCTGACCTGGCCAAGCTGGATTGACGAAAGCAGTGCCGTCCTGTTACCAAACCTGAACAGCTTTGTTATGAAAAAGCTCGCGATTGGCTTTAGCAACACCACAAGAAGAAGTGAGATTGCAATCTTCTGAAGCAGGCCATTGCCTAAATTAAAGTTTAGCTGCATCCCAAGCGTAACAAAGAACAGCGTGAGAAAAAAATCCCTGAGCGGCTTGACCTTTCCTGCTATCTCATAGTTGTATTGCGTGTTGCCAAGGATTATCCCTGCTATGAACGCCCCTATAGCAAGGGAGTAATCGAGGAAGGCCGCGAAGGCGGCAAACATCATGCACAGCGCTATGGCAAATATGAACAGGAGCTCCTTTGAACCCACAAGATACCTTAATGTCCTGTTGAGGACAAAACCAACGGCCACAGCACCCACCACAAGGATTGCACCCTTTCCAAGCACGGCCGCTATTGCTACCGGCGTAAAATTTCCTACAGTTCCAAGAACTGCCATGGCCAGGACAGCTATCAGGTCCTGCGCTATCAGTATGCCCAGCACCAGCTCGCCATGCAATGAGTCAAGTTCGTTCTTGTCCGAGAGCAGCTTTACTACAACCATGGTGCTTGAAAATGCAACAATGAGGCTCAGGTACGTGGCCTCGAGCGCCGTGAAACCGACTGCTGAAGCGACGAAGTAGCTGATTATGCCTGTGGCAGCAACCTGCATGCAGCCTATTACCAGCGATGATAGACCCAGCTGCCTTATCCTTTTGATATCCAGTTCCACCCCTATTATGAACAGCAGGAGGGCAATCCCAAGCTCAGAGAAATTGCCAAGCACAGTAACATCTTTGACAATACCAAACACCGGCCCTATCAGTAAACCGGCGATAATGTAACCCAGGATGGTCGGCTGCCTGAAAAAGCTGAACAGTATAGCCAGGGCCGTTGCAGCCGCAACAGCAATGCCAACATCGTAAAACATGGAATAGCTCATTTCAGCGTTTTTTCTCTCAATCAAGTCTGTTAAAAAACATTGCGATTTTAGGGCTTCAGAAGAAGCAAATCACATTTTGTATCCCGGTTTGCCATAACGCTGGTATGCCCTTGCCAATTCAGCCCCCAGATGAACGCGTTCATTGCAACTTGAGCCAGCTATCTGTTCAGGAACCAGCCTGCACGACGCTGCGCAGTCCACGCACCTTCTAGCGGTTTCGTAATCCTGTGCCTCTCGAAGCGTGGCAAATTTGTCATTAGGGTGGTCAGGGCAGGGCATATACCTTCCAGCCCAGTCAACGTAGAGAAAAAGATTTCCCGCCTTGCAGTTCTTGGCAGGAACGCCTCCTAGGAACCCAAAAATTTTTTTCAGTTCGCTTGCCGAAGTGACAATCGTCCTGCTTCTTTTTTTGGCTTCCAGCAAGTAATCCAGAGCTTGTTTTAGCTCAGGAACGTCTGCTTTGGTTGGCATATGGGCCGTGTTGCTGTTTCTTCCTGGGGAATAGGCGCTTATGCTTACCAAAACTTTCTCCTCTTCAGCCTTGGAAACAAGGAAGGGTATGTCCCTGATGTTTTCGTTCATGGCTATCACATTCAACCTGACCCACGGGCCGCCTTTTCTAGATTCATCGGCCAGCAACGGCAGAAGTCCGGCTATGCGCCCATACAGCCCCGGCAAGCCCCTCATTTTAGAATGCTTATCCGAAGCGAAGTCCAGTGAGATGACAATTTCATCCAGGCCAGCGTCTGCAAGCAGCTTGTATTTTTCAAGAGTCAATAGCTGGCCATTTGTCACTAAACGGACTAAGGGTATTCCATTGGCATGAACCGATTCATACACTATCCGTTCAATGTCCTTCCTCAGCAGCGGCTCGCCTCCGCTTATGGTAAGTGAAGGAAGATGGAGCGGCTCTAATGCCCCAATATATGACTCCCGCAGCCTTTCTTTTACGAAATCTTTGTTTGCCTTTATTCCGAACCCGCAAAAGTCACAATCTGCCTGGCACAGTGGTGTGACGAGGAGGTTGGCAGATATCGGGAGGCCATTCATGAGATTGCTGGTAGTTCTTGCAGAAACTGCCCTTGCCTTTTGATTCGTTAGCAAGGTTCCAACGGCATAAGCCAAATCAGGAAGAAACATGACTGGAAAATGCTTATTTATGACCCTTTTAATGTTCTGTTAATATGTGCAGGTGAAATTAAACAAAAAAGTTTAAAAATCGCTCATAGTTTCCGGTCTTCATGATATATCTTCTAGGCTCTTCACGTCAGACTACAAAAGAGAGGGTTGTTGAGATTCTCGGTGAATTCTGGCCGCTAACGGCCCGAAAATTGTATCTCAAGTTGAAAAAACGCTATGGTTTCATGTCAACCTACCAGGCAGCTTACCGCGCAGTTACAGAACTGCTTACCCAGGATGTTCTGGTGAAGGAAGGAAAAAACTACTCACTTAGTCCTGAATGGATTGAGCGAATGGTGAATGTTACGGACTCGCTTCTTGACAAGTACACTCAAGCCGGCAGGATAAATCCATCGGTTTCATTGCAAAAGTTGACCTTCCAAAGTATTGGAGATGCGTGGGATTTCATCATATCAAAAGCAAGTTCAGGATTCTTTGGCACTTCAAGCCACTGCTACCTCCAAGTCCCCCGCCTTTTTCCTGTGCCTTTGTCAGACAGCCAGAAAGCGGTTATGGCTCAATTTTTGCAAAAGACAAAAACCACTGTATTCTGCAGGAGAAAAGGACCGCTTGAAAAACTTGTATCCAACTATCTGTCACACCTCGGAGCTTCTGTCCATATAGGCGTTTCCTGCGCCCAACCGACAAATAGTCTAATAATAGGTACATCGGTTGTAAGCATGCATGTCCTGTATACGGAAACTGACTACGCTCGCTTAAGCACGCTTTACAACTCCATTAAAAACATCCTCTCAGTCAACATTTTCAAGAAGTTTTCAAGCATAATGCAGGAAAAAAGGCGAGTCGTAATCACAATAAACAGAATCCCTGAAATATTTGCTGACGTTCTCAGGGAAAACGAACGCCTCCTGCGCACAGTTTCCCGCAGCCAAGCTCGCAATTCATAAAACTATTTAAACCGCCCGAGCGCGTGGGGCTCCCATGAAATACTCGGAGCTTGTGGAGCTTTATGAGACGCTTGACAGCACCACGAAGCGGCTTGCAAAGACATACCACCTTTCACAGTTCCTGAAAGAGACATCCGCGGATGACCTTGAGCAGGTCGTGCTTCTCGTGCAGGGCAGGGTTTTCCCTTCTTACGACGAGCGTGAGATTGGGGTTGCCAACCAGCTTGCCATAAAAGCAATCTGCCTGGCCTCCGGGGTATCATCCCAGTCCATAGAGAAGGAGTGGGCGAAGGCCGGCGACCTGGGAAAGGTTGCAGAATCGCTCATAAAAGGCAAGAGGCAGGCCACTTTGGCAGCCACTGAGCTGTCTGTGAAGAAGGTTTTTGACAATCTCAGAAAGCTGACCGAGCTTACAGGCCAGGGCAGCGTTGACAGGAAGATGCAACTGATTGCCGAGCTTCTTAGCTTTGCCAAGGGAGCTGAGGCGCGCTACATAATCCGCACTATTCTTGGTCAGTTGAGGGTTGGGACGGGAGCCGGAATATTGAGGGACGCCATCGCATGGGCGTATTTCCCGAAGGCTGTTGGCGCTGTTTTTGTGAAATGCGGCGGCTGCCACAAGACAGTCCCGCCTGCGGATATCTGCGTTGAGTGCGGAATGGAACTTGGCAAGGAGCCAAAAACCACGGCAGTCGAGACTGAAGAAGCAAGGAAAGACTACAATGAGCTTCTTGCAGAGATACAGACCGCTTATGACCTGACGAACGATTTTGCGCTCGTGGCAAAAAAAGCAAAGACGGAAGGCGTTGAAGGGCTGGAAAAGGTTGAGATACGGATTGGCAATCCAATCAAGATAATGCTTGCGCTGAAGGTTGATTCTGTTGCTGAAGCCCTCGAAACAGTTGGCAGGCCTGCGCAGTGCGAATACAAGTATGATGGCTTCAGGTTGGAATGCCACCGCAACGGCGAGAAAATCTGGCTATACACCAGGCGCCTTGAGAATGTCACTGAGCAGTTCCCTGAGGTTGTTGAATGCTTAAAAAAATATGTGAAAGCTGACAAGTACATCCTGGATACGGAGGCGGTTGGCCATGACCCTAAGACAGGCAAGTATGTCCCATTCCAGGACATTTCGCAGCGCATCAAGCGCAAGTACGAAATTGAACGGCTCGCGCAGGAGCTTCCTGTTGAGGTCAATGTTTTTGACATCCTAAGCTGTGACGGGAAGAATCTCACGGCCGAGCCGTTCAACAAGCGCCGCGAGATTATAGAGCGCATTGTCAAAGGCGCTGACATGAAGTTGAAGGTTTCAACTTCCATAGTGAGCAGCAACGAGGCAGAAATTGAGCGATTCTTCAGTAAGGCGAAAGCAGACGGCACAGAAGGCCTGATGATAAAGAAGCTTGACGCGCCTTACCAGCCAGGGGCCCGTGTCGGTTACATGCTTAAATACAAGAAAGTCATGGAAAACCTTGACTTGGTTATTGTGGCCGCCGAGTGGGGCGAGGGCAAGCGCGTCAAGTGGCTAAGCAGCTATTACCTCGCCTGCAGGCATGACGGCGGCAGGCTGCTGGAGATTGGCAAGGTATCAACCGGCCTGAAGGAGAAGCGCGAGGAGGGCTTCAGCTTTGATGAGGTCACCGAAATGCTAAAGCCGCTGATTCTGGAGCAGGAAGGGCGGTATGTCAAGTTAAAGCCGAAGATAATCCTTGAAGTCGCTTACGAGGAAATACAGAAGAGCCCGACTTACGGGTCAGGGTATGCGCTGAGGTTCCCAAGGGTCATACGCGACAGGAGTGATGAAAAAGGCATTGATGGCATCAACACGCTGGAAGATATTGAGCGATTGTACAAGATGCAGAAGAAACAAAAGGCGTGACAAGCAGTGACAGGGATGAAAAGGAAAAAGGTTCTGATTGACAAAGAGCTTCTTTTTGACACGCTCCTGTTTGTATTTGGAGTAGCAATGGTAGCATTGCTCTACATGAACAACATACTGTTAACGCTAATAATACTGGCAGGCTGGATTACTGCCATAAAGCTTTGGCACGTGAAGCACGACATTTACCTGTTCGGTACCGCAGCCGTTCTGGGTTCAATTGCAGAAATCGCCGCCATAAAAACCGGCGCATGGCAATACTCAAACCCTTCACTGCTTGGCATCCCAGTGTGGCTGCCCCTGCTATGGGGCATAGCAGTGGTTTTCATCAACAGGGTTGCAAACGCCCTTGCTAAGTTCTGAAACAAAAGTTATAAAATACAATAGTTATGCTGTCGTTATTACGACAAAAACAGAAGCAGAATGGAAGAAGAAGCTCACGCCCGGGCAAAAAAATATAAAAGAACCTTACTACGTGCTATCCAAAGAGGATGCAAAATGACAATGAACCTTGAGAATGTGGTCATAGTGACTGAAAGCGGCGCCAAACTTGAAGTCGGAGTGAGGCCGGGAGAAAAGCCCGGAAGCATTGTTATGGTAAGAGGCGAGGGAAAAGCACTGCTTGGCAAGAGATACATTTGCGGGCAGCCTGTTACCGTTAACGATGACAGCACCATAGCCATCAAACCGGCAGGCAACACCAGTTACCTAACTGGCTATGTTTCTTCTGTTGATGGAAGAAAGGTGAACATGGGCTGTGGAACAACAACGCTTTGCCTGAAATCAGGGAATGATGCCGCTATTTACTGCTGTGGAATGCCAATGGCAATCCAAGAGCCAAGGAAACTCGCTTCGTCAGACTAAATGAAATCCAAGACTGAATGAGAATGGCACGAAAAGCTGACTCCACAGCAATATAGCATCCTTCGCGAGAAAGGCACAGAAGTCCCTTTCAGCGGCAAATACGACACTTTTTCTGGCATTGGAAAATACAAATGCGCTGCCTGCCGCAACGTCCTTTTCACGTCGGAAACGAAATATGACTCTGGCTGCGGCTGGCCAGCGTTCTTTGCAGCAAACGAAGGCAGCATAAAGATGCAGAATGATGACGGCCACGGCATGCATAGCATTGAAGTCCTTTGCCGGAAATGCGGCTCCCACCTCGGCCATGTTTTTGATGACGGGCCAAAAAATAAAGGTGGCAAGAAGTATTGCATCAATTCGCTGACGCTTGATTTTGAGAAAAGACAACATTTTTAAAATATGCAATCTTAACACGATTATGGTTTCCGCATCTCCACAAACTTTTGCCACAAGTGAGCCAGGTTATGTATGCGTGTCATACACTAGCGTTGGGAAAAATTTAATGGTTGGTGTTCTCCCAATGATTCCCCAAATGCCGCCAGATCTGCAACCAGATGGACGAGTCATTATGAGGGGTGCGTCGGTTGACGATGTTGTCACTGCGTTTGATGCCTTTTTCCAAATTACCCGGAAACCTCTTTCTGAGCATGCGAAGTTCTCAGGTCGTGTGGGAAAGGTACGCCCCTCGTCGCTTGAATGTTGCTTCTACATCATAGGCGGAGCCGCAGGCGTCTCACTTGGCGCATGGTTGCCGTCAGAGTTCTATGCCAGAGTCAGTGAACTTGGCACTGGTAAAGCATAGACGACTTTGAACATGAGCCATAAATGGGGGTTATTCAAAGTTCTCCATAAGCCAAGCTGAAAAACCCTGACCGCAGCAAGTTGCTTGGTATTTGTTAAAAACCACCGGTCAGAAACCAATGATTTTTGATACGTCGCCATCAAAACTCTTTCTTAAACTTCTCAATGAATCTTTCAAAGTCCTTCCTGCTGACTGAGCCGCCGCACGCTTTCTCGTGGCCCCCGCCGTACCCGTCAACGCCCTTCAGGGCGTTCTGCAGGGCGGGAAGGACGGGAGCGTGCCTTGCGCGGAAGCTGAGCATGTAGTGTTCCGAGCGCTCTCTTCCAGCAACGATGACCCTGTCAGGGTAAAGGAAGAGCAGCTCATTCGCAAGGTCTCCGGAAAAGCTCTGGGCAGACTTGTAAGTGAACACCAGGAACTTCTCGCCGGAACTGCCATCGGCGGCCTCCTTCGCCTCGGCAAGGAGCTTCTCGTATTCCGAGTTTATTGCCTTGAACTTGCCGTAAATGAACCTCCCTTCCTTAGTCAGCCGGTTAAGGATGTCATACGGAGATGTGACTGTTTCAAGGGCCCGTATGCACGCAACAGCTTCCGAGACCGGTCCTTTAAGCATGAAGGAAAAAATCCTGCCCAGCTTTCCTATCCCTGTTGTAAACAGTGCTTCCTCAGCGCTCATCGGCCCAGGCAGCAGGTCCGGATAGTCCCTTGTGAACTCTGGAGCAAATTCCGGCATGTGCCAGTCGCTTACAATGCCGGCCATTGCAAGCCAGAGCAGCTCATTTCCGGTACCCCTGACCGCCTTGTATGACAGATAGCTGGCTGGCGGGTTGTTCTGAGGGGAGTGCAGGCGGGGATTAAAATATTTCACCCCGGACAGCCTTACCGGTTGGTGGTGGTCTATCCAGAAGATTTTGGCAACGCCAAAACCTCTTACCGTGTCCACGAATGATTGCTGCATGAGCGCTACGTCAAGCACGAAAAGCGAGTCGGGCTTCACGCTCCTGACCGGAGCAAGAAAGCGGTCGTTGACATTCGGCTCAGCCTTGACCATCATCCCCCTTCCCTTCCCGCAAAACTTCTTTAGTAGAAGGAAAGACACGAGGCCGTCCGGGTCATCGTGAAAGAGGAAAAAAGGGCGCTCAGAGCCCAGCAGGCCATCCCTGATGGCTTCGTACTCTGTATCGGTAAGGTCCATCTGAAAACATGTAGCGACCGCTCATATATATTGGTTTACCAACCAGAAAAAAGCGCGTAATGGCTATATCAGTATATGAAAGCATAATCTTTATATAGTGGATTTGAGGGATGCCTGACTGGGGTTGTTTGGGGGAGTGTGAGGGCTGAAGCGCCATGGTAATCCTGTTTGACCAGTTCCATCTTCCGGAAGACATCTTTGAGGTAGTTTTCGCCACAACACAGCAGAAGATAGTCGCCAAGGTTCTCATTAAAACCATGAAGGAAAAGAACAATGAGCTGAACAAGACAGAGATGTCCTTCTTCGCCACGAAGCTGCATGAGGGCCAGTTTTTAACTGAAATAGATGAGCCGGGCTATGAGGGCAAGAAGGTCAAGCTTTCCTACAACAAACGGCAGTTCTATGACCGCATCTTGACGCCCATGAAGAGCATGGGAATGATTGATTATGACTTGTACAAGAAGACTTATCGCCTTTCTGATGCGTTCAACAAGGAGATGATTAAGGTTGGGCTTCTGTGGCTTAGGGAGTTCAAGAGGCCCGTTTCAGAGTTCAGGATTAAGGAAGTCAGGACGTAAATTACGGCAGATTCACGAATCTATAGTGAAATGCGCGGGTTATGTGACAGACGAGGCGCAGTTCACTATCAGACAACTGCGTACAAGACATGACATAAGTTATGTAGTTGTCTATACTAAACCAACAAAAAGAGGAATTAAAGAATGGTTCTTGCTGTCGTTACAGCAACAGGATACACTGAAGTAAGCACCCCATACTTTCTCCAGCACGTAATCCCAACCCTGTGGGACAGGATATTACAGATAACAACGGCACCGTTCAGGAATCCGGACATGCTTTGGATAGTTGTGCCGCTGCTTGCCACCTTGTTCGTCATGGAACTGTATTTTGGAAGGTACCGCAGGGAGAGTCTTGGCTGGACAACCGCCTTGGGCAACAGCATGGTGCTCGTATTTGTTTCTCTTGACCTGATGAGGCAGATATACGGCTACCAGTCGGCCTATTCCATCGCTGAAACTTTTGCATTGAATTTCGGGAGAACGCTTGTTTCAGTCGCAGTTGGGCTAAGCGGCCTGCTGACGCTTTACTACGACTTTTTCCACTTGCTGCCAAAAAAGTTCGCTTTTTCCATCTCATCATTCCTTGGGGTTAACACCCCGGCCTATTTGGCCACCGTGATAATTTATCAGAACCTGAAGCTCGACATTTATACGCTAATTGCCAGCGTGCTGCTTTTCGTGGCAATAGCTTTCTTTTTCATATCATTACAGAGGATTGAGCCCAAGTCAGCTGAGCGCTACTATGTCAACAGGGCCGAGAGGGCAATCAGCGCCCTGTTCAGGCAATTGGAAAAGCCAAGGAGGAAAAAGAGGCGGCTAGATGCCCATGTACCTTGAGTATTCCGCCTTTGCCTTTGCAGCTGATTCTGCCCTGACAAGCGCCCTTCCATCATTGAACAGGGTTATGTTCCTGAAGCTTATGCAGCCATCGAAAACCGCAGCTTTTTCACCCATTTTTTGCAGCTGCGGTTTTAGTGAGCTTAAATCCACTGCCTTCCCTTTTATCTGGTAAACATTCCTGCCGCACATAGTCACGGCTTCAGTACCTTTTTTGCCGACAAGGTACTCATATTTCAGGCTGCCGCAGTCGGGTTTTGGCTTTACGCTTATTCTTGTCAAAGCATTCCGCCAAATGTTCAGCCGCAGTAGTTGGCTTTCGGGCTTTTTCCCAATCAAAATTTTCATCGCTTCGGTTGCTTGAATCGCTGCAATGGTTGCCGTTGCCGAAGCTAGTATGCCCACAGTATCGCACGTTCCTTCCGCAGCCGAGTTTCCAAACACGCATGCAAAGCAGAAGTGCTTTTTGCTGTTGCGGAAGTCAAATGCCATGAGCTGCGCGCTGTCCCTTATGGCGGCAGCATGCACCCAGGCGAGCCCGTTTTTCAGGCAGTATTCGTTCAGGAGAAATCGCGTTTCAAGGTTGTCCATGCAGTCGAGCACAACATCCGGCTTTCCAACGATACCGGCAATGTTTTCGTGGTCCAGGTCAACAGCAGCTGCGGCGACAAAAATTTCAGAATTTGCACGTTTCAGCTTTTCTAGTGCTGCCATAGCCTTCGGCCTGCCTACATCGGTTTCGTCATAGAGCAATTGCCGCTGCAAGTCAGTAAGTTCAATAACGTCGCGGTCAACAAGCACTATTTTGCCAACCCCCGCTCTCGCCAATATTTCAACCGCCGCTGTTCCCAGTGCGCCCATTCCAGCTATGACCGCTGTCGATTTGAGCAGTTTCTGTTGCGCTTTTTTGCCTATTATCAGCTCTTGCCTGTTGTAGCGTGAAACCATGGCTTCAGGGAATTGTGGAAATCTTTATTAACCTTTGCCGCTGCCCAACCAGCATGGAAAACTCCAGTGAAACACCTGTTGCAACGCCCAAGGAAGCGGTGTTTATTTACTCCATTCCAACGGCGGTCTTTGTTTTTGACGGCAATATCAGGCTTGTCCAGAAGATAAAAATTGCAAGTCCTGAGGCTGCAATAACGGCTCTTACGAGGAATGAGTGGCTCCCAGAGGAAACGGCAGTCATAAAGAAAGCAAGGTCGGAGGGAAAGTCTGTCGTTGTTCTTGGGGCTAAAACAGGTAAGCCGGCTGACGCTGCTTTCTCGCAGGACATAAAGAAGCTTGAGGCTGCAACATCCGCCGCAGCTGAGGAAATAGCCCGGCTGCGCGACATCGTGATTGGCTTCACAAAAAGGGCAGTGGCAGAATCCGTGACTGATGACAACCTGATAATCCAGTCATCATCCGCAATCTCAGAGCTAAACAAGGCCGCCAGCATCCTCATCAAACGCGTCAGGGAATGGTACGAGCTTTACTGCCCCGAAGCCTCCAGGCAGGTAGGGAGCCACGAGGAATTTCTTAACGCTATCCTCTGCAAGAGCAAGGACGAGCTTCTCAAAGAGTTCAGGGTTAAGGATGCCATGGGCGCGAATCTCGAAAAGGCTGACATCAGGATGATTCTCTCATTTGCAACAGAGGTAAATGCCCTTTATGAAATGCGAAAGGGCATCGCCGAATACGTCAATAACCTGATGGAAAAACATGCGCCCAATGTTGCCGCTGTTGCCGGCCCTTCAACCGGCGCGGAATTGATAGCAGAAGCAGGCTCCCTTCAAAGGCTGGCAATGCTGCCTTCATCTACAATCCAACTTTTGGGTGCAGAGCAGGAATTGTTCAAACATCTCAAGGACAAGAAGCAGAGGCCTCCCAAGGTTGGAGTCCTCCACAGCCACCCCCTCGTGACATCAGCCAGCAGGGACAAACAGGGAAGGGTTGCCAAAATTCTTGCTGACAAGATTTCAATCGCTTCAAGGGTTGACTTCTTCAAGGGGGCATTTGCAGGGGACCGGCTGCTTGAGGAAGTGAAGGCGAGGCTTGCAAAATGAGGCAGGTTTTCCCGGGCGTTTTTGAGGAAGGCAGGAAGCTTTATACTGTTAACAGTTCCAGGGGCATGCAGTTGTTTGATGAAGACCTCATTGAGCTTGACGGCAAGGAATACCGAAGATGGAACCCGCTCCGCAGCAAACTGGCTGCCGCAATAGTGAAAGGGCTGCCCCACTTGCCCATACAAAAGAATTTCAGAATCCTTTACCTGGGCGCTGCCCACGGCTACACACCCTCTTTTATTTCTGATATCGCCCCTGACGGCATTATTTTTGCTGTTGATTTTGCCCCAAGGGTTGTCCGTGACCTCGTATTTGCCGCTGAAAAACGGAAGAATCTTTTTCCGTTGCTTGCGAATGCAAACCATCCAGAGTCATACTGCAACATCACCGGGGCAGTTGACATCGTCTACCAGGATGTCGCGCAGAGGAACCAGGTTGAAATTTTCATGAAAAACTGCAACGTGCTGCTCAAGCCCGGCGGCTTTGGCATGCTCGCGTTGAAGGCAAGGAGCGTGGACGTTATCCAGAATCCGCAGGGCATTTTTCTCGCGGCGAAAAAAGAGCTTGAGAAAAGGTTCACAGTCGTTGACTACCGCCTCTTGAGCCCGTTGCAGAAGGATCACGCGTTTTTTGTGTGTGAGAAAAGATGAACGCCGTTGAATGCGTGCATTCCGCTGGTGTTCTCACCAGCGGGTTCGCACACCAGCTTCATTAGAAAAGTTGTATTTGTTCAGGCGCGTGACAATGCAATAGCAGCCAATTCAAGCGTCAGGACTCGGGGAATAAAGATTCAGGCCTTTAGAGGCCACGTCCGGGAATACTTCCCTGAACATGCCAGCGTAGTGGTGATCGTTCTTCGTGTTGTTTGAAGGGCTTGTCACGATTAAGGTAAGCGTGGGGCCTCCAAGAGCGATTACCGGGTGAATGTTCCCGAGGGGCACGGTCAGTCTATGGTTTGCGCGCCCGGTACCAAGGCGGGTCAGCACCTCTTTGCCAGTTGCCTGATTCTTGACCAGAACTAACGGCCAGCCATAAAGCGCATAATAAGTTTCAATGGTGTTGTAATGCCCGTGCACAGAAGTGTGCGAAACGGCATCGCCACTAAACCTCACAGCTGGGTCAAGGTACTGGAGCAGAATCCCAAACTCATCGTTTCTGGCAACATATAGCGCATCAGAGTCTGGGGACCCGCGCTCAGGCAAGTGAAAATTAAGCTGTGAACTGACAACGGCGATCTCAAGCCCCCCAACTTTCCACGATGGATGCTGTGAGAGAACTTTCTGCAATGCAAATTCGGTTTTTTCCCTTTCCTGCTTTATGAACGCGGCAAGCACCACGTCAGTCCCTGGAGCACCTGCCCTGCTGTCAAGGCCGGCCGCTGTCAGCTTCGTACTGACGGAAAAAGCGCCTTCGTCATCCCTGCTTACAAGCACAAAACCAGATTTGACAACGGCCATCAGAAAACAGGGTAATGTGGAAGCTTTTTTAAGGTTTTTGACTGGCGGGCGGTACAGACAAAAAAGCAAAGAAATTAAAATACGCTTAACAGCCAAAGGCTGGCAGCATGGCGCTTAATTTCCATAACACCCTGACGCGGAAAAAGGAAGCGTTTAAGCCCATCAGGAAAGGTGCCGTGGGTATGTACAGTTGCGGGCCAAACAAGGTCACGCTAGCGTGATTTTGGGCATTCCGTCTACAACTACCCTCACATC
>Ga0209541_10011010_pt1 | contig 14259 bp, 5 predicted proteins | sample RifCSPlowO2_01_FD_184027 | JGI IMG/M metagenome (GOLD analysis project Ga0209541, IMG submission 184027) | Groundwater microbial communities from Rifle, Colorado - Rifle CSP2_plank lowO2_0.1 (SPAdes) (version 2) | ecosystem: Environmental > Aquatic > Deep subsurface > Groundwater | place: Rifle... | reverse complement strand
AAATATTATAGACGAATATATAAGTTTCTTTGAAGACCGGGGACATGTGGGGATTCCAAATTCGCCACTTGTTCCCGAAAATGACCCTACCACCCTACTTACATCTTCCGGCATGCAGCCGCTCGTTCCATATCTCTTGGGAGAAACACATCCTGCCGGAAAAAGGTTAGTTAATGTTCAGAATTCTTTTCGTGCACAAGACATCGATGAGATAGGTGACAACCGTCATACAACATTTTTTAGAATGTTAGGCAACTGGTCTCTCGGCGATTACTTCAAAAGCGAAGAGATCCCATGGCTTTTTGAATTTTTAACCAAAAGGTTAAATATTGACCCAAAAAAACTATACATTGCAGTATTCGATGGCTTTGAAAATATCGAACGTGATAGTGAGTCTGAAAAAATATGGCGAACATTGTTCGAGAAAGAAAATTTAAACCCCGATGACCGGATTTTCTTTTATGGAGCTGATAATAATTGGTGGTCCCGAGCAGGAGAACCGAAAGATATGCCTATAGGTGAGCCGGGAGGCCCGGACACGGAGGTATTTTATCAGTTTGATATTTCACACGATGAAAAATTCGGCAAAACCTGTCATCCAAACTGCCAATGCGGAAGATTTTTAGAAATCGGAAATGCAGTTTTTATGGAGTACAAAAAGGTTAAGGACGGTTTTGAACATCTCCCTCAAAAAAATGTTGACTTTGGCGGAGGACTCGAGCGTTTGGTTGCAGCAACAGAAAATCAACAGGATATTTTCCAAACATCATTGTTTGAGCCCATTATTAAAACTATCGAAAACATAACCGCAAAGGAATATAATTCGAATCAAAAAGAAATGAGAATAGTTGCAGATCACTTGATAGCGTCGGCATTTATAATTGCAAACAATGTCCGCCCCTCTAATAAAGAACAGGGATATATTCTAAGAAGACTGTTGCGCCGAAGTTTTGATAATTTTGATGCGCTTAACGGATCGGATATTAACTCGATTGTCGAAAAGATAGTCGAACAATATAAAGATACTGACGAATATTTAGTTGGAAAATTCGAGTTAATTAAAAATGTAATCCTCGAGGAGGAACAGACCTATAAAAGAACATTAACAGAGGCAAGAAAGTTTATCGCGAAACGTTACCCTCACCCCAGCCCTCTCCCAAAGGGAGAGGGAGAACTTGGTGATGAAATATTTGGCGTTAGGGAAATTTCTGCCGGTGATGCTTTCGAGCTGTACACAAGCCATGGTTTATCGCCGGCACAAATTGTGAGCCTGGGTTTTACTTTTGATCGCCAAGAATTTGCTCAAAAAATGGAAGAGCATCAAAAATTATCTCGCGTTAGCGCGAAAGCAAAGTTTGCAGGAGGACTTGCTGACCATTCGGAATTAACAATCAAAGGGCATACGGCAACCCATCTTTTGCATCAGGCGGTTCGAGACGTATTGGGAGATAAAGTTTACCAAGCCGGTTCAAATATAACTTCTGAGAGAATCAGATTTGATTTTAATTTCGATCGGAAATTAACAAGTGATGAGATTGCAAAAATTGAAAAAATTGTCAATGAAAAAATTGCTGAAAATCTTCCCGTTCATTATGAAATTATGCCTGTTCAAAAAGCAAAAGAATTAGGAGCGATTGGTTTGTTCGACGAAAAATATCAGGATAATGTCAAGGTATATTTTGTTGGAGGTTCAACCCCTCACCTACACCCTCACCCTGAATCCCTCTCCCGTCAAGGGAGAGGGGAAGCTATATCGGACAGAGCATATTCTATTGAGCTCTGCGGAGGCCCGCATGTCGATTTTACAGGCGAGATCAAAAGTTTTAAAATAATAAAGGAGGAAAGTCTTGGCAAAAGTAATAGGCGGATATATGCCGTTGTTAAATAAGCAAATAAGCAAAACTCAAATAAGCAAATGAATGTCAAATGTAATAATTATTAAATTCTAAAATTTAGACATTTGTATATTCATTTGAAATTTGCATATTAGGATATTTGCTTATTAATTTATGCAGTTGCCATTTTTAAAGCCCAAAGAGAAACAGCAAAACTTTTTTCTTTCGCTCCTTATTAAACCGGATAGGGTAGGCGCTATCCTCTTTGAGGAAATTAACTCCAAGCTTTTCATTTTGTCAACCAATGAGATAGATACAGGAGAAGACACGGCTAAGCTTTCGGAAGAAGAATTATTGGCGGCAGCAGATAAGGCTATAAGTTTTGTAGAGGGAAAACTTCCGGAAGGCGCAGAAGTCGACAAAACCATATTCTCGGTCCCATATTATTGGGTTAGCGGGGCCTCCGGCCCAGAGGGCCTCCGGCCCGGCGGGGGAAAGATTCGTCAAGAATACCTAGATAAGCTCAAAAGGATATGTAAGGATTTAGGTCTTGTCCCAATTGGCTACATCGTTTCCATAGAAGCAATTGTTGCCTCCCTTCAACAATCAGAAGGAGCTCCTGTATCAGGGATATTTATCGAAATAACTCGCGACAAAATATTACTGTATGTTGTTAGAGCAGGTAAGATAATTGAGGAAAAGCAAAGCGAGATAGAAAAAAGCATTATTGGAACCACTGAAAAATTATTACAAGGAATTCAATCTATTGACGTTTTGCCTTCAAAGATAATTCTTCTTGACTATAAGGATGCATCAGGGGTCCAGCAGGAGTTTTTATCTCACTCGTGGCCCGCCGAGATCCCTTTTCTTCATTTACCTCAAGTAATGATGCTTGAACGAGGATTTGAGAATGAGGCAATTATAAATGGTGTTGCGACCCAAATGGAACTTGAAGTTTTACATGACGTTCGCCTCCGCGATAAAACGGCTCTTGGCCCGGAGGGGGCTCCAAAAAGTGAAGAAGAAACGCAAGAAGAGAAACTAGAACAGGTAGGAGCGCAAGATTTTGGATTTGTGAAGGAAGGATTAGTCGAATCAGAAAACGGAGGACAGAGCACTGAAGACGTAGATCGGAAGACAGAAGATAAGGAGGAACAAAGTGACAAAGAGACAAAGGACGTAAATGGCATAAAAGCAGAAAGAGCCGGAGAAGAGGGCCAGCCGAACATAAGTTATTTTAAAGAAGAAGATCATGGAGAGCAGGGATCGGATAATTTATCTAAGGTAGAAAATAAATCTATGCCTGTTGCCCTGCTTCGTGCTTTATCTTTTGTTAAAAATTTCAAGATACCACAGCTTGAGGCGATTCCTTTTGCTCAAAATATTTCCGGTCCGCTAAAGATTAAATTGATCCTTGGATTTATAGGAGCTGTAGTCTTTGTCCTTATTGTTTCCTTTGTCTACTATAGCTTTATTTTAAGAGCAGAGATTAAAATCACGTCAGATAAGAAACAAATCGATAAGACTCAAAGCGTGCTTTTTTCAAAGGATCCAACAGACGGCACGAATATAAATATCGAAATTGCGCAAGAAACTATAACAGGCTCGGAAAAGAAAAATTCTACCGGTAAAAAGGAAACCGGGGAGCGGGCAAAAGGGGAAATAACAATATATAATAAAACAGATCAGAAAAAGCTTTTCTCTAAAGGAACAATAATTATTGGTCCTAATGATTTAGAGTTTGAACTAACTGAAGAAGCAAACATTGCCTCAACCAGTCCTTTTTCAACCACTCTCTCAAGTGCAAAAGGCAAGGTTACGGCAAGTAGCTTTGGTAAAGAATATAATCTTCCATCAAATACAAATTTCACAATCAAAGGATTCTCTTCCACTCAATTTATAGGTAAGAACTCGGACAGCATAACTGGAGGAACAAAAAAAGAAACAACAGTTGTATCAAGGGAGGATCTTGATGAGTTACTTTCGCAAGTATTAGAGAAGCTTGAGAAAGAAGTTATTTCAAAAGCTCGTGAGAAATTATCTTCTGATCAGGATATTCTTAAAAATGCTTTATCATCTGAGGTTTTAGAAAGAAAATATACAAAAAAGGAAGGCGAGGAGGCAGGTTCTGTTGGAGTATCAGCAAAGATAAAATACTCATTCGGAAAATATAAAAAGAGCGATATAGATCTAGTTTTAGAATCTTTCTCGCGAGAAAGTGTACCCGGCACATATGCTTTAAAAACAAGCGATTCGAAAGTAGAAATAACTGATGTAAAAATTGGAAAAGACAATAGCGCCAGGGCTGTTTTGAAAGTAAACGCAGTTTATACACCTCAAATTGAAAGCGAAAAGTTGGCAGATTCCTTAAAAGGGAAAAGTAGCAATGCGGCAGAAAAACAAATTAAAACAATCGCGGGCGTGACAAATGTTGTTATAACATTTAGAAATAATCTTCCACTTATGCCTCTCATCTTGCCTCAAAACTCCCAAAATATTTTAATAGAGGAAGAGTATTAAATTCCACCCCGTTAGATATGCTAAACTTATTTAACAAACTAAATTATCTAACGGGGTAAATGACTGCCTACTATATCAAGAAAAGCGGCCTGGGAATACAGAGCTTTCGTAAGATTTTAAAAATTGCGGGACTTGGATTTGTTCTTATTGGCGCTTCATTTTTCCTGTATTTTTTCTTTCCAGTGCTTTCTTATCAATTTTTCTTGGCTAATGCTTTTGACAAGAATCGAATTGAAGTTCCAATTCCCAAATATTTAGTAGTCAATAGGAATAATGATCTAGGGAGTCTGGTAGCATCCGGCATTACATCTTTAACCTCTGATTTCACTGACGCAAGGAACTGGTATCCAAATTTATCTCCTCAAAATCAAAAAGCTCAAGTTGACTCGTATCTTCTTTCTATCCCTCGACTCAAAATAGAAAATGCGCAAGTTTCAACTCGGGACTATGATCTTGCAAAACACCTCGTTCAGTATCTGGGAACGTCAATACCCGGGGAGCAAGGAACTGCCGTTATTTTTGGTCACTCAACACTGCCGCAGCTTTTTAATCCAAAAAATTATAAAACTATCTTTGCAACCTTGCATACTCTAAAAGTGAATGATGAGGTATTTATCAATGTGGACGGTATAACTTATAAATATAAAATCTTCTCTATTGTTATAACTGATCCTGAGGATACAAATATTCTTTCTCAATCGTTTGATAATTCTTATATAACTCTAGTTACATGTACGCCGCCCGGTACTATTTGGAAAAGATTAGTAGTTCGTGCTTCTCTTGATTCTGTTGTGAACTAAAGTATGGAAGAAGGTGTCTCATTTGGGGTGGACTGACCCCGAGCGAAGTCGAGGGGGAGGGAGCCCAAAGACAAGTGTGGGGGTATTTATGGAAAACGACGTCAATTTTGGTCTAACAGAAGAAGATCTAAAAAATCAAAAAACTAAAACAATATTTTTGACAATCAAAAATTTTCTAGCTTTGATTGGCCCAACAGTCATTAGATGGGTCAATATTATTGTTTACTATATTATTAAATTCATCAGAGCATCCGTTCTCAGTATTATTAGAATGATATTAGGTAAAGAAGTCTAATGATAACTCAAAACTTAAAACTCAAAACTCAAATCTACAACTTTAAATCTCAAAACTTTTAAGATTTGAGATGTAGTTTTGACATTTGACATTTGAGCTTTGACATAACTGTATGGATGAAAAGAATATAGCCCTGGAGGCAATAAGAAAAAAACTGGTTGGGAAAAAATTAAGCTATAAAGAAATTTATGCAGTTATGGACGAGATAGCGCATGATAGACTTGGCGAAGTGTTGACAACTTATTTTGTTGCATCCGGTTATTCGGAAGGCTTTTCGGATGAGGAATTGTATTATCTTACTCGGGCAATGGTTGAAACAGGTGAAAAACTCCATTTTCGGGGTCTGGTTGCGGACAAGCATTCGATAGGCGGCGTGCCCGGAACTCGAGTGACGATTATTATTGTCCCAATTATTGCATCTTGCGGATTTAAAATACCCAAAAGTTCATCTCGAGCGATAACAACTCCAGCAGGCACAGCAGATGCAATGGAGGTTCTAGCGCCCGTAGCTTTCACTAAAAAGCAAATTTATAAAATTGTTAAAAAAACTAATGCCTGTATTGTGTGGGGAGGAAGTATTAACATAGCACCGGCGGATGACGAGATAATTAAAATAGAAGAACCGCTTTTGTTTGAAAGTTATGACAAGATTGTAGTTTCTGTTATGGCAAAGAAAGCAGCATTTGGGGTAACCCATGTCATCATAGATCTGCCATATGGTAAATCAGTAAAAATCCACAGACTTGAAGACGCAGAAGTTCTAAAAAGAAAATTTCAATTTTTAGGAAGGAAGTTTAATATAAAAGTAGATGCTTTGATTTATAAAATTAATGAACCGGCAGGAAACGGGATAGGTCCACTTCTTGAAGCGCGTGATTCTCTGAAAGTTCTTGAGCAAGCAGAAGATAGACCAGTTGCGCTTGAGGAGTTGTCGCTCGATTTGGCCGCGAAGCTTCTAGAATTAAGCTTAAAGGATACCTCAGGAGATATTAAGGAAACCTATGAAAAGAATTATAAAAGTACTCGCGACTGGGCAAGGAATATTCTGGTAAGCGGAAAGGCACATGATAAGCTCTCTGAGATAATAGAAGCACAAGGAGGAAATCCTAAAATCAAATCTTCTGATTTAAAACCAGGAGAATACTGTTCTGCTCTCGAAGCGGGTTTTAATGGGAAGGTTACTAGAATAATAAATAAGAATATAACAACCGTCGCAAGAATCCTTGGCGCACCTCACGATAAGAAAGCAGGAATGGTACTTAATAAAAAAACAGGTCATGAAGTTAAGAAAGGAGACGAGCTATTGTGTCTCTATAGCGATAGCAAATATAGACTGCAAGAAGCCCTAGATACACTTGACCTCTTTCCAGTATTCGAAATCGGTTAGCAATCGACTATCGGGCCTCCATTCCAATAAACTGATGTGAGAAGTTGGAAATGAGAAGTTGGACAATGAGGTGAGATGTGAGATTTAAATTTTATCACACCTCTCACTTCATAAATCTAGCTTCCAACCTCTCACTACTCACCTCAGTCAATTGAGAACTGATGACTGGATTGTGGTAAAATACCAATTAAATGAGAAAACTTCTCATCAGTCTTATTCTTTTGATAATTCTTGCTGTAGGGGTATTTGCCTATTGGGCAGTTGGGAATCAAGCGCCAAATCCAAATGCCCGTTCAACTAAAATATTTGTGATTCAAAAAGGAGCTTCAGTTCGCGAGATAGGAAACTCTCTTAAAAGGGAAGGGTTAATAAAAGATCCGGTGGTATTTTTCGTCTACATAAAATTATACGGTCAAGACCGTAAAATACAGGCAGGTGATTATAGGCTTTCTCCTTCTATGACCTTAGAAAAAGTTATAGATGAATTAAATCACGGTACTTTAGATCGCTGGATTACTATTCCCGAAGGATACCGAGCTGAAGAAATCGCGGACGTATTAGAAAAAGAAATTCCATCATATGAAGAATTTTGGAGGGGCGTTCTAAATGAAAATGAAGGATATCTTTTCCCGGATACTTATCTTATTCCCAGGGATGCAGAGATAAACATGGTCGTAAAGACTATGAGGAATAATTTTAACCGCAAAATTCAGGAAATAGGATTATCTCCTGATGATAAAAATCTTTCGAGAACTATAATTCTTGCCTCATTAATTGAGCGCGAAGCTGTAACAAGCGAAGAGAAACCCCTAATTTCAGGCGTTATCAATAATCGGCTTAGAAGAGGCATGGCGTTCGATATAGACGCGACAATTCAATACGTCAAAGGTCGGAAGGGCGCATGGTGGCCACAAATAACAACCGATGACTACAAAAGCGTTGATTCTTTGTACAATACCTATCTTAACCCGGGTCTTCCCCCAGGCCCAATTGCCAATCCGGGAATTGAAGCAATCAAAGCAGCTTTGAATCCACAAACCCATTCATATTACTTCTATATTCATGCCGCCGGCAAAATTTATCCCGCCAAAACCATCCAGGAACACCAATCCAACATCAAAAAATACCTCAAGAATTAGGGATTGACCCCGCTACAAAGCTTACCCCCCCGATTTAATCGGGGCGTCGAAGGGGCGCTCATATGGGTCTTCGACCGTGAGGCTCAGACCGAATCGGCTCAGGCTCGAAGAGGTCTGCGGCCCACGAAGTGGGCCTTGACAAATATTAGGGTTTAATATATAAATGATCAAACCTTTTAAAGTAAGGGAGGTATTTTGTTACCTTTCTTTCTTTTTTTTGCTTTAAAAAACTTCTAGAATTTATTTCTGATGGCCAAAAACGGGAATGATCGACAATATTGGGGGAAGAAAGATATAGCGCTGCCCGAGCTTGATCTTTTGTCAATCCAAAAGAACTCTTACGAGTGGTTTATTCGCGAGGGGATTCGTGAGGTTATTGATGAAATTTCTCCTATCGAGGATTTTACCGGGAAAAACTGGGAGTTGACCCTTGGTGAGTACAAATTCGGAGAGCCCAAGATTACTGAAAACATAGCTATTTCAAAGGGCCTCACACATTTTTCTCCACTAGCGGTTGAGGCAACATTAGTCAATAAAAAAACAGGCAAAAGAGTTTCTCAAAATGTTTTTTTAGGGGAAATTCCAAAGATGACTGACCGCGGGACATTTGTTATTAATGGAATAGAACGTGTTATTGTAAGCCAAATTGTTCGTTCTCCCGGAGTTTTCTTCACAGCGGCTGAAGATCCGATAACAGGAAAAACTCTATATACTGCTGAAATGAGACCAGCACACGGTTCATGGCTTGAATTTTCAACGACAAGAACGGACATGATAGTAGTCCGAATTGACAGGCGCAAAAAGTTTCTAGCCTCGGTTTTCTTAAAAGCATTAGGACTTGAAAACAATGAAGAGATTTACGAAAGATTTAAGGGGGTAGACGGTTCGGAGTCTTTCATAAAAAACACTATTGAGAAAGACGATACTCGCGGAGAAACAGACGCCTTAATTGAAATATTTAAAAAGATGAATCCGGGGGAGCCCATTGTTATAGACACGATTAGACAAAACTTTAGAGCCTCCCTTTTTGACAAAAGAAGATATGACTTGTCTCGTGTCGGAAGATATAAGGTTAACAAAAAACTTTCCCAAATCCCAAATTTTGCCCTGCCTGCCGGCAGGCCCCGCCCCGCTCTGGTACAGGGCAGGCAGGCCTCACAAGAAAGTTACACATTAACAGTTGGTGACGTTATTGGAATTATATCCTATCTTATTGGTCTGACAGCAGGGAGCGGAAAAATTGATGATATTGATCATTTGGCAAATAGACGTATTAGATCCGTTGGGGAACTTGTTCAGACCACGGCTTTTCGCGTAGGAGCCCTTAGACTTGAGAGAATTATAAAAGAGAAAATGAGCCTTGCATCAACTGAAGAACAATATTCTCCGTCTCACTTTATTAATGCCCATCCAATAATAGCGGCAATTAATGAATTCTTTAGAACCTCTCAGCTCTCAGCAATTTTAGACCAAACAAATCCTTTATCAGAGATTGATAATATAAGACGTTTAACGGTTATGGGTACAGGAGGAATATCCCGAGAAAGAGCTTCCTTCTCAATCCGTGACATAAATTCGTCTCAATATTCAAGAGTTTGTCCAGTCAGATCTCCTGAGGGCCCTAATATTGGTTTGGTTACATATCTTGCCCTATATGCAAGAGTAAATGATTACGGATTTTTAGAAGCTCCATATAAAAAAGTTCTATCTGGGAAGAAAGGAAAGAAAAAAACCCGCCGTGTAACAGACGAAATAGTTTATATGGATGCAGAGGAAGAAACGGATTACTATATAACCCATGCTGATATAAGAATTGACAAGGATGGATACATACTTGATGATCTTGTTCCGGCAAGATACAACGGAGAATATCTTGAAGTGGAAAAAGAGAAAATCGAATTTATTGACGTTATCCCAAGACAGGTTGTTGGGACTTCAGCCTCCCTTATTCCGTTTATAGACCACGATGAGGCAAACCGCGCGTTAATGGGTACCCACATGCAATGTCAGGCAGTTCCTCTTCTTAGAAATGAAGGCCCAACCATTGGAACAGGTATGGAATCAATAGTCTCACAAGCCATGTCGCGCGTGATAAAGGCTCCCTTTGACGGGAAAGTAACTTTTGTTGACGCAAATAATGTTGTTTTAAAAGGAAGAGGACGTGGTCAAAAAGAGACCTTTATAATCAATAAATTCAAGAGAACTTCAAACAATACTCTTTTTAATCAAAAACCCGTCGTAGTTTCAGGACAACGCATTAAAAAGGGAGACATTTTAATAGACGGACCGGCATCTCACAATGGAGAGCTTGCGTTAGGGAAAAATTTGACAATCGCATATGCTTCTTTTGACGGGCTTGGATATGAGGATGCAATAGTAATTTCGGACGGACTTGTTCGTGACGATTCGCTTACCTCAGTTCACATTGAAAAATATGAGGCAACGGTTGTTGACACAAAACTTGGACAAGAGGAGACCACTCGTGATATCCCAAATGTAGCGGAAGAAGATCTTGCAAACCTTGATGAGGAGGGTATTGTTGTAGTTGGTTCTGAAGTAAAGCCGGGAGACATTTTAGTCGGGAAAATTGCGCCAAAAGGCGAAACGGAATTGACAGCAGAGGAAAGACTGCTTCGCGCAATCTTTGGAGAAAAAGCGCGTGAAGTCCGTGATACTTCTCTTCGTATGCCTCATGGAGAGCACGGGATAGTAACGAAGGTCCAGATTTTGGATCGAACAGCGGGGGATGAACTTGAGCCTGGGACAATTAGAAAAATTCAAATAGAAGTAGCCCAAATTAGACATGTTGTTATAGGAGATAAATTAGCCGGACGTCACGGCAATAAGGGGGTTATTTCAAAAATAGTTCCCGATTCTGATATGCCATATCTTGAGGATGGAACACCGGTTGACATTATTATCTCCCCAATTTCAGTTTTAGGACGTATGAATCTTGGTCAGCTTCTTGAGGCACATCTTGGGCTGGCGGCCAAAAAGCTTAATATGAAAATTGCGCTTCCGGTTTTTGAAAAGATGGATGAGGAGCAATACGTAGATCTATTAAAAAAAGCAGAGCTCCCCGTTAATGGGAAAATGAAGCTTTATGATGCAAGAACTGGCGAACCTTATGAAAATGATGTGGTGGTTGGAATCGGCTACATTATGAAACTTATCCATATGGTTGAGGATAAAGCTCATGCCCGTTCAACCGGTCCATACTCCCTTGTCACTCAACAGCCTCTTGGAGGAAAGGCTCAAATGGGAGGACAAAGACTTGGAGAAATGGAAGTATGGGCGCTTGAGGCACACCGGGCAGCTTATTCGCTTCAAGAAATGTTGACAATAAAGAGCGATGATGTTTCAGGAAGAGCCAAGGCTTTTGAAGCAATTATAAAATCTGTTGATATTCCAACTCCAAAAGTTCCTGAGTCATTTAAAGTTTTAATCCGAGAATTGCAGTCGCTGTCTCTTAATATTATTCCTGAGCAAGCAATAATTGAAGAGGAAAAAGAAGAAGAAACAACAGAACGTCAGGAGGAAATAAGAAAAGAGGCAAAGGAACTTCAAGAGGGACTAGAGGGCATACAAGTGACTTCTGAAGCTGAAGCCGTTAGGTCGTTGGGAGAGGAGGAAATCCCCCGCAAGGTAGTGACTAGGGACTAGCCACTAGCAACTAGTTAAAAAGCTAGGGGCCAGATACTAGGAATACTAAAAATATGGACGATAGAAATAACAGAAGGAGAGATAGAAAATTTGATGCAATAAATATTGCAGACTTTAAGGGTCTGCGTGTTTTAGTTGCAGAACCGCAAGATATAAAACAATATTCATACGGTGAGGTTACAAAGCCTGAGACTATCAACTATAGAACCTATAGACCTGAGAAAGACGGTCTTTTTGATGAGAGAATTTTTGGTCCAACTCGTGACTTTGAATGTTACTGCGGAAAATATAAAAGAATTAGATATAAAGGGATAGTTTGTGATAGATGTGGTGTTGAGGTTACATATTCAAGAGTAAGACGTGAAAGAATGGGACATATAACTCTTGCTTCACCAGTTGTCCACATTTGGTTTTCAAAAGGAAGTCCTTCAAAGCTTTCTGTTCTTCTTGATATTCCTCAAAAAGACTTGGAGTCTGTAATCTATTTTGCCTCTTATTTAGTCGCTAAAATTGATGAGAGCAAGAGAAAAGAAGCCCAAAAAGTTATCTCTAAGGTTAAAGAAGAAAGAATAAAAAGTATAAAAGATCAAGCTGACTCAGAATTAAAAGCTATTGAAAAAGAAGAGAAAACGCGAGTGAAAGACGTAAGAGAGAAGCTTAAAAAGGAACGAAAGGAACTTGTTCTTGAAGAAACAGATATTGCATTTAGACAGAAAAAGAATGCTCTTGAAAAACGAGTTGAAACAGAGGTCGCGCGAACTGAAGAAATTTTCGCAAGAGTAAATGAGATTATTAAGGGACTAAAACTTTGGAATGTCATCTCAGAGGAAGAGTATGTGAGGCTTATCGAATATGATATTCCCCTATTTTTTGAAGTTGGAACAGGAGCTTCCGCAATACTCCATGCCATTGAATCAATTAACCTCCCAAAACTAATTGGAGAGTTGCGAGAAGAGGTGGCAAAATCTACGGGTCAGAAGCAGCTTAAATTAATGAAGAGACAACATCTAATTGAATCTATGAATCAGGCAGGCTTTAAACCAACTGCCTTAGTGCTTGAAATTCTTCCGGTTTTACCTCCGGATCTTCGTCCTATGGTTCAATTGAACGGCGGAAGATTTGCAACATCGGACCTTAATGACTTGTATCGCCGTGTTATTAACAGAAATAATAGACTTAAACATCTTATGTCCTTGGGTGCTCCGGAAATAATTCTTCGCAATGAAAAAAGAATGCTTCAGGAGTCTGTTGATTACCTTATTGATACTTCAATTAGAACATCTCAGACTCAAAAGCAATTTAAGTCTCTCTCGGATATTTTGCGCGGAAAACAAGGAAGATTTAGAAAGAATCTTCTTGGAAAAAGAGTTGACTATTCAGGCCGTTCAGTTATTATTGTGGGTCCCGAACTCACTCTTAATCAGTGCGGGCTTCCCAAAGAAATGGCGCTTGAATTATTCAAGCCATTCGTAATTCGCGAGGTTATTGCAAGAGGCTTGACAACTCCCAACGTCAAAGCAGCTAAAAGATTCATCGAGAAAAGATCGCCTGAAATCTTTGACATCCTTGAGGAAATTACAAAGAATCATCCTGTGCTTTTGAATCGTGCTCCGACGCTTCACAAGCTTGGTATTCAGGCATTTTATCCGGTCTTGGTTGAGGGATCCGCTATTAAGATTCATCCTTGTGTTTGTGCAGGGTACAATGCTGATTTTGATGGAGACCAGATGGCAATTCATGTACCTTTATCGTTCCGAGCGCAAGAAGAGGCTATTAATCTTATGATGCCGGCTCATAACCTTTTAAAACCTGCTGATGGCACACCCATTACCCTTCCCAATAAAGAAATGGCTCTTGGCACATTTTATCTTACAAGCATTGATGAAAGATTAAGGCCGCCGGCAAAGAATGCCTCTGGCCCGGAGGGCGAGAGTCTTCGTATTTTCGGAGATGAGAAAGAAGCACATTTGGCTTTTTCACTTAAGAGAATCGCACTCCGCGAGCCTATAAAAGTGAAGATAAATGGCCAGGCCATGCCTGCTCGCCTCGCGCCAGCGTCGACGCAAGGCGCGGCGAAGCGGGCCGGCAGGTCCCGTACCGTTCTGGTACAGGACAGGCAGGTTTTGGAAACTACTGTTGGAAGAATAATTTTCAATGAAAAATTGCCGCAAGAAATGAGGTTTATAAATTATGAGGTGAAGGCTTCCACAATTAAGACTCTCGTCACGCAAGCAATGGTGATTCTTTCGAAAGACCAGGTTGCAAGGCTTATTGATAATCTTAAGGAAATTGGTTTTTACGCCGCGACAATTTCGGGAATATCAGTTTCGACATTTGATTTAAAGAGACTTTCAAATAAAGAAGAATTAATCGCCGAAGCAGAAGGGAAAATTAAAGAAATTGAAGAGGAGTATCAAAACGGTCTTATAACACAATCAGAGCAACGAAGACTCTCAAACAATGTATGGCTTGATGTGACTGAAGAGATGGCCAATCTTACATGGCAATTGTTTGACAAGAATGATATTGTGCGAATAATTGCGGAATCAGGGGGGGCCCGAGCCGGAAAAGACCAAATTAAGCAGTTGGCTAGCATGCGTGGATTAATTTATGATCCGCT